>ERZ832317.4547-NODE-4547-length-13341-cov-18.164007_pt1 | contig 13341 bp, 9 predicted proteins | sample MGYA00519695_ERZ832317 | MGnify/ENA primary metagenome ERZ832317 (study PRJEB31850, sample SAMEA3708726) | human gut metagenome | biome: human gut; feature: human-associated habitat; material: faeces | place: China | collected 2014 ...
GAACACCCTTCTGGTGATGATGAAGGGCATTCCCCTCGCTTACAACAAGGACATGCAGGAAGATAAGGAAGCCATCTTCGACGCAGTGGATACGCTGGAGCTGTGCCTGAAGACGGTCACTCCCATGCTGGATACCATGAAGACCATTCCGGCCAACATGCGCCGCGCCGCCGCCAAGGGCTTTATCAACGCCACCGACTGCGCCGACTACCTCACCAAGAAGGGGATGCCCTTCCGCGATGCCTACAAGCTGACCGGCTGCATGGTGTCCGACTGCATCGCAAAGGACAAGACCCTTGAAGAGCTGACCCTCGACGAGTTCAAGGGCTACAGCGCTCTGTTCGAGAACGATATCTACGATGCCATTGATCTGGTCAAGTGCTGCGAGGGCCGCACCAGCTACGGCGGCCCCAGCGAAGCCAGCGTGAAGAACCAGATCGCACTGGCGGCTGCACAGCTGACCGCCTGGGAGGAAAAGAACGCATGAGTGTAAAAGTATTCATTGACGGCTCCTCCGGCACCACCGGCCTGCGCATCGCCGACCGGCTGGCTGCACGCCCGGAGATCGAGCTGCTGTCCATCTCGGCCGAGGGCCGCAAGGACGTGAACGAGCGGGCAAAGGTCATCAACTCGGCGGACCTTGCCTTCCTCTGCCTGCCGGATGCAGCTTCCAGAGAGGTCATGCCCCTGCTGCGCCCGGACGTGAAGGTGCTGGACACCTCCACCGCCTTCCGCACCGATGCCGCATGGGACTACGGTTTCCCGGAGCTGAAGGGACAGAAGGAAAAAATTCAGAACTCTTACCGCGTGGCAGTGCCCGGCTGCTATGCCAGCGGCTTTATCAGCATCGCCCGCCCGCTGGTGGAGCTGGGTCTGGCCCCGAAGGACTATCCCTTCAGCTGCACCGGCATTTCCGGCTATTCCGGCGGCGGCAAGAAGATGATTGCTGATTACGAGAGCCCCAGCCGCCCGGCCCACAGCAAGCTGGATGCACCCAAGAGCTACGGCCTGAGCCTTGCCCACAAGCATCTGCCGGAGATGAAGGAGATCAGCGGGCTGGCTCATACGCCCATGTTCGTGCCGGTGGTGTGCGATTACTACTGCGGCATGCAGGTGCTGGTGCCGCTGGACCTGACCGTGGCCGGTACCACTGCCGAAGCCGTGGCCGCCGGTCTGGCAGACTACTATAAGGATGCCGCAACCGTGAAGGTGCACGCCCTGAACGAACCTCTGCCGGAAAACGGCCTGTACTCCAACGCCATGGCCGGCACCGACCGCATGGAGCTGTACCTGACCGTGAACGCCGCAGGTGACCAGATGATGCTGGTGTCCCTGTTCGACAATCTGGGCAAGGGCTCTTCCGGCGCAGCGGTCCAGTGCATGAACCTGATGCTGGGCCTGCCGGAGACCCAGGGGTTGGAATAAACTTGTATCGCATATGGGCAGCGTCCTCGCCCTCTTCGTCTGCTCACTTTGTTCGCATCCACCTCTCCCAAAGGGAGAGGCCTTGGCAAAGAGATGAAGTTTGCGTGGACTGCCAAGGGCTCTCCCCTTGGGAGAGCGGACACGTTAGCGACTGAGAGGGCGAGGACATTTAAGGAGAACCACTATGCCGCACCGTTATTTTACCACTGAGATCGCCGACGGCACGGCTGTGCTGCGCGGCACCGATGCCCATCATCTGGCCCGCGTGATGCGTGCCCGCATGGGCGATACTGTCATTCTATGCGACGGCAGCGCCGTGGAATACACCGCCACCATCACCGGCTTCGGGGATGACTGCGTGGAATTCTCGGTAGAGCCGGGCTACCCCAGCGCCGCCGAGCCCAGCGTGGAGGTCACCCTGCTGGCCGGTTACCCCAAACAGGACAAGCTGGAGCAGATCATCAAGCACGGCGTGGAACTGGGGGCCGCCCATGTGGTGCCCTTCTTCAGCCGGTATTGCGTGGCCGCCCCAAAAAAAGAGGAGCAGAAGAATGAGCGCTACAACCGCATCGCGCTGGAAGCCGCCAAGCAGTGCGGCCGGGGCGTGCTGCCGGACGTGGCCCTGCCGCTGCCCAACTTCGGGGCCGTGTGCCGCACCTTTGACCAGTACGACCTGGTGCTGTTCTGCTACGAGTGCGGCGGCGCGCCGGTGCGCCAGCTGCTGGCCGAGGCCGCACCCGCCGACGGCAAAAAGCGGAAGATCGCCATCGTGACCGGTGCAGAGGGCGGCTTTGCCGCCGAGGAGGCCGAAATGGCCGCCAAAGCCGGAGCCAAAACGGTTGGCCTTGGCCCCCGCATCCTGCGGTGCGAGACCGCCCCGCTGGCCGTGCTTGCCGCCGTGATGACCCTGACCGGCAATCTGGAATAACCGGGGCTCCGGGCGGCGCACCTTCCATAAACGAAAAATTCCGACCCACGGGTTCGGGAAAGTCTGCGGGCTTTCCCGGGCCCGTTTTTTATTTTTTGCCTCGTATAAAGATCTCCCGGATTTTTGTACAGGTTTGCCCTGTCATTCTGTCGCAAATTCTCAGCTGTTTTTGTGCTCATTTTACAAAATTGCTTACCCCCCCCCCGAAAATTCAGCATTTTGTCTTGACATTCTCCACGGCACAGTACTATACTTGCGCCACAAAGAGACGCCGGGCATGAAAATGCACAGCCATGTGATTTTCTGCCCCGAAGTTCCGGTTTTTGCCGGTTTTCGGTATCGTTCCCGGTAACGTTTACGTCTCTGTAAGTTTTTTTGTTTGGAGGGTTTTGTAATGCGGAAAAACGTGAAACAACAGCTTGCCTTGCGGGTGCTGTCCACAGCGGCTCTGGTGGCCATGGTCTCGTCCATCGCCACAGCGGCGTTTGCGGATACTTACGACCTGAACAAGGGCAGTGTGGACATCCTTGCCGAGGACGGCAAGCAGTATATCACCCAGTGGGAAAATGAGTCCAAGGGCACCTATGCGACGGACGACAAGGGCGAAATCAAAAAACGTCCGGATGATGACATCACCCTGACCACCAAAGACGAGACCACCGGCAAGACCGAGACCACCTCCAACACCGTCACCATTGACGCCAAAGAGGGCAACACCGCCAATGTGACCTTGCAGGATGTGCACATTGAGACGGAGGGCAGTTGGAATAACACCGGCTCGGCACCCATCGAGATCAAGGGCGATGGCGACACCAACCTTGAGCTGAACGGCAATAATACCGTTCTCAGCGGCAGTTCAAAACACGCCGGTATTGAAAAAGCAGACGTAAACGGCACCGGCACCCTGACCATCAAGGACGATTTGAACGATAACGGTAAGGAAAAATCCGGTACCGATGCTACCGGCACGCTGGTGGCAGGCGGCTGCTATACTGGTGCCGGTATCGGCGGCGGCGGATATCACGATGGAAAGAGTTATAACGATACTTCCAACATTACCATCACCGGTGGTGATATCACTGCCAGCGGCGGTACTCACGCTGCCGGTATCGGCGGCGGCGACGGCGGTACCTGCAAGAACATCCGCATTGAGGGCGATGCACATGTTACCGCCTATGCATACGATAGTGGTGCCATTGGATCCGGTTATGAACCGTCAGGCGACAGTGATATTACCATCACCGATCATGCCACTGTGGAGGCTGCTAGCGTAGAGGGCAGTGGCATCGGTCAAGGTATTAATGCTTCTGGTAAAGCCACGATCACAATTTCTGGTCATGCATCGGTACACGCCGAAACCTTCGACTATCGAGCAGCCATTGGCAGTGGCTCGTCTTCTGCTACGGTTAACATCGAAGATCATGCTGACGTTACTGCCGTTAGTACTGGTATTGCCATCGGCACCGGTTATGGCCATAATTCTGATGAATATCAAGAAGGCACCTCCACTGTGATCAATATTACCGGTGGAACAGTAAATGCCGTCACCCGTTACGACTCCAAACCCGCTATTGGCACAATTGATGGCAATTTGGACCTTACGATCAACAGCTCTACCGGAAAAACGACCGTAAATGCCTACACGACCGGCAGTGACCCCCTATCTTTAAATATCGGCACCGGTCATTACGACTCTTCTTCACGGAAATATAGCACCAGCCCATCTGAGGGCGCAGAATACAACGAGGATGGCTCTTCCAATCTGGGCGAAGACAATGCCGCTATCATCAATTCCTACCGCAACACTACTTTGAGCACTGGCACTTATGATGCGCCCAAAACACTTGATGATTATGCATTTCGTGCCACTTATGAAGCTTATGGCGCTCTCTACAATGCGAAGCACACCCTCTCTGACAAAAACAAAGGTGACCTCACCAAGGTCGTCCACAACCGCAAGTACATGGACGAGAACCCCAACATTGACACCACCAAGCTGAAGGATGAGGACCTGCACGACTGGAAGCTGGTGGGCGAGGTCGTACAGCCTACTACCGAAAAGGACGGCTACGCCGACTACATCTGCTCCATCGACAAGTGCGGCCAGACCAAGCATGTGGTGCTGCCCAAAATCGTGCCGGACACGCCCAGCACCCCCGACACGCCGGACACGCCCAACAAGCCGGATACCCCCAACAAGCCGGACACGCCCGACACCCCGGACGTCCCGTCCACCCCGGAGGTGACCCCGGCAGACCCCGCCGTGACCCCGGACGCCCCTGCACAGGACGGCACTGCACCGGCTGACACGCTCACCACAGACACCACCGCAACCGCACAGAACGTGGTGCAGAATGCAAAGCCGGAAGCCGCTGCTCCCGCTGCTGCTGCCGTTCTGCCCCAGACCGGTGCAAACTGGCTGGCAGTGGCAGGCAGCGCCCTGAGCGGTCTGTTCCTGCTGGCAGCGGGCTTTGTGCTGGACCGCAAAGGCCGCCGCATGAACTAAAGCCACCCCCGCCTGCCGTGCGGTTCCGCAAGCAGCACGGCAGTTCGATACCCTTTCATAACAGAACCCCCTCGGGCCCGATGACCCAAGGGGGTTCTGCTTTTTTTCAGGGTTTTACTTGCCCGCCAGAAGAATGGCCAGCACGGCTTTCTGCACATGCAGGCGGTTCTCGGCTTCGTCAAAGATCTCGTCGGCGTGCTGCTCGAACACGGCGGTGGAGATCTCCTCGCCCCGGTGGGCGGGCAGGCAGTGCAGCACCATGGCGTCGGGCTTGGCGGCTTCCAGCAGCTTGCCGGTGAGCTGGAAGCCCACAAAATCCCGCAGGCGCTGCTCGCTCTCGGCGGTGCCGGGGGCGGCGGTGTTCCACACGGCGGTGGCCACCACATCCGCGTCCCGCACGCCCTCGACGGGGTCGGAGGTGAAGTGGAAAGCGCTGCCGTACTTGTGGGCAAGCATCAGTACGTCGGCGGCGGGGCGGTAGGCCTCCGGGCAGACGCAGGTGACCTGCATCCCGGCCAGCAGGCCGCCCACGATGAGGCTGTTGGCCATGCTGCCGCCGTCGCCCACAAAGCAGAGCTTCCGCCCGGCCAGGGTGCCCCGGCGCTCCCGGATGGTCATCAGGTCGGCCAGCACCTGGCAGGGGTGTGCGTAGTCGGTCAGGCCGTTGATCACCGGCACACCGGCCAGCTCGGCAAATTCTTCCAGATCCCGCTGGCGGTAGGTGCGCCAGACCACGCAGTCGTAGTAGCGGCCCAGCACCCGGGCGGTGTCCTTGAGGGGCTCGCCCCGGCCGGCCTGCAGCTCGGACGTGTTCATGTAATTGCCCAGGCCGCCCAGCTGGTACACACCCACCTCAAAGCTGGTGCGGGTGCGGGTGGACGCCTTGGAGAACAGCATGGCCACCGTTTTCCCGGCCAGCAGGGGGGCGGTGCCGCCCAGTTTCTGCTGTGCCTTGAGCTGGTCGGCCACATCCAGGATGTGGGTCAGCTCTTCGGTGGTCAGGTCGCTCATTTTCAGCAGATTTTTCATGCCTGCTCCTTCGGAGCCGTCGGCTCCATCGTGCCCAGCACCTCAGCCAGCACCTCCAGCGCCATGTCTACCTCGTGTTCGGAGACGGTCAGCGGCGGCAGCAGACGCAGCCGGGTCTTTGCGGTAAGCACCAGCAAGCCCTTTTCGCGGCAGGCAGCCAGCACATCCGCAGCCTGCACATCAAAGAATTCGATACCCACCATCAGGCCGATGCCGGAAATGTTCTTGACGTGGGGCAGCTTTGCCAAGCCGGTGCGCAGCTGTACGGCGCGCTCGCTGACCTGTGCAAGGAAGCTCTGGTCCAGACGGTCCACCACCACGTTGGCACCGGCGCAGACCACCGGGTTGCCGCCAAAGGTAGAGCCGTGGGTGCCGGGGCCCATGCCCTCGGCTACCTTTTCATTCATCAGCACCGCGCCGATGGGCAAGCCGCCGCCCAGCCCCTTGGCAAGGGTGACGATGTCCGGCTTGAGGTTATAGTGCTCACAGCACAGGAAGGTGCCGGTGCGGCCTACGCCGGTCTGCACTTCGTCCACGATGAGCACAAGGTCTTTTTCGTCGCACAAAGCGCGCACGGCCTGTACATAGTCCGGGTCCAGCGCCATCACGCCGCCCTCGCCCTGAATCAGTTCCATCATCACGGCGCAGGTGTGGCGGTCTACCAGTTCCTGCAGCGCTTCGATATCCCCCGCCGGGACGTACTGGAAGCCTTCGTTGAAGGGGCCGAAGTAGTTGTGGAACACCTCCTGCCCGGTGGCGGTCAGGGTGGCAAGGGTGCGGCCATGGAAGCTGTTGACCAGCGTGATGACGTTGTAGCGGTCTTTACCATAGTGGTCTACGCTGTACTTGCGGGCGGCCTTGATGGCGCCCTCGTTGGCTTCAGCACCGGAATTGCCGAAGAAAACTTTGCTCATGCCGGTGCGCTTGCACAGCTTTTTCGCCAGCTTGCCGCAGGGCGCAGTGTAGTACAGGTTAGAGGTGTGCTGCAATTTGTGTGCCTGCTGGGACACGGCTTCTGCCCATGCAAGGTCGCAGTAGCCAAGGCTGTTCACCCCGATGCCGCTGGTGAAGTCCAGATACTTCTGTCCCTCCTGGCCCTCGGCGTACAGCCCGTGCCCCTTTTCCAGCACGATGGGATTGCGGTTATAGGTGTGCAGGACGTACTCGTTGTCCCGCTTGATGACTTTTTCAGAATCCATAGGTGTACCTCCTGTGAATAGAAGTTCCGCGCATGCGCCGCTCCCCCGGAGGGAGCGTTTTTTCTATTATAATACTGCTTTTTCGCTTGCGCAATCTTTTTATTCGCGGTGGCTGCGGCGGTAGAAGCGGGTACCGGAGCCGCGGTCGGAGAACAGTTCCAGCAGGATGGAGTGCGGCACGCGGCCATCAATGATAACAGCCTCGTGCACGCCCTGATAGATGGCATCCGCCATGCCGCCGATCTTGGGGATCATGCCGCCCGCAATGATGCCGGCGGACTTGTAGCCCTCGATCTCGGTCACCTCCACCTCGGGGATGAGGGTGGTCTCGTCCTCCTTATCCCGCAGCAGGCCTGCGATATCGGTCATGGACACCAGCTTTTCCGCCTTGAGGGCAATGGCGATCTGGGCCGCGGCGGTGTCCGCGTTGACGTTGTACGCCTGCCCAAGGTCGTCCATACCCACGGTGGCGATCACCGGGATAAAGCCGCCGTCCAGCAGGCTTTCGATCAGGGTCGCATCCACATGGACGATCTCGCCCACATGACCCAGCTGGGGGTCCAGCTCGGTGCAGCGGAGCATCTGTCCGTCCATGCCGCACAGACCCACGCCGCGCCCGCGCAGCTTTGCCACAAGATCCTTGTTAACCTTACCGGCCAGCACCTGCTGCACGATCTCCATGGTGGCATCGTCCGTCACCCGCAGACCATTTGCAAAGTGGCTTTCCACGCCCACCTTCTTGAGCATCTCGTTGATGGCGGGGCCGCCGCCGTGCACCAGTACCACCCGCACGCCCAGCAGCGTCAGGGTGACAAGGTCGTTCATCACGGCGTTTTTCAGCGTCTCGTTGATCATGGCGTTGCCGCCGTATTTGATGACCATGGTTCTGCCATGGTATTTCTGGATATAAGGGGTGGCCTCCGAAAAAAGCCGCGCCATTTCTTCGTTTTTCATCTGTTCCGCGCTCCTGTCAGGTTCTGTAATCGCCGTTGATCTTCACATAGTCGTAGGTCAGGTCACAGCCCCACGCCTTGGCGCTTGCCTCGCCGGTGCCCATATCCACCTTGACCAGAATATCGTGCTCTGCCAGCACCTTGGCGGCTTCATCCTCGCTGTACGGGTGGTAGGCGGCGTTCTCGCACACATACACCTCGCCCGCCTTGCTGGAAAGCCAGACGCAGACCTTATCAATGGAGAAGTCCCCGGGGGTGTAGCCGATGGCGCACAGGATGCGTCCCCAGTTGGCATCGCGGCCAAAGACCGCTGCCTTGAACAGGTTGGAGCAGACCACGCTGCGGCTGACGGCGCGGGCAGTTTTCAGGTCGGGTGCGTGGGTCACTTCGCAGGTAATGAGGTGGGTTGCACCCTCGCCATCTCCGGCGTGCTCGGCGCACATGTGCTCTGCAATGGCGGTCAGCGCTGCCACAAAGGCGGCGTAATCCGCGTTCTCCTCACAGATCTCCGGGTTGCCCGCCAGACCGGACGCCATGATGATCAGGGTATCGTTGGTGGAGGTGTCCAGATCCACGCTCATCTGGTTATAGGTGCCGGGCACAACGGTCTTGAGCGCCTTTTCCAGCAGCGCGGGCGAGACGGCGGCATCGGTGGTGTAGAACGCCAGCATGGTGGCCATGTTGGGGGCGATCATGCCGCTGCCCTTGCCGATAGCACCCACGGTGCACACCTTGCCGCCCAGCTCGAACTGGATGGCGTATTCTTTTTTATGGGTGTCGGTGGTCATGATGGCGGTGGCAGCGTCCGTGCTGCCCTGCGCGGTAGCGGCCAGCTTTTCCGCCGCCGCCGGGATGCCCCGGGCAAAGGGGTCGATGACCATAGGCTGACCGATGACGCCGGTGGAGGCGGGCAGAACGTCCTTTGCGTCCATGTTCAGCGCCTTGCCTACCAGTGCACAGCACTCCTCGGCCAGCGCCACGCCGTTGGCGGCGCAGGTGTTGGCGTTGCCGCTGTTTACCACGATGGCCTGTGCATAGCCATCGGCCAGATGGGCGCGGTCCACCTTGATGGGCGCACCGCAGACCTTGTTGGTGGTGTATACGCCCGCAGCAGCGCAGCGCACCTCGGCCTTGATGAGCGCCAGATCGTATTTTTCGCTGTGATTTGCCCGGATGCCGCAATGGACACCGGCGGCGGCAAAGCCCTTGGGCGCGCAGATGCCGCCCGCAACTTCCTTATACTGCATAACGATTTTCCTTTCCCACAAAGAAAAACAAGTTTATTCCAAGCCCTTGGTCTCTTCCAGACCCAGCATCAGGTTCATGCACTGGACGGCGGCACCGGAGGAGCCCTTGCCCAGATTATCAAACAACGAGACCAGCATCATCTGGTCTCCGGCGGCGTTCACGGTCAGGTACAGTTCCATGCGGTCGGTGCCCGCCATGGCGTTGGAGTACAGACCGTTTTCCGGCAGCGGCTCGTTCAGCCCGTGCACCTTCACGGTGGCGGCGTCCTTGTAGTAGTCCGCAAGGGCGGCAGCCACGGCCTCGGCGGTAGTGCCCGCAAGGGTAAGATCCAGCGGCACCAGCACCTGCATGCCGCAGTAGTAGTCGCACACCACCGGCACGAACATCGGCTTGTGCGCAAGGCCGCTGATCTTCTGCATCTCCGGCAGGTGCTTGTGACCAAGGCTCAGGCCGTAGCTCTTGGGCGCATCCAGCTTGCTGTGCGCCGGGCGGTCGGGGCTTTCGTAGTCCGCGATCATCTTTTTGCCGCCGCCGGAGTAGCCGGAGATGCCGGTGCAGCTGAAGGGGTAGCTTTGCGCCACCAGCCCCAGCTCCACCAGCGGGCGGGCGATGCTGATAAAGCCGCTGGCATAGCAGCCGGGCACTGCCACGCGGTAAGAGTTCTGAATTTTTTCCTTCTGTCCCTTCAGCTCCGGGAAACCGTAGTCCCATGCGGCATCGGTGCGGAAGGCGGTGGAGGTGTCCAGCACCTTCACGTCCGGGCGCAGCAGGGGCATGACTTCTTTAGAAGCCGCATCCGGCAGGCAGAGGAAGGCAAGGTCGGCAGAATTGATGACCTTTGCCCGCTCGTGCACGTCCTTGCGCCCTTCGGCAGAGATGGACAGCAGCTCGATCTCCGGGCGGGATGCCAGACGGTCGGCGATGCGCAGGCCGGTGGTGCCGGAAGAGCCATCAATAAATACCTTTACCTTCATGCGTTTTCCTCCTCCCATGCGTCCAGCCGCGCCGTTGCCAGCGCGATCTGCTTTTCTACGCTGGCGGCGCTGGGGCCGCCGTAGCTGGTGCGTCCCTCGCAGCAGTGCACAAGGTCGATGGCATCATAGATATCGGCCCCGAACAGCGGGCTGTAACTCTGGAACTGGGTCAGGGTCAGCTCTTCCAGCGTTTTGTCGGCGGCAATGCAGTCCGACACCATGCAGCCGGTCAGCTTGTAGGCATCCCGGAAAGGCATCCCCTTCTTGGTCAGGTAGTCGGCGCAGTCGGTGGCGTTGATAAAGCCCTTTGCGGCGGCGCGGCGCATATTGGCGGGCAGGGTCTTCATGGTGTCCAGCATGGGGGTGATGGTCTTGAGGCAGAGTTCCAAGGTGTCCACTGCATCAAAGATGGCTTCCTTGTCCTCCTGCATATCCTTGTTGTAGGCCAGCGGCAGACCCTTCATCATCACCAGCAGGGTGTTCAGGTCGCCGTACACCCGGCCGGTCTTGCCGCGGATCAGCTCGGTAACGTCGGGGTTCTTCTTCTGGGGCATAATGGACGAACCGGTGGTAAAGGCATCGTCCAGCTCGATGAACTTGAACTCCCAGCTGCACCACAGGATGATCTCCTCCGAAAGACGGGACAGGTGCATCATGCAGATGGAGATGGCGCTTGCCAGCTCGATGCAGAAATCACGGTCGGACACGCCGTCCAGACTGTTGGCGCAGGGGGCGGCGAAGCCCAGCTTTTCGGCGGTGAAATCCCGGTCCAGCGGGTAGGTAGTGCCTGCCAGCGCACCCGAGCCCAGCGGGCACTGGCTGTCCATGCGGGCGGTGGCGTCCGCAAAGCGGTCGAGGTCGCGCAGCAGCATGGAAGCGTAGGCCATCAGCGCATGGCCGAAGGTGATGGGCTGGGCGCGCTGCAAATGGGTGTAGCCGGGCATGACGGAGGCGGTATTCTCCGCCGCCTTTTTGCACAGCACCCGCACCAGCTCCACGATGTAGGCCTGCAAAGTCTTGCTGTAATCCCGCAGAGTCAGGCGGATATCCAGCGCCACCTGATCGTTGCGGCTGCGGCCGGTGTGCAGCCGCTTGCCCGCATCCCCGATACGGGCGGTCAGGGTCTGCTCCACAAAGGTGTGCACGTCCTCGGCGGCGGGATCAATAGTCAGCGCACCGCTGGACAGGTCGTCCGCGATGGAAGCCAGGCCGCTGAGGATATCCGCACAGTCCTGCTCCGAGATGATGCCCTGCCGTGCCAGCATGGCGGCATGGACGCCGCTGCCGCGCATATCCTGCGCGATCATCCGCTGGTCGAAGCGGATGGAAGAGTTGAAGTCGTTGACGCGGGAATCGACCGCCTTGGAGAAACGGCCCTTCCAAAGTTGTTCTGCCATTGTTAAGTCCCTTTCATAAACCTCTCAGTCTCGCTTACGCTCGACAGCTCCCCTACCGAGGGGAGCCTCTGGCGAAGAGGGAAAGCTTTACGGAATGCCAAGGCCTCTCCTCGATAGGAGAGGTGGCACGCCGTAGGCGTGACGGAGAGGTTGACTCCTTTTAGCAATTTAACAAACGAAAAGGCTCCCGTCTCTCAAGGGACGAAATCCCCTGAGAGACGAGAGCCTGTAATTTCTGTTACAGGGCACCCGTGGTACCACTCTCTTTGCTGTGCCATAAGCACAGCCGCTCTGCACGATCGGCTTTTTGAGGCGAATCGCTGCCCTTATAACGGTGGGCTTCCGTCAGGACCTACTGTCTGCTTCAGTCCTGCCGCTCAGGGGCCAGTAACCGAGACCCTCTGCACCGCCTTGCACCATCCGGCGGCTCTCTGTACGCAGAAGAAAATCGTTTTTTCCCCGTCAACGCATTTGCGCTTTGTTCAAAGTGGTCTCATTTTAGCAAAACCCGCCGCCCCTGTCAAGCAGTTTTGCTCACAATGAAAATGAAACGATTTCACATAAATAGCAGCATAAATTTTCAAAATTTGCGGGTGGATCCTATTTTTGTTGTATTATATCACCAACTATGGTAAAATAAAAATACCGCCCGAAGCGGCGGTATCCAGGTGCTGTCTGCATAAAAAGGTGGTCTAGCTTCCCCGGCAAGCTTCCGGGGGTGTGAAACCTTATTGTTGCTTCCCCCGGACGCAAACGCGAAAGGGGGGATGCCTTATGACCCTGACGGAAACGATCGCATTGCTCGGCCTGCTGGGCGGAGCAGTCTTTGTTACCTTTCAGATTTCATGGGCTATCTTCAAAGAGATACATAACAATAAGAAATGACCGCCCCAGCCTACCAAGCAAAGCGGTCATTCTTATTGTTTGACTTAGCCAAGGGAAGCTGACCATTGCGGACAGCACCTTCTTGTATGTTCAGTATAGTCAAAGTGATTTGATTTGTCAAGCGGACGGCCTCCTTGTTCCTCGGTTTTGTTAAGAATCTGCGAAGTTTTTGCAAAGTTCACCTCGAAACGCTGGTTTCTGAAATAGCGTCGTGGTATGCTGTTTGCAACACAAGGAGGGATCCCCATGAAAGAAGTCAAGACCCCCAAAAAGCCATTGGCTATTTACTACGCCATTGTATTACTGGTGCTGATGCTGCTCAACTTCGTGCTCGTGCCGTGGATGAGCGAACGGCAGGTAAAAGAAGTGGACTACGGCACCTTCATGTCCATGACCGAGGACAAAGACATCGGCCGGGTGGATGTGGAATCGAACCAGATCATCTTTACTGATAAAGACGAAAAGCAAATTTACAAGACCGGCCTGATGAACGACCCCGACCTGACCCAGCGCCTCTACGACGCAGGCGCACAGTTTTCCAGCGAGATCGTCGAGCAGGCTTCGCCGCTGATGAGCTTTCTGCTGAGCTTTGTGCTGCCCATCGTCCTCTTCGTCTGGCTGGGCAATTTCATGAACAAAAAGCTCATAGAAAAGGCCGGCGGCGCGAACTCAATGATGTTCGGCGGCGTGGGCAAGTCCAACGCCAAGGTCTACGTCCAATCCACCCACGGCATCCGCTTTGCGGATGTGGCCGGTGAGGACGAGGCCAAAGAGAACTTACAGGAGATCGTAGATTA
>ERZ832317.4551-NODE-4551-length-13329-cov-14.612777_pt1 | contig 13329 bp, 9 predicted proteins | sample MGYA00519695_ERZ832317 | MGnify/ENA primary metagenome ERZ832317 (study PRJEB31850, sample SAMEA3708726) | human gut metagenome | biome: human gut; feature: human-associated habitat; material: faeces | place: China | collected 2014 ...
TTCTGACCGATCACAATGCAATAATCATACAAATCCGGCTCAATTTCCGCATGATAATTTCCTGCCAGTGAAACTTTAAAATCCGGATCAGCCTTACGAATCACTTTCAGAGTCTTCTGCATTACGTCCATTGGGCGCTCATCCATAGCAATCGTACAAATATCAAACCAGCCTTTTTCTTTGAGGTGTTTTGCAAAAGAAGCAAGCATTGCCACCCACATTTCTTCATAAGCCTGTTCGCCCGGTGCGGTCTTCACAAATTTCAACGAGTTCGTAGCCTGGTCGTAATACTGGAAAGACAGTTTCCAGGGAACCATTGAATAACAGTTTATCTGCTTGTCAATGCCGACACTCATCATAAATTCCACCCAACGGTCAAAAATGGTATAGTCAAACGTCCACGTACCGTCTGCACGTTTTATCCAAGTCACCATTGTGTCGAAATAATCTTCCGTCTGCCCGTTCCAGGGTTTATGAGTCAAAGTAGCCGTAATAATCTTCTGCCCGGCATTTGCCAGCATTTTCATCAGAGGGCGCATAGCGTCCAGATGTTCCTGGCTCCATAAAGGCACCTGATAATAACGGGCTACGGCATACGGGCTTTGCCACAAATCCAGATGAAAAGCCCATTCCGAGGGTTGGGGAAGTACGCGGGAAGAAACCGTAATCTCAAGATTGAGGCGCTGTAACAGATTCGAGCCGTCGTTAACCAATAACTGTCCTTTATAAGTTCCGGGAACCGCAGACTGGGGAATCCAGCATTGTACCCAGATAGGCTGAACAGTACGAGCAGGCAAAGCCATCATTTTCAGTTCCGAGTCAATCGGATCGGCTACCAATAGAGAGTCAAAGTCCACCGACTTCCGATAACCGCACGCACCTCTTCCGTCTTTGTTCAGTTCGTCCGTCATGACGTAGCGGACAAAGCCGGCTGTCAACGCATCTCCCGAAAGAGAGTTCCCCTTCTTATCCTTAAAATCGGTAAAGCTGAAATTCAAGTCCTTCAGCTCCGTGCCTGTCCACACGACCGCTTGGGCATTCACACGTTCGCCGCGCCAGCCTTTCAGAGAGGTGTTCGTGGTTTTCTTCAAAGCCGGAAGTTGATGTTTCGCGTAGCGGACATCAATTGTTCCCCACGACACTTGCGGTGCCGTGACTGCCGCCCATTCTTTTTCGGAAGGTGCCGCAGGGTCGGGCAATTCCTGATAAGCCTGTAAAGGGAACTTCGGTTGTCCTGTCGGAACGCCGCACTGGGTTACTCCTTGCTGGGCAAACACAGAACCCATGCTAAGGAAACAAGTCAGAGAAAAAATTGTAAATCGTTTCATGGTTAGTTAATTAAATTAATACAAGGTTTATTAATAAGGGGGAATAATTTCTTTTATCACATAGGGTCTACATCATAGTAGACTATCAGGGACTTATAACGCTCATCCTCTATCATCTCCCGTTGAATGCGCAAAAGCAGTTCCCGGGCACGCCCCATTGGGGCATTCTGTTCTATCTTCACAACGATCTTTTTGATGAACAGTGTCTGGATACGGGCAACAGGAGGTTTATCCGGTCCCAGCACCCGGTTGCCGAATACTGCCCTCAACTTGCCGGCCATTACCGCTGCCATTTGATCCAGCAACGACTCATTATGATTTTTCAGATAAACATATACCAGGCGATAATAAGGAGGATAGTGGAACATCTGACGTTCCGCCAGTTGCCCGCCTACCATATCTTCATAGTCATTGGCAATCACCTGATGAATAATAGGGTGGTCGATACTCTTGGTCTGGAGTATCACACGTCCGCGTTTATTCTTACGCCCGGCGCGTCCCGCTACTTGTGCCATTAGCTGGAAGGCACGTTCGTAAGAACGGAAATCGGGATAATTCAACATCGTATCGGCATTCAGTATTCCGACGATACTTACATGGTCGAAGTCCAAACCCTTCGACACCATTTGCGTACCGATCAGAATATCGGTCTTTCCCTGTTCAAAGTCTGCAATAATCTTTTCGTAAGCAGAGCGGGTGCGGGTGGTATCCAAATCCATACGCGCCACGGCTGCTTCGGGGAAAAGGATTTTGATGTCGTCCTCAATCTTTTCCGTACCAAAGCCGCGGTTCACCAGTTCCGTACCTTCGCAAGCGGGACAGGCCTTCGGAAGTTGATAGGTATAGCCGCAATAGTGGCAGGTCAGTTGATTGATTCCTTTGTGGTAAGTCAGGCTCACATCACAGTTTTTGCACTTCGGCACCCAGCCGCAAGTACGGCATTCTATCATGGGAGCGAAGCCGCGACGGTTCTGGAAAAGAATCACCTGTTCCTTCTGTTCCAGGGCTTCTTTCATATATTGTACCAGCAAAGGCGAGAACTGTCCGACCATTCGTTTCTTACGGTGCAGTTCCTTGATATCTACCGGGATAATCTCCGGCAACTGAATCTCTTTATAGCGTTCTTTCAGTTGGACAAAGCCGTATTTTCCGTCCGTCGCGTTCTGCCATGTCTCGATAGAAGGAGTAGCCGTTCCCAACAGTGTTTTAGCTCCATACATGGCAGCCAGTACAATAGCTGCGCTACGTGCATGATAACGGGGAGCAGGGTCTTGCTGCTTATAAGTATTCTCGTGTTCCTCGTCCACAATCACCAGTCCCAGGTTCCGGAAAGGGAGGAAAACGGAAGAACGGACTCCCAAAATAATATCATAGCCATTTTCTCCCAACTGTTTCCGCCATATCTCCACCCGTTCGGCGTCGGGAAACTTAGAGTGATAAATGCCCAGCCGAGAGCCGAAAACCCGTTGCAGACGTTCTGTAATCTGGGTAGTCAGAGCAATCTCAGGCAACAAATACAATACTTGCTTTCCCTGACGAATAGTTTCTTCTATCAGATGAATATATACTTCCGTCTTACCACTGGACGTCACCCCATGAAGCAGGCAGACATTCTTTTCCCGGAAGGACTGTACGATTTCATCGTGTGCCCGTTGCTGAAACTCATTCAACGTATTCAGTTCGACGCCCTCCTTCACCTGCTGGTTCAACCGGCCGATCTCATGATGATAAATCTCAAATATCTTTTTCTCTACCAGACCGTTCAGAATGGAAGGCGACACATTGGCGCGTTGCAACAGTTCTTTCTTGGAGACTTCTTTCGGGACTTCATTTCCCAGAATCCCCGAACATTCCACATATTTCATCAACAATGCCAACTGCTTCGGGGCACGCGACAGGATATCAAACAGTATATACAGCCGTTTTTCATCCGCCGAACCCGCAAGCCGCACCCGCGCCTCCGTCTTGGGTTTATAAGTACGCCTCAACTCCTCCTTTACAAAAATCGCTTCTTTATCGAGCAGCGACTTGATGACAGTCAGAATATTTTTTATCCCGCTCTCCTTCTCCAGCTTAGTGACACACTGCTGTGCATCCACGGCAAGCAAATCCAGAATGCGCTGTTCACGTTCCGGCAATGGTGCATCCGCTTCAAAATCGGGATTATACTCTACAATCGTTTCGCTTTCGAGTTTCAATCCCGAAGGCAGCGCCGCCTTATAAACATCCCCTTGCGTACAGAGATAATAATCGGCTATCCACTCCCAAAACTTGAATTGAACAGGCAATAATATAGGAGAAGCATCCAGCAATGCAGATATGTCCTTCACCTCATACTCCGTCGGAGCACAATAATGAACATTAAGAACGATAGCCGTATAGAACTTCTTCCGTCCGAAAGGAACTACCACGCGGCAACCGATCTTCACTTCTTCCGCACACTCGTCCGGCAAAGAGTAAGTAAAGCTCTTTGGAAGCGGAAGCGGTAATATGACATCTACATACTTTTTCATTGCAGGCACAAAGATATAAAAAAAGAGGCTTCCGACAGTCGAAAGCCTCTTGTTCTACTATGTTAAAGTAAATTATCCGCTAAAAAATATAAGCAACAGATACCTGCCAAGTCTTGGTTTTATAGGAACCGCCGCCGTCAATATCAGCAGTGTCGCCCAATGGGATATTATAATTAGCTCCCACCTGCAAATGGTTCAGCAACTTCAGGCCGGCACCTACATTGATACCTACTTCCGCCTTCTTCTTGTCGATTCCGGTTTTCTTTTCAAAGTCGAAATAAAAATCAGGACCGGCAGCCACATAAAGACCTACCAGACTTCCCAGACCGATGTTATATTTCAAATTGACCGGAATATCCAAGCCATTCTGCTTGACAGTAGCTTCTTCACCTCCATCAGAGATTTTTATACCTCTTTGAGCAAAAAGCAAGGCAGCATCTACTCCCAACCCTACGATTGGAATATTAAACTCGGCCATCGGACCGATAAAGAAACCTGTGAAATTATCCTTTTTAAAGTTTTCGCTCACATTAGAGAAACTCGCCTTTGACAAGTTCAAACCTCCCTTTACACCAAAGTGTATCTGCGCCTGAGCAGGCATTGCCATAGCTATACATATAGCAATCATTAAAGCACCAAAAATCTTTTTCATAAATTTACGTGTTTATAATTCGGGACAAAGATATATATTTAGATTAAATAAACACAATTTATCGGTTGTTTGTTCATTTAAAGACGTCGTTGCCCTTCCTGACGAACTAACAAGCATTTCTTATTAATTCGATTTTACTTCCTGATTTTCATACAGATTCTTTTCAGCCAACAGGTACAGCAAGTAGTCTGCCCCAAGACGAGTTCTTTTTCCAACTTCTGTACTCGGTCACATTGTTTCAGCCATTTGATTTGTAAGGTATCATAGAGGATTCCGGCTGCTTTATATCTTGTGATTTCTTTATCTTGTTTTCCCAAGAGTGATAGGTATATTGAACAAAGTTTTGATTTATCTATGCAATATCGTTCCAGTTTTTCGATATACATCAAGGTAGCCCCTTTTTCATTTCGACTCATAAACTCCTGAACACTGTCATCACTGATGATGTCGATGCCCGACCTTTCGTAGTCCACGGTGATTTCTCGCATTTCTATCAAGACCCAGATATATTCTGTCTCGAATCCATACTTTGCGGCTGCCTCTTCTATACTAATCCATTGTGCCATAGCGTTTGTTTTTTCATGTGTGATACAAATAAGGGATGAATAATATTTTATTCATATATATTAGTACAACGAGCATCCACGCTTTTTGCAATCCGTCGGGTGGGGATGGCTAGGTTAAAATTGGGGCAATTTATTACCGGCCGAATACAAGAAAGACGCAGATGCTGCTGTACCATTATCCACTTCCAAGGCTAGCTACACCCGCACAAAAGATAATGATGACAGCAGACACCCACGTCAATCGTTTATATATAACACTTCTCTTACGAATATGTTGATATACATCCGTTCACGTGGAGTATCTGCCGTATCATCTCCCTTTGTTTAGAATGAGCTATTTCTGAAAGTGAGAGATAATACGCTTTTACTCCAATAAGGAAATAAAACCGTTTTCTGCCTGTTCCATCACGCTGATGGGCTGAAAACGTACCGCAAAGATATATGTTTTTTTTGAAACGCAGTCGAAATATGGAAATAAATACTGGAAGTTATGTATTAAAATGAATCTGACAAAAGACAACTCTACTTCTCGTTCTTGATTATCGAAATATTTCTCACAAATAAAAGTTATAGCAGTTTTTACTCTCACACTCTCACACCTTCGCTCAATTCCTTTATTCATCGTGGTTACAACGTGTGAGGGTAAGTGCGGTAGTAGGGTGAGGGTAACTTTCTACCCTCACTACCGTCACGTAAACGCTTCCACTAATCGGCACCTACGGAGAGGCGTTATCATCTGATATACAGAGCATTAATTGTTTTCACAAGAAGTATTAACAGCTATCACCCCAAGTATTAACACTTTAGACTTCAGCCATTAATAATTGAAAAATCAGGTATTAACACATGAAAAATGGTGTGATAATACCTGATCAATGGTTTAATGTTATCTGAAACAACAGGTGAAACGAGCGTATAGATACAGATGAAAGAATCATGCCATATAAGTTTGCAAATGGCTTATCCATTAGGAAAGTTACAGTTTCCAATAGGACGAATTAAAGTTTCATGTAATGATACTAACTGTTTCCCGGTGAGAGACTATAGTTTCCCCGTAAGGAAACTACATTTTCCCCGTAGGGAAACCATTGTTCCCCCATAGGGGAAACTTCAGTTTCAAGCCGGCAAACAAATTGTTTCAAGCCTCTAAACAGATTGTTTCATGCCGGTAAACAAATTCAAGCTGCCGCTGACCGGAAATTAACCAACTAGTAATCACGAGAAAAACACAACTTACCTGACAGCTGAAATCAGGATGGCCCACACACAGCGCATACGACTAGAAAGACGTATTCTTACTACTCTATGAGAACAAATCATTCAACGCTTCGCTCATGCTGGGATGAGTAAAGATGAAATCACGCAGAAAAGTATAATCCTGACCTGTTTTCATTGCCATGGCAACTATATTGATGACTTCGCTGGCATCAGGCGCAAACAGCATACAACCTACTATTTTTCCCGTATTCTTATCAATGACAGCTTTCAGCAAACCGTCCGTCTCTCCCAATGTCTTCGCTCTCGGTATCGCCATAACAGGCAACTTCTTGATAATCACATCCAAATTCTGTTTACGAGCCTCATCCTCATTCAATCCGATACGCGCCAACGGAGGATCAATAAATACGGAGTAAGCAACCGGATTACGGTCACTTGTTTTCCGCTCCTTATCTCCAAACAAATCTTCACGAATAATCCGATAATCATCCAATGAAATATAGGTGAACTGCAAACCACCTTTCACATCACCCACGGCACGTATATTCGGATTAGTTGTCTTTAGATATTCATCCACAATGATTGCTCCACGTGCATCCGTCTCCACTCCGGCAACTTCCAGATTCAGATCTTTCGTATTGGGTCTGCGCCCCGTAGCCAACAAAACCGCATCAGCTTCAAGTTCGAACACTTCACCTGTTTGTGAATCAGAAAAAACAACGACAGCTCTATTTTCAACATGTTTCACTGATTGTACCTTCGCGTTCATCCGAAAAACAATGCCTTTTTTCTCTAATGTTTCCTTTACACTTGCAGCAATATCACGGTCTTCACGAGCAATCAGTTCCGGATAACTCTCAAGCACTGTCACCTGCGAACCGAACGAAGCATACATAGACGCAAACTCTAAACCAATATAACCGCCGCCAACAATAACCAACCGACGGGGAAGATCGGCCAATTCCATGATTGAAGTACTGGTATAAACCAAAGAATTGTCCGCAACTCCTTCAATAGGCGGAATAATTGTTTCCGCTCCGGTGTTGATAATTATTTGCTTTGATGTCAACCATATTTCTTCAGTAGATGTACGGACGGAAACCACATCGGCAGATACAAAAGAACCCACACCTGTATAAACTGTTACATTAGGATGATCTGCCAGATTATGGTAATTCTTGTCTCTCAACGCACTTGTCACAGACTCCTTCACAGCAATGGCATTGCGATAAAACTCTCTTCTCTCTTCAAATGTCGAGTTCTTCATACCGGAAGCAATTTTAGCCTGATGAGCCAACGTCTTTGTCGGAATGCAGCCGATATTGATACACGTCCCTCCATGCATTTTATCAGAACGTTCGACAATGGCGACTTTCCACCCACGTTTTACAAACTCTGCCGCAAGGGTCTTTCCTCCCTTACCGAAACCGATAATAATAACATCAAATGTATTCATATTTATATCTTCCAATTGGTTCGAAATTTACTTGTTTAGTTTACAAGAAATGATATTGCAAAGTTCGCCACTTTCGAAGTAATAAACAATAACCATTTCGCCGGATAAATTAGCAATTATTCCCATATAAAATCAAAGTAATACATCATCAAAACCACCGGAACAGATCAACGATCCGCTCGGCGATTTCTCATCTTAAACCAATTCCACTTACTATAAATACCAATCAACGATTTGGGTGAATATCCAACTTCACCGGCTTAATCATATTCTCCGGTTTCAGAATGGTATCCAAGTCTTTTTTAGAAAGGATATTGTGCTCCAATACAAGTTCATACACTCCTTTCCCTGTCTCTAAAGCTTCTTTTGCGATCTTAGTAGAGTTTTTATAACCAATTACCGGATTCAAAGCTGTCACTACCCCGATACTATTATGAACATCCCTACGGCACTTTTCTTCGTTGGCAGTAATGCCGTCTACACATAAAGTACGCAAAGTATCAAAACCATTCATCAACAGATCAGCGGATTCAAAACAGCATTGCGCCATCACCGGCTCCATTGCATTTAGTTCCATCTGGGCAGCCTCCCCACTCATTGTCACACAAAGGTCGTTACCTATTACTTTATAGGCAACCTGATTCATTACTTCTGGTATAACCGGATTCACTTTTCCTGGCATGATGGAGGAGCCCGGCTGCATAGCCGGCAAATTAATTTCGCCCAGCCCACAACGCGGTCCGGACGCTAACAGCCGCAAGTCATTACATATCTTATTCATCTTTACAGCTACCCGCTTCATCGCTGCCGAATAACCCACCATACAAGAAGTATCCGAAGTCGCTCCAATCAAATCATCCGCCAATTTTATATCCAGCCCTGTAATCTTACACAGAGCCTCAATACACATTTCCGCATATTCCGGCTCGGCTGTGATTCCGGTTCCAATAGCTGTCGCTCCCATATTGACTGTCAAAAAATCCTGTGCGGCAAAATCCAGGTTCTTCACTTCCTGCTCCAGAATATTTGCAAATCCATTAAAAGTTTGTCCAAGCGTCATCGGTACCGCATCTTCCAATTGGGTACGTCCCATTTTGATAATATGTGCAAACTCTTTCCCTTTTTTCCGGAAAGAAGCTATCAATTCTCCAAAATGCTTCACCAATTTGAGATGAGTGTAATACAAACCAATGTGAATAGCGGTAGGATAAGCATCATTAGTAGACTGGGAACGGTTCACATGGTCATTGGGAGAACAATACTGGTATTCTCCGCGCCGGTGTCCCATCAATTCCAATGCACGGTTGGCAATCACTTCATTGACATTCATATTCGTAGTCGTTCCGGCACCACCTTGAATCATATCAACCGGAAATTGTTCATGATGCTTGCCTTCAAGAACTTCCTTACAAGCTTTCAATATGGCGTCTGCCTGTTCTTCTGTTAACAGGTCCAATTTGCGATTGGCAACGACAGCTCCCATCTTCGTAATAGCCAAAGCCTGAATAAACAAAGGGTATTCGTTCAAGTGAAATTTGCTGATGCGAAAATTTTCAATACCACGGAGTGTCTGCACTCCGTACAATGCACTTTCCGGCACCTCACGACTACCTATCAAGTCGCTTTCTGTACGAGTTTTTGTTGATAAATTCTGTTTCATATCGGTTGTTTTATAACAATGACATTTTAGTTAGTTCTTATAATAACCAACCAGCAAGGTTATTGTTTTAATAAATATGCAAAAACCATTCAATAACTTTTTTGTTCTTAATACAGGAAAAAGAAAGTACAAAGAAAGAAATCACTTATCTTTGTCTTTAAACTTAACGCAATAACCTTATGATATTACAATTAGCATTTGTTCTGACTGCCATTATTATTGGTGCACGCTTGGGAGGAATCGGTCTCGGAGTGATGGGAGGAATCGGATTGGCGATACTTACCTTCGTTTTTGGCCTGCAACCTACCGCTCCTCCTATCGACGTAATGTTAATGATTGCAGCCGTTATCTCAGCCGCCGCCTGTATGCAGGCTGCCGGCGGACTCGATTATATGGTGAAGCTGGCAGAACATTTATTACGGAAGAATCCGTCACACGTTACTTTGTTAAGCCCATTAGTGACTTACTTGTTTACTTTTGTGGCCGGAACCGGTCATGTGGCCTATTCCGTATTACCGGTTATTGCGGAAGTTGCCACCGAAACAAAAATCCGTCCGGAACGTCCGCTCGGTATCGCGGTAATCGCTTCCCAACAAGCGATTACCGCAAGCCCGATTTCTGCAGCCACAGTTGCTTTACTCGGACTATTGGCCGGTTTCGACATCACTCTGTTCGATATTCTCAAGATTACGATTCCCGCTACCATTACCGGTGTTTTGGTAGGTGCGTTGTTTTCTATGAGAGTGGGCAAAAACCTGTCAGAAGATCCCGAATACCAGAAACGTCTGAAAGAAGGGCTTTTCAACGACAAGAAAATAAAAATCAAGGATGTCAAGAACAAACGTTCAGCTATGATTTCTGTTATCATCTTCATGTTGGCTACTGCCTTCATCGTACTTTTCGGCTCTTTTGAAGGGATGCGCCCGTCTTTTCTTATCGATGGTGAAATCGTTACTTTAGGAATGTCCTCTATCATCGAAATCGTCATGCTGTCGGCTGCCGCCATCATCCTGTTGCTAACAAAAACAGACGGAATCAAAGCTACACAAGGCTCTGTATTTCCTGCCGGAATGCAAGCGGTAATCGCCATTTTCGGTATTGCCTGGATGGGAGATACGTTCCTTCAAGGTAATATGGCGCAACTGACTTTCTCCATCGAAGGTATCGTACGTCAAATGCCATGGCTTTTCGGAATTGCACTGTTTGTGATGTCTATCCTATTATATAGCCAGGCCGCTACCGTACGTGCACTAGTACCGCTAGGCATTGCACTCGGTATCTCCCCCTATATGCTGATTGCCTTATTCCCTGCAGTGAACGGATATTTCTTTATTCCAAACTACCCTACCGTAGTAGCCGCTATCAATTTTGACCGTACGGGAACAACAAAAATCGGCAGATATGTGCTGAATCATTCATTCATGATGCCCGGACTTGTATCAACGGCTGTTGCTATCGGACTAGGGTTGCTTTTTATACAAATATTCTAACTATATATTATTAACCTAAACTTCATTCAGTTATGAAACAATTCAAAAGATTTGGTCTGATAGCAGTAACACTACTATTAACCGTGACAATGGCGTTTGCCGCAAAACCGAATATTCATATCCTTGCCACAGGAGGAACGATTGCAGGTACAGGAAGTTCTGCCACCGGAACCAGTTACACAGCCGGACAGGTGGCCATCGGTGCGCTGCTTGACGCCGTACCGGAAATCAAAGAGATCGCTAACGTTACAGGTGAGCAGATCGTAAAAATCGGTTCGCAGGACATGAACGATGAAGTATGGCTTACACTTGCCAAGAAAATCAACGAACTGCTGAAACGTCCGGATATCGATGGTATTGTCGTTACTCACGGAACGGACACAATGGAAGAAACCGCTTATTTTCTGAATCTAACCGTTAAAAGTGATAAACCGGTAGTATTGGTAGGCGCCATGCGTCCGTCTACCGCATTAAGTGCCGACGGACCGTTAAACCTTTATAATGCCGTAGTCACTGCCGCTGCCACAGAATCAAAAGACAAAGGAGTACTGATCGCCATGAACGGACTTATCTTGGGAGCGGAAAGCACAGTGAAAATGAACACCGTTGACGTACAGACATTCCAAGCTCCCAATTCCGGTGCACTGGGCTATGTACTAAATGGAAAAGTATTCTATAATCAGATAACACTCAAGAAGCATACCACCCGATCAGTATTTGACGTGACCCGCCTTACTTCACTCCCCAAAGTAGGTATCGTATATAGCTATTCCAATATTGAGGCTGATATGATGACTCCTCTGCTCAACAACGGATATAAAGGAATCATCCATGCCGGAGTAGGTAACGGGAATATCCATAAAAACATCTTCCCATCATTGATAGATGCACGTAAAAAAGGGATTCTTGTTGTTCGTTCCTCCCGTGTTCCAACCGGTCCTACGACTCTTGACGCAGAAGTAGACGACGCTAAATATCAGTTTGTGGCTTCGCAGGAGTTGAATCCGCAAAAGTCGCGTGTATTGCTAATGCTTGCATTAACCAAAACTACGGACTGGAAGCAAATTCAGCAATATTTTAACGAATACTAAACCCTGACTAACTTATGAAAAAATTGATTTTTATACTGCTCCTCACGGGCAGCATACAGGGAATATATGCCCAAAAAGCAGAGAAAAAAGACAAATTCTCTCCTAATACTCCTTTATTTGAGGAACTGACAGACGTGAAAAAGAATACAGATAAGTTCAACCTTTATCTGAATATGCAAGGTAGCTTTGATGCCCATTTCCGGGACGGATTTCAAGAAGGTGACTTCAATATGCACCAACTCCGCATCGAGGCAAAAGGTAATATCAACAACTGGCTCTCCTACCGTTACCGTCAACGCCTTAACCGCTCGAACGATGCAAACGGCATGATTGATAATCTTCCCACCTCTATAGATTATGCAGGTATTGGTATCCAACTAAATGAGCAGTTCAGCCTTTTCGCCGGGAAGCAATGCACCGCTTACGGTGGTTTTGAATTCGATCTGAATCCGATTGATGTCTACCAATATTGCGACATGATTGATTATATGAGTAACTTCATGACCGGATTGAATGTTGGTTATAATATCACTCCCGACCAGCAACTGAATCTGCAAATCCTAAACAGCCGCAACGGTTCTTTCGACAGTACCTACGGGATTACAGAAGACACCGAAGGTAATGTACCCGATCTGAAATCCGGGAAAATGCCGCTGGTATATACATTGAACTGGAATGGCAACTTCAACAACATGTTCAAAACTCGTTGGTCGACCTCTATCATGAATGAAGCCAAAAATCATAATATGTATTATTATGCCATAGGTAATGAACTGAATCTGGGTAAGTGGAACGCCTTTGTAGATTTCATGTATTCGAAAGAAGATATCGACCGCAAGGGAATCATCACGAGTATTGTCGGACATCAAGGCGGACATAACGTCTTCGACACCGGTTATCTTTCCGTTGTAGCCAAATGCAACTACCGTTTTCTGCCAAAATGGAACGCTTTTGTGAAAGGGATGTATGAGACCGCATCTGTCACTAAAGCCTCCGAAGGAGTGGAAAAAGGGAATTACCGCACCTCGTGGGGATATCTTGCCGGTATCGAATTCTATCCGATGGAAACCAATCTGCACTTCTTCGTAACATACGTAGGACGTTGCTATGACTTTGCTTCCCGGGCCAAAGCATTGGGACAAACGGACTACACTACGAACCGGGTATCCGTAGGTTTCATTTGGCAAATGCCCGTATTCTAAGCACTGTAAGATACAAAAAAATACCCGATAGCTTTTGTATAGTTATCGGGCATTTTATATGTTCAGTTCTCAGTTAAAATTAATACTCTTCTTCGTTAAAGAAAAAATCCTCCTTACTAGGATAATCCGGCCAAATATCTTCGATACTTTCAT
>ERZ832317.4553-NODE-4553-length-13324-cov-6.027432_pt1 | contig 13324 bp, 10 predicted proteins | sample MGYA00519695_ERZ832317 | MGnify/ENA primary metagenome ERZ832317 (study PRJEB31850, sample SAMEA3708726) | human gut metagenome | biome: human gut; feature: human-associated habitat; material: faeces | place: China | collected 2014 ...
TTCATCATAAATGTGCTTTTTCATCGTCTTATCTCTCCATTCCTCTATTTTTTGTTTTATTTTTCTTACGCTGTTGATTCTCCATTTCACTTTTACGGGCACCCCAAGCCAATCTTTCTTGAATACTTCCTTTGGGCATTTGCTCCATTTGCCGTTTCCTTCTCTCATTGCTGTATGCTCCTTTCTATTGTCCTGCTGTAAGGACGCCCTGATTCAGGTAATGTCATTAACTTAAGAAAATTTATAAAATAAAACAGAAAAAGGTCTTGACAAATGTCAGAAAAAATGTGGCGAAGCCTCCTTGAATGAATACATTTTAGGAGGAATTGCTAATGAACTTTTACGCTGATTATGTCCGCAACAAACTCAACGCTGCCATTTCCAGCATGTCCAGTCAGATAGAAGATTACGTCAAAAATCCTGGGCATGATTTTACCAGAAATCGAAAGATGAACTTTACCTCGACAATAAACTTTCTACTTACTATGGAAGGTGGTTCACTTAACTCAGAATTACACAAATATTTTAATTATGATCTGAATCAAATAACCCGTATAGCATATGGCAATAGGCGAAAGAATACACCATTTCAGACTTCTGCGTGGTTTCACGCAGAAATATTTGGGGCAACAGCTGGGATTCAGTGATTCACAGGCTGATGTCCGCATTGCACAGTATGAAAAAGGGGCGCGCAGTCCAAAAGAAAAATACCTGAACGCACTGGCTGATATTTTTGAAGTATCCCCTCATGCTCTGGCTGTTCCGGATATTGACAATTACGTTGGACTGATGCATACCTTATTTACCTTAGAAGATCTTTATGGGCTTCACATTGATGAGATTGACGGAGAACTCTGCCTCCGGCTGGACAAATCCAAGGGAACCACCTACCTTTCTATGTTTGATATGTTCCATGCATGGCAGGAACAGGCAGAAAAACTCAAATCCGGCGAAATCACTCCGGAAGAATATGACCAGTGGCGTTACAACTATCCAAAAAACGCAAAATAAAAAGCCGACGAAAAAAGGCCTTACCAAATTGATTTCACTCAATTCAGTAAGACCTTTTTTGTCGGTTTCACACATATTACCTGACAACCACAAGATTCCGGATAAATAATGCCAAAATCTCTTGCGTTATCATTTTGTTATCAAATAGAACTTTATCTGCTCTAAAACGCCCTGTTTATAAGGAATTTCAGAAAATTTTTATTATTCAAACTCTATCGTTCCTGGCGGTTTGCTCGTCAGATCGTAGAATACTCTGTTTACGCCTTTGACTTCGTTGATGATTCGGTTCATAACTTTATTAAGTACTTCGTATGGTAACTCAGCGGATTCTGCAGTCATGAAGTCGATTGTCTTTACGGCGCGGAGTGCTACTGCGTAGTCGTAGGTTCTCTCATCGCCCATTACGCCAACGGAGCGCATGTTTGTGAGTGCGGCAAAGTACTGATTGATTTCCTGGTCAAGACCTGCATTCGCGATTTCTTCGCGGTAGATGGCATCGGCATCCTGAACGATCTGTACTTTTTCTGCGGTTACTTCGCCAATGATTCGGATTCCGAGTCCTGGACCTGGGAAAGGCTGACGGAATACTAACTTTTCAGGGATTCCGAGTTCCAGGCCGGCTTTTCGTACTTCGTCTTTGAAGAGGTCGCGGAGTGGTTCGATGATTTCTTTGAAATCAACGTAGTCAGGAAGTCCTCCTACGTTGTGGTGGGACTTGATCACTGCGGATTCACCGCCAAGACCACTTTCTACAACGTCTGGGTAAATGGTTCCCTGTGCGAGGAAGTCTACTGCACCGATCTTCTTGGCTTCTTCTTCGAAAATACGGATGAATTCTTCTCCGATTATCTTACGTTTTGCTTCTGGTTCCGTTACGCCTGCTAACTTATCGTAGTATCTCTGCTGTGCATTAACACGAATGAAGTTTAAGTCGAACTGTCCTTCCGGTCCGAATACACTTTCTACTTCGTCACCTTCGTCTTTACGAAGAAGGCCGTGGTCTACGAATACACAGGTTAACTGCTTTCCGATGGCTCTTGATAATAAGCCGGCTGCTACGGAGGAATCTACTCCACCAGATAAGGCAAGTAATACTCGTCCATCACCAACTTTTTCACGAATTTCTTTTACAGTGTTCTCTACGAATGCATCCATCTTCCAGTCGCCTGCACATCCACATACGCCTAATACGAAGTTAGATAACATCTTTGTTCCTTCTACTGTATGAAGAACTTCTGGATGATACTGGATAGCATATAAACTTTTTTTTGCATTCTCTGCGGCTGCTACCGGACAGTCTGCTGTGTGTGCGCTGATTTCAAATCCTGGTGCTACTTTGGAAATGTAGTCAAAGTGACTCATCCAGCAAATAGTTTTCTCGGATACGTCTGCAAAGATTTTAGAATCTTTTTTATCTACTAATACTTCTGTTTTTCCGTACTCACGTACTGGAGCTGCCTCGACCTTACCACCAAGGATATGCATCATAAGCTGTGCGCCGTAGCATAAACCAAGAACAGGGATTCCCAGTTCAAAGAGTTCCTTTGTGTAAGTTGGGGAATCTGGCTCATAACAGCTGTTTGGTCCGCCAGTTAAGATGATTCCCTTTGGATTCATGGCTTTGATTTTTTCGATATCTGTTTTATAAGAATAGATTTCGCAGTATACATTGCACTCTCGGACACGGCGTGCAACAAGCTGATTATACTGTCCACCGAAGTCTATTACTATAACGGTTTCTCTTTTCAAAGATGTTCCTCCTGTCTTTTATGATTTATCTTTTATTCTACAACATTTTCCGTGTGCTTTCTACCCCTAATAAGAAAAAGTTTTTTCTTTTGTTCGGATAAAAGCAAACCACCGAGTACCAGAACGATTCCTAATCCAGAAAGAAAAGTTATTTTCTCATGTAAAACGATGACGGATGCTACCGCTGTGACCACCGGCGCAAGGTAAATATATACACTTGTCTTGATTGCTCCAAGGATTCTTACTGCCAGATTCCACGTCACAAAACAGATGGCGGATGCGCCAAGTCCCAGATAGAAAATGTTGAATATGTATGCTGGGGTGGAGAATCGTTACAAGTCCCATTTGAAATCAAAGAAATATAATGCAGGAATCATAAATAAGATTCCGTAGAAAAAGGTTCTTCTCGTTGTCTGGATAACTGAATAGCCAAAGGCTCCCATTTTCTTTGAAAGAACTGCATAAAATGACCATACCATCGCCGCACCAACGGACAAAATATCTCCAATTGGATTTAAATGCATCGTTGTCCCGCTAAAGCTAATGATGAAAATGCAATCAATGCAATAACGCATCCTGTGACATCCTCCCCCACCTGTAGGACGCCACTGAAAAAGTGGTAAGTTTAGTATCACAGGGCGTCAAATATATGCCAAAATGTTCCTTGATAATAAAATATTGCTAAAATAGTGTTTTGAGGGATGCAAAATCTATCCTTTTGAGAGATGAATTTTCCTATTTTTTCTCATTTGGGCAGACTTCTCCCTTTAGTTTTAAAATTCGTTTTAAATTGACTGCAAATATTGATACTGCTCCTTGAAGTTGCATGTTTGATAGTCCAGCAGCATCACAACGACTATATCCGTGTATATTTTTTAATTCACTATTTTTTGCCTCTATCATATAGCGGGTTTTGAAACGTTCCTTGAAATATTGTGTTTTTTGAAACGCCTCTTGATTTTTATGATAATCCGATTTAATAGTGATACTATACGTTTTGGTTTTTGCATTTTCTTTATAGCAGCCATTACGATAAGGACAGACATGGCATTTATTAATATCGAAAAAATATTTGATACGTGTATTCTTTTTCTGATTACTACGTTTGTCAATTCGATATTTTATAGCCAAATGCCCTGCTGGGCACTGCATGGTATCCGCATCTTTATTAAAGATAAAGCCGTCCTCTGAACGAGTCCCTTTTATGATGCTCGGGTTAAGCTTTGAAATTAATTTATAGTCATTGCTTTGTGCATCTTTTAAATTTTCCAGTGTGGAATATGCGGTATCTGCTATTACTTCATTAACGGTTGCACCTGCTGCTTTACTTTTTTGAACCAGTACTGGAAGTTCCTGACCATCAAATGCTTCGCCGGATGTGATTGTTGCTGCTGTGATAATCCGTTCATCTGTCATGGCCAAATGAGTTTTGTATCCGTAAAAAGAAGAATTGACCGTTTTATGGCCAATCCGGGCATCCGGGTCAATGGATTGATCATAACAATCAATCTGATTATCCAAAATTTCGGATAACATAGAAGATTCTTCTTTAATCGTTGGCAGTTCTGAATACGGACTTTCCTGAACTGTGTTTAATAATTCATGACAGTATTCATTATACTCATCTAAAGAAGCTCGTTTTTCAGGTTCATCTGGCAGATAAATGTCTTTATCAGAATCTTTTAAAGCTACTTTTAAAGAAGTAGAGGCTTTTTTCAACATTTCTCTCTGAGTAGTTTTATGATAACGGGCTTCTGTATGAGTTGAGTCAACAATTATAGTATTGCTTTTTAAAACACCTTGATTTATGGCAAGTTCTACACTTTTATTTATGAGCAGATCAAGTATATTTTCATCTTTTAAACGCTGCTTTCTGAATTTGGTTAAAAGACTAGGATGGATAACCTCTTCTTCTGGCGTTAATTCCAGAAAATATTTAAAAGACATATCATATCGTGATCTTTCAACAACACCATTATCAGAAAGGTTATAAAGATATTTTAAAAGCAGATATTTAAATAGCAATATAGGGTTTTTTGCATTACGTCCATTATCAAGGCAATATTTATTTTTTAATTCATCATATATAAAAGAAAAATCGACCAATTCCCTGATTTTTCTTAGAATATGATCTTTTGGAACAATCATGTCATATAAATCTGAATAATAACTAAGGCTAAGTTTAAGTTGGGATGATAACATTTCAACCTCCGACAATTATGATACCTTAATTATATCAGATATATGATTTTACGACCACTTTTTCAGTGGCGTCCTACAGGTGGGGGAGGATGTCACAGGAAATATGTTACAGTATAATTAAAATAGCTGTATAAGTAGAAAGTCGAGATATTGTAGTAAGCTAATTGAAACTTTTGCAGTATAAAGGAGAGAAAACAATGGACGAAGAAAGAAGAAATGGTTCGAATTGGGATGACAAAACGATTCCATTAGAGGAAGAACAGACTGTTCCGCTTAGAGAGAATATAGTGTTTTCAAATCAAGTTAGAAAGCCAAAACTGAAACATGCACGATCCTCTAATGAACGATCGTCGTACAATCAATCACAGGGAAATCGACCTCCCTATGGGCAATCACAGGATTCACAATCTTGGGTTGATCCGCACAGTCGGAATCCATATCAGCAAGGTGGGCAGAATCCGTATAGTGGCAATAATAATCCATATCAACAGAGCAATCAAAACCCCTATGGTCGGCAACCGTATCCACCGATGGGTCAAAATCCCTATAGCCAGCAGAGCAATCAAAATCCTTATAATCATCAACCGTACCCACAAGGGAATTTCAATGCCTATGGTTCACAGTCATATCCACAAGGGAATTCCAATGTCTATGGACAGCAGTCAAATTTACAGGGAGAGCCAATTTCATATGATCAGCCGTCTTATATACAGACTCCAGTAAAGGTGCGTTCAAAAATGCTATTTATTATAGCAGGAGCATTGATTGTAATATTATTTTTAGGAGGGCTGGCGATTGGACTGATTTCCTCAAATAAAAGTGGAACACAGGCTAATAAAAATAGTCAAAACGCAGAACAGGGAGATTCATCTAAGACTCTGGTACAAAATGGCGACTTTGATACTGTAGTAACAGTGAAAAGTAAAGATATTGATAATATTAAGCTTTTTAAAGAACCGGGAGGAAAGAAAAAAGCAGGAAAAGTACAGGAAGGAGTTCCCTGTGCGCTATTACAGGAAAAAACGGTAGATGGAGAAAAATGGGCAAAAATTGATTTTTGTAATCGTCAGGGATGGTGCCGGATGGACAGACTTCGGACGATCTCTGGAGAGACATGCTATTTTTATGTAAAGGAAAATAGTAATGAAAATACTGTCTTTGTAAATGAGCGAGCAATTAAATTACATACAGGAGCTGGACAGGATACAGATATTGCAGCTACCGATGTTAAATACGGAACGGAACTAACCATCTCAAAAGTCGAAGATGGATGGGGAAGAACAAATTATCAAAATAAGGAATGTTGGATTGATATGAATGTTGTCGGATTCTATACATCAAAATACTGGCAAGTAGAAAGATGTGATGGAAGTAAGAATGGTATCAAGCTTCGAAAATCATCTACGGAAGATAGCGAACAGCTTACAACTGTTCCATTATGCACGAAATTTCAATCTCCTGATTGCAGAAATGGATGGGCAAGGTTCACATATGGCGGAAAAACAGGTTGGTTAAAACTTCATTATGCAACACCATGTGGAAGTAGTAAGGGGCTTAGTTTTAGCGAAGATGAAAATAACTTCTAAGTTGCCGCATGCGAAGGAGACGCCACTAGAAAAAGAAATAACCTATATTTGTGACTTTCGTCACGGCAGGTTGAATGTCGCTTAAACGCTCGCATTCAACCATTGTTTCCAGGCCACAAATATAGGTTGTTTTTCTTAACCAGAGTTTTTATAATTTGCATTAACCCCTCGTTGTCGTAAATAAAGCGCTTTTTTTGTTTTACATGTGTTGTGTTTATTTATGAAAAATAATTTTTGGGAACAAGTGTGTATTTTGATAACGTTGCCAGGAAAAAATGAAATGTGATAAACATATATAAATAGTAGGAAAATGAGAATGGGATTTTTTGAAAAGTATGTAAAATGAAATAGAAAAAAGATATTTTTGATAATATTATCAAGAAAGCAAGTAAGAAATAGAAATAAAACTGTAAAAAATTTACTTAAACAAATTGCATTTTGGACAAGATTATTATAGAATGAAAAAGACTATTTAAATCACAATCTGGTAGTTTATAGAAAATATAAATTTTAAATAGTTAGAATGAATGAGAAAGAGACAGGAAAGATGAAGAATCAAAACAACACAGCACAAAGTGCGGAAAAGCAGAGCTTTCTACAAAAAAAGAATGTAGAGATTTCTTTTAAGAGATATGCGATTGACGCGATGGGAGCGATGGCTCTTGGATTATTTGCGTCTCTCTTAATTGGAACGATTATTAAGACACTGGCAGAGAATGTAGGAACAACTGGCATGATGGCAGCACTGGCAGCGATTACGGATACAGGAGAATTGGCAGCAAAGGTTGCCGGACTTAGTATGCTGAACCGATTCTGCTGGATTTTATGGCAAATTGGTAACTATGCAACGATGGTAACAGGTGTTGCGATGGCGGCAGCGATTGGTTATGCGTTAGATGCACCTCCATTGGTACTGTTTTCTTTATGTGCAGTCGGTCAGGCAACGAATACATTAGGCGGCTCCGGTGGGCCATTGGCTGTATTATTTGTAGCGATTATTGCCTGCGAGGCAGGGAAGCTTGTCTCTAAAGAGACGAAGATTGATATTTTAGTAACTCCGGCGGTAACGATTATTGTTGGTGTAGGATGTGCGATGGTACTGGCACCGATTTTTAAGACAATTTGTGATTCACTTGGAACATTTATCGGATGGGCAACGAATTTACAGCCATTCTTCATGGGAATCATTATTTCTGTTATTGTTGGTGTTGTCCTCACCCTGCCGATTAGTTCTGCGGCAATCTGTGCGGCAGTTGGTATCAGCGGCGGTGCTGTCATTGCGGGAGTCTTAGACGGCAGTATTTCTATGGAAGTGTGGAATGGTCTTGCGCTTGCAGGAGGGGCAGCAACAGTAGGCTGCTGCTGTAATATGCTTGGATTTGCTGTAATCAGCTACCCGGATAACGGAGTAGGAGGGCTTGTAGCACAGGGGCTTGGAACATCCATGCTACAGGTGCCAAACCTGATGCGTAAACCTGTTTTATGGATACCGCCAGTACTTACTTCTGCAATCTTAGGCCCCGTTGCAACCTGTATTTTTCAGCTTCGTAATAACGGAGCAGCGATTTCTTCCGGTATGGGAACTGCCGGTTTAGTAGGTCCGATCGGAATCATCACAGGCTGGTCAAATATGCCAAAGGGATATGCCCCTGGAGCCTTTGACTGGGTCGGTATGATTTTAGTCTGCTTTATACTCCCTGTCGTTTTAAGCTGGGCGATTGGAAAGTTCATGCGAAAGAAAGGCTGGATTAAAGAAGGAGACTTGAAGGTTGATTTAGGTTAGAAAGTTTGAAAAAATAGCTTATCGTCCATATACTATATTTGCCTTCGAAAGGAGAAAAGTTCTGATACTTGGTAAATCTAATTTGTTGTATTAGAAATAGGCGGCCGCTGTAGATATAGATATTCTATCGAATTGCTCAAAAAATGTGGAAAAGAACCCCTAAAAAATTTATTGAATTTTGTGACTTTGTGCTGTGGAATTTTGACCATAGAAACTTCGCATTCGTTTTTGCTGCCTTAGCAGGTCGAAAAAAGCTCCAGTGGAGGTTTTGAGAGCAAGCTTCTGCTTGATTGGGCAAAATGGAGCATTTAGCACAATGGAACAAAATCAATAAATTTTTTAGGGATTCTTGTTGATAATTCTTCTGGCAATCCGGCTACTATTCTTCTCAGCAGCGTCTCCCTTGCCTGCGGCAACTCAGAAGTTCTTAAAGTGTTTTTCCAAGCGATTAAGAACTCCATACAATAACGCTGCAATCAGGCAAAGCAATACAATAGAGAGCATCACCCAGTCCATTTTAAAAACCTGCGATCCATATATGATAAGATAGCCAAGACCTTCTTTGGCGGCGAGAAATTCTCCAATAACAACACCGATTAGGCAAAGGCCAATATCAACTTTCAGAATGCTTAAAATCGTTGGCAGGTTCATCGGCAAGATCACTTTCGTCAGGCAGTCTGCCTGACTGCCATGAAGTGTTCGGATCAGCTTTAATTTATCCGGGTCGGTAGACATAAAGCTTGTAAAAAGGTTTAAGATACTTCCGAATATGGCAACGGATATTGCTGTTACAATAATTGTTTTCATATTGTTGCCAAGCCATACGATAAAGATAGGAGCCATAGCGGATTTTGGCAGGCTGTTTAAGATGACAAAGTAAGGCTCTAATATCTCACTTAGCGTATTGTTCCACCAAAGGAGAATGGCAGTGAAAAGACTTACTGCGGTAACGAGAAAAAAGCTTGCAAAAGTTTCTGCAAGAGTGATTCCTAAGTGTTTTAAAAGCTGGCCGTTAAGAAGAAGTTCTTTGCCAGAAGCAAGCATTCGTGAAGGGCTGCTAAAGATGAACGCATTGATTATTCCGGCACGAGAAGTGATTTCCCAGAGAATAATAAAAAATATAAATAAAAAAAGCTGAAAGAACAGGACAAACTGCTTATGTTGTCTTGTTCTTTTCATATATAGAAGCTGTTCTTTTGAAATTTCATTCATCGGCTTTTAACTCCTTCCATATCTGGTTAAAATACTCCTGAAACTTTGGGTGGATGCGTGCTTCTTTTGAAGAAAGTTTTTTGTTTGTTTTAAAGTCAATTGTGACAATCTTACGAATGTGGCCTGGACGTTTTCCGAGAACGATAATACGGTCAGCGATACTGATGGCTTCGGATAAATCATGCGTGACAAGCAGCGTGGTAACGCCGCTTTGACGGATAATTTTTGCGATGTCATCGGATACATCAAGGCGGGTCTGGTAATCTAGCGCACTGAAAGGTTCATCAAGGAGAAGAAACTCTGGTTTTAAGGCGAGAGTTCGAATTAGAGCAGCTCGCTGGCGCATACCTCCGGAAAGTTCTCTTGGATAGGAGGATGCAAAGTCAGCAATTCCATATTGACGCATCAGTTTTTGTACATATTCGAGATTTTTTTCGGTAAGCCGGTGTTGTATTTCAAGGCCTAAAATGATATTTTTATATATAGTTCTATGCTCTAATAAATGGTCTTTTTGCAGCATGTAGCCGATAGCGGGTGTTTTATTACAGGCTGGATAGAGGAGACTGCCGGTTTCAATGGGAATCAGTCCGGCAATCAGCTCTAAAAGTGTAGATTTTCCACAGCCGGATGGGCCTACAATTGCTGCAAATTCACCAGGGAAAAGGTCAAAATGAATGTCTCTTAATGCCGGTGTTTCACCACTATTTGTATGGTAAGTGTGTGAAAGACTGCGGACGGACAGAAAAGGTTTTGTTTTTGGCAAAGCTGTTCATTCCTTTTTTCGCGAGGTATAATTTAACATATGCAAAGGAGGAACCAAAGTGATATATTTCATGATCATAGCATCAATAATTGTGGCAGATAAGATATTAAAAGAATATTTTAAAAGTTCATTTCAGGGAAAACATCGGGAAGTACGGACAAAAGGTAATGGATTTGGAGTAAGAAAGGAAGCAGGAAAGCAAAAGGTAAAGGAAAATTTGTTTAGAAAGAAAGAACAAAATAAAGCAGAATTGAAACAGAGGAGAAATAATAAAGAGAAAAATGATGGGAAAAATATTGGAGAAGGGAATTGGAGAGAGTATTTATCTCCAACGATTGAATTGTTAGAGAATAAGGGGGCGGCAAGTGGCATCATGGCGAAACATCCAAAAATATTAAAAATAATATCTGCCGCCATGCTCTGCTTTTGTGCGTTAGCGTTAGGAAAGGAACGACAAAAAGGAAAGACTACAATGACAGGAATCGGCTATGCGTTACTTCTTGGAGGAGGTATCAGTAATTTTATAGACAGGATGAAAAAGGGTTCGGTAACGGACTATGTACGTTTTCCTAAATTTCCAGTAAAAAAGATTAGTGAGCTGGTATTTAATCTCAGTGATTTTGGCATATTTGCAGGAGTATTTTGTCTGTTGCTTCGAAAAAAATAGGGGAAAAGGGAGGGTTATTCTGAAGCTTCAGGCAGGTATGATTCTGTCTATTATTCAAAAGATAGAGAAAAAATAGAAAGTTATTGCAAAAGTTTAGAACGGCATGATTTTATATATTATTTCTCCAAAAACAGAGAAAAGGAACTGCAAAAAGAAAAGTAAAAGAAGCATAAAAAGTGAGAATAAGCACGAAGTTATCGGATAATAAAAAATATTTTCAGAAAATAGAGAGAAACAGAGGGAAGAGCAGAATATGGCCGGGAATTGTGCAGAATAGACAATGAAATATACATAAATTTACAAACAATAGAAGGGTAAAAAATGCAGGTGGATAAGAAAATACAGTTATCCACGGGAGAAAAAGCTGAAAAATGTCGATAAACAGACTTATCCACTAAGTTATCCACATTATCCACAGTGGAAAAACAAAGGGAAAGAATGGAAAAACATCGTCAATATAAAACATCTGTTTTGTGCGATTTTTTAAAATAATACATTGCCAGAATGCAGAATTGTTGGTATAATAATTGTAATATAAGAAAAAGGAGTGTGATCGTATGCGTTACATTATTTACGGCAAAAATCTGGAGGTAACAGAAGGATTAAAGCAGGCTGTACACGATAAGTTCAGTAAGCTGGAGAAGTTCTTCACACCAGAGACAGAAGTTCAGGTCACATTAAGCGTGCAGAAAGATAACCAGATCGTAGAAGCTACGATTCCTATGAAGGGAACTATTTTAAGAGTAGAACCTAACAGCACAGATATGTATGTTTCTATTGATATGGCAGTTGATTTACTCGAACGCATGATTCGTAAGTATAAAACAAAGATTTCCAAGTACGGAAAGGGAGAGTTAAAGTTTAATGATGAGTTCATGGAAGAAGATGTGGACAATCATGAGACAGTAACTATCACAAAGAGTAAGAGATTTGCAATCAAGCCGATGGATGTTGAAGAAGCCTGCGTACAGATGGAACTGTTAGGACATAATTTCTTCGTATTCCGTAATGCAGAGACTTTCGAAGTGAATGTTGTTTATAAGAGGAAAGACAAAACATATGGTCTGATTGAACCAGAATTTTAGAAAATTAAGCGGAAATTCCTGGTGCTTAATTGCCGGGTATGTCGCAAGACAGTTCCATTATTAAGATTCGACAGGATAAGGGAATGTATTTTTTAGATTCTGGATATGAGATACTATTGAAGAAATACATGGAATTATTAACGAAGGAAGAAGGCAGATATTTTCTATCTGCCTTTCCTTTTTCTGCATATTATTCTGTATATTAATGTATATTAAGGGGATTAAAGCTTGAAAAGAGCTTCTATCAATGTTACAATATAAGCTGTATGTTTAAAATGAGCGTACAGTATCTATTAAGATAATCATACCATATAGGAGGTAAATATGGGTTTAGTTGATAAACTTTTTGGAAATAAAAGTGAAAAAGAGATCAAGAGAATCGAAAAGTATGTAGATGCCATCGAAGCTCTTGACGAGAAGATGCAGGCATTAAGCGATGAAGAGCTTCGTGCAAAGACACAGGAATTTAAAGACCGTCTGGCAGCAGGCGAAACACTCGATGACCTTTTAGTAGAAGCGTTTGCTGTAGTAAGAGAGGCAGCAGACCGTACCATCCACCTGAAACACTATCGTGTACAGCTTATGGGTGGTATTATTCTGCACCAGGGACGTATCGCTGAGATGAAGACTGGTGAAGGTAAGACATTGGTATCTACATTGCCGGCCTATTTGAATGCACTTGAGGGCAAGGGGGTTCACATTGTTACAGTCAATGACTACCTGGCCAACCGAGATGCAGAGTGGATGGGTGAAGTTCATCGTTTCCTTGGATTGAGCGTTGGCGTCATTTTGAACAGTATGAATCCGGACGAGCGTCGTGCGGCTTATCAGTGCGATATTACTTATGCGACGAACAATGAACTTGGCTTTGATTATCTGCGTGACAATATGGCAGTTTATGAGAAGCAGCTGGTACAGCGTGAATTGAATTATGCGATCATCGATGAGGTGGACTCCGTATTGATCGATGAAGCCAGAACACCTCTGATTATTTCAGGTCAGAGCGGCAAGTCAACGGCACTTTACAGCACATGTGATTATCTGGCCAAACGTATGACAAAGGGCGAACGTAAGGGCGAGATCAACAAGATGACAGTCATGATGGGTGAAGAAATTGAAGAGACCGGTGATTTCATTGTCAATGAGAAAGAGAAACATGTTGTCTTGACAGAACAGGGTGTCAAGAAGGTAGAGGAGTATTTTCATCTGAACAATCTGGCTGATGCTGATAACCTTGAGATCCAGCATGTTATGACATTGGCTCTT
>ERZ832317.4559-NODE-4559-length-13318-cov-7.392747_pt1 | contig 13318 bp, 16 predicted proteins | sample MGYA00519695_ERZ832317 | MGnify/ENA primary metagenome ERZ832317 (study PRJEB31850, sample SAMEA3708726) | human gut metagenome | biome: human gut; feature: human-associated habitat; material: faeces | place: China | collected 2014 ...
CATGGGGACCGCATACGTGGAAAAACGGACGCCGAAACTCTCGTCAAAACCCGCTATCGCTTTGAGAAAACCCATGCAGGCAAGCTGAAACAAGTCGTCGTACTCCACTCCTTTCCCCAAATAGCGCTTGACAATACATTTAATGAGCGAAACGTTTCCGTCTACCAGCGCTTGCTTCGCTTCTTGGTCCCCGCTTTTCGCGCGGCGGATATATTCGATTGTGTCCTTTTCATCAAGCATCTGCCGCGTCCTTTACGCCGATTTTTTTACTCATTCTCACCTTCGTGCCCTTGCCTTTCTCGCTCGTTACGGAAAACTCCGTCATGAATGTCTGCATGATGGTGAACCCCATACCGGAACGCTCATCGTCCGACAACGTGGTATAAAACGGTTGGACGGCGCGTTCGACATCGTCTATCCCGCATCCGTAGTCGGTGATCCCGATATGTAAAATGCCGCCGTCCTCCCCTTCGGGAGTCGTTTCTATCTCACACTCAATGAGAATTTTATTTGCGGCCGACCTATCGCTTCCCTTTTTTCTGTAAGCGTGTACGATACAATTCGTTACCGCTTCGCTCACCGCCGTCTTTATGTCCGAAAGTTCCGCTAAGGATGGATTTAAGGGCAGCGCAAACGCAGCTACCGTACTGCGTGCAAAGCTCTCGTTTTTCCCTATCGCCGCGATTTCTAATTTCATATAATTTTCCATTCTGTTTCTCCTCGTCTTTGTTTCCGTTCCCTCACAAAGTTCAAATCTTGGGAATCAACGTGTATACACCGCTTAAAGAAAGAATTTTATCCGCGGTCAGGTTCGGACGGGTTATGTACATCGAAATTCCGTACCGTCTCAGCTTCTTATATCTCCCGATCAGAAAACCGATCCCCGTCGAATCCATAAAACTTACGTCCTTCAAATCGAATACCGCTCGCTCCGCCTGCGTGTGGCAGTCGATAATTTCATCCGCTCGGCGCCTTGCGTCTGCGGCCGAATGTTCGTCGATTTCACCGTTCATGACGATATATAAAATCCCCTCCTCCAAATGAGCCGCGAGATCCATAGTTTTTCCTCCCGTTTTTATGTGTCTACATTTTACACGATACCACAAGGCGGATTTTGCTTTTTTTGGAAAAACTCCGACGAATTTTGCCGAAAAAATTTTTTTCGCTTTTTATAAAAAATCCTCAAAAAAATACTTGACTTTTTCCGTAAAATAGTTTATCATATACAAGCACTTATGTGATGACCATCGTCACTTCAAACGTCGCGTGGTGTGGGCCTTTAGCTCAGTGGTCAGAGCTGTCGGCTCATAACCGATTGGTCCGCGGTTCGAATCCGTGAAGGCCCACCAAAATTTTTCATATCCTGTTGCACGGCCCAATAGCTCAGTTTGGTTAGAGCGCCAGCCTGTCACGCTGGAGGTCGAGGGTTCGAGCCCCTTCTTGGTCGCCATATGCTGCTGTAGCTCAGTCGGTAGAGCGCATCCTTGGTAAGGATGAGGTCGGCGGTTCGAATCCGCCCAGCAGCTCCATGAAAAAGCCTTGAAAATCAAGGCTTTTTTCTTTTTGTCTTGAATCTGCTTCCCGTCCCGGAAAGCCATTTAGCTACTATTTGGCTACTGGAGCGGGATTTTTTTGTTTTCATGCCTCTTTGGAGAGGAGATTTTCCAGCGCATCCGCTGCTTTCCGGTCGCTCTCCTGCAAGGCGTGAGCATATATGTTCATCGTGGTGGAGGTCTGCGCGTGGCCGAGTCTGCTTGATACCGTTTTCACGTCCTACCGGGAAGCAATCAGCAACGTGGCTGACGTGTGTCTGAGTCCATGAAACGGAATCAGGGGGAGCTGCTGCTCCGGCACTCTGCCGTCGTTGTATCGCCGGATTGCATCCTGAAAAGATTCATACGGCGTGGAATAGCTCATCATTTTGCCGTTCTCCTGAATGAAAACCCAGTCGTCGCCTTGCCAGTCCTGCCCGAATTGAAAGCGCTGCTGCAATTCTGCCAGCTGCAACGCCTTGAAACGTGCTGCAAGGAAGCGCGAAAAAGATACCGAGCGATAGGAAGACTTTGTTTTCGGCGTCTTGCACACCTGTTTCCCGTCTACAAGGGTTACGGCCTTTGAAACCTGAACAACGTTGTTCTGGAAATCAATGTCTGACCACTTGAGCGCCAGCAGCTCCCCTTTTCGCAGACCGGTATAGATCGCCAGATTGAACAGCAGCTTGATTTGTTCCTGCATATTCTTTGTGATCTCATAATCGCCGACTGTGTAAGGCGTGCCGGTATCGTCAATTCTGGTATGACCTCCTATGCGCACGGTATAAGGCTGCTCAATATACTGGAGGAATGCCGCCGCCTGCTCCGGCGTGAAGAATTTCAGCTTGTCGGCGGTGCTTTCTGCCTGTACTCTGACCTTGTCGCAGGGGTTTCGGTCGATGATCCCCCATTCCGTAGCCGTCCGCAGGATGGAGGAAAGCACATTGCGCGTTTTGGTTATGCTGCCCTTGCTGTAGCCTCCGGCCTTGCCGTCCTTGCGTGCGCCGTCCTTCGTTAGGGAGAGGAAAAAGGCGTTTAACGTGTGGGGCTTGATCTCCGACAGCTTATAGTGGCCGATTGCAGGCAAGATTTTGTCGTCCAGCTCTTCACGATACTTTCTGACCGTCCCCGGCTGTAGCTTCGGCTTCGCATATTCTTCAATCCACCTGTCAGCAAATACTTGAAGGGTGACTTTTCGCCCATCCATAGCCGCGCCGCTCTTTACCCGTGATTCAAATTCGTGGGCAAAGTCCTGCGCGGCTTTTTCCATCTTTTTTGGTGTCAGACCTGCATCTGGCTTGAACGTGGCTGTTTCGATGATCTTCTTGCCCTTGACGTCGTAACCGCAGGAAACCGTGATCTTGTAGCTGACGCCGTTCTTTCCTTCGATTTTCTTAATGCTGGCCATTGTCAGAACCTCCCTTAATCTCCTGAACCTTAAGACGCATATCACTAATACGCTCATGCACTTCAACCATAAATAGCGTTTTTTGCTTTATTGGCTGTCCGTCTATTCTTTCTGCTACACATTTGTCGTCAATCTCTATGTATTGTCCGAGCTTGTCGAGAGTATAGAGGCATTCGTCTTTCAAAAGTTCATCAAGTGCCAAGAGCACAAAGTACATACTATGCATGTTTGCCTCTTGAAGACTTTTAGTTCCAGCTTCACTTAATCCGAGCATTTTGTGCACAGCCTGTAAAGTGGTATACCTGTTTGTTTTTCTGCGCCCTCCGAATGACCGTAATATTATCGTTTTGAATGTACAGAATTCCCCAGTGACAAGGCACCTTGCTTTCGGCAGATCGGCTGTGACTTTGGCTGACAACCAAATAGTTTTCGTCAAAAAACCGGTCATAGGCTTTGACCTGATCCTGCAGCCGGGCGTAGTTGTCCTGATCACTTTTGATTTCATAGCCGGTCAGCTTATCCGTAACAGCCATCACATCGCAAATCGATGCACCGATGCTCTTTTCCTGATAAATGCGGATCTCGTGGTTGGTTGCCTGCAGCCAGGAAATCAGAATCTCCCGAATGGATTTGTCGTTCATATGTGCGCTCCCTCTGCGACTGTGTCAGATGTTTTTCAGAGCACAGTATAACGCACCTGATGGGATGTTCTTGTCCCATCGGAATCAGGCAGACTGACAGCAGTTTTAATTGATTCGTCTGCGATTGGGGAGCCGATCTTCCGTATGCTGCAGCCCGGCTCTTCCAGCATCTATGACATCGTGATCTCGTGCAAAGGCAAAGAGAAAAGCCCGGAGGATCATAAAAATCCTCCGGGCTTCCGGCTCAATATGTAACATCCCTGATAAAAATGAAAAATCCGAACGCATCCCCGATTAGGAAAAAGTTCGGATTTTTCATATGTGGTGGAGACTGCTGGACTCGAACCAGTGACCTCCTGCGTGTGAAGATATAATGAGCGCCGGAAAGCGTTGTGCTGCAACGCTTTCCGGCGCTTTTGCATACTTTCGGCTCGGTGGGGCATCCATTGTGTCCGCCTGTATCCGCCTGCTTTTTTCCGTGTTTGCGTCACGGTTTGGGTCAAGCCCTGCAACGGCGCAGAAATGACCACGCTGTAGACAAAGAGCTACCGCAATATTCTTTCTGCACTTTTTAGCCGTTTTTAGCGGTTTCCTCTTAATTCTAATTACTTTCCTGACACCTTGTGACCCGCATCCCCCATGTGTTCCACACCTGTCTGCGGCATTTTATGTGGTCAAAGACAAAGCCTCGCCGGAGCAATTCCGGCGGGGCTTTGCGGTATTCTCGGCAGCCTGCTTTTCCACTCGGTGAACAACACGAAAACCGCGCCGAGCCCCCCGCGCCGTGGGATGCTATAATCAAAGAGTATGGGCTGTGCGGAACTCTTCTGTTGACATTTCAACAACCATGTGGTTTAGTCCGACCGTTTAGATTTACCCTCGCGTCGAAGTTTTCCGGCACGTATCAAAGCGCCGTGATCGCGGCGGCAGGATATGAAAACATCTGTGTGGTGGGCGGCACAAGCGCAGCGATGGGAACGGGTATTTTGGCGGAGCTTGCGTTCCGGCTTTTGGACGCGGGAATGTCCGCAGAGGAAATTGCGGATGCTCTGGAGAAAGAGAAGAAAAAAATCGTTGTGGTGGCACTGGTGGACACCCTCAAATACCTTAAGCGGGGTGGACGCATTTCCAAGACCGCCGCATTTGCCGGCGGGGTGCTGAACATCAAGCCTGTGATCTCCGTCACTGACGGCGAGATACACCTGCTGGGGAAAGCACGCGGCTCGAAAATGGGGAACAATCTGCTCGTTCAGGAGATCGACAAGGCGGGCGGAATTGATTTCAGCAAGCCGGTGCTGCTTGGCTACAGCGGACTTTCCGGTGCGCTTTTATTGAAGTACATCGAAGACAGCCGCCACATTTGGGAGGGGCATTTGCGGGAGGTTTGCTACACAACGGTGGGCAGCGTGATCGGAACACACCTCGGCCCCGGCGCCGTTGTGGTAGCGTTTTTCAAGAATCAATATAACGCAGAACAGAACAGCAGCGATTGAAGAAGCTGCAATAAAGACAGGACTGCGCCGCGCCACCGTCAAATGAAACGGCGATGCGGCGCAGTATCATTTTATCTGACGCCATAAACCATAATCGAGATCACACAGGCTAACAGACTGACCGCCGAGCCGGCCAGAAGCTGCGGCAGGGAATGGCGCGACAGCTTTAGGGAGGAGCGGTACACTGCTGCGATCAGCAGAACGGACGGTATGGCAAAAAGCGGATGCAGCTTCCATGTCAACAGAAACGCCGGAGCTGTTGTGCTGCAGGCGTGTCCGCTTGCGCGAAGGCCAAAGCCCACGTTGAGCAGCAACAGCGCCGCGATAGAAATGACATAAGAGAGAAACAGGATATGGACGAGCCAGGAGCATGGCGTCAGCATTGACCAGAGAAACCCGCACAGATACCCAACGGCGCTGCATACCAGCGCCGTGCCGCGCTGCCCCCTGCGCCGGTCCTTTCCAATGTGGAAGATCTCCCGCAGCGGGTACGCCGCCAAGGGGATAACCAGCAGGAACACCTCGCACAGCAGCAGCTCCCTGCGCGTCAGAAGCCCTGTCGGAGCGTACATCAGAAGCAGCGTTACCCCGATGACGATGGGCGGCAGTGTCAGAATGCGTACCGCAAGATGCAGCAGCGCCTTCCTGTCCGAGACCTTCGTTTTCATGACTCAAAGCCCAGCATAATCCCGCCGTGTTCTGCATAGTAGCTGCACAGCCCACGTAGCGGATGGCTTTTCACCTCTGCCCCCGGAAATCGCCGCCGGATCTCGGTGCAGAGCTCCAATGCAAATGTCGCGTTCCGGCAATGCCCGATGCGGACGCTGCCGCCCCTGTAGCCAAGCCGCACCATTTCACTCAAGAGGAGCTCCTGCGTTTTTCGAGCGCCCCGACATTTGCCGAGCATCTCAAGCGTGCCCTCCTCGCTGGCCTGCCCAACGGCGCGGATGCCGAGAACACCGGCCATCGTTGCTGCCAGCTTGCTGATTCGTCCGTTCTGGGCGAGATTGTGCATGGATTCCAGCGCAAAGAGCAGATGGGTACGGCGCTGATACTGCTGTACGGCTGTGCAGACCTCCTCGAAGCTCTTGCCGGAGCGCAGTTCGGCGGCTGACTTTTCGATGAGCAGGGCGATCTCCGGACCGGCGGACAGCGTGTCCACCACAAAAATACGGCGAGAGGGATTCTGCTCCTCGCAGCGTTTCTTTGCGGCAAGTGCCGCGCTGCAGCTGCCCGAAAGGCTGCTTGTAATGGTGAACGCGAGTACATCGCCGCTTTCGCCAAAGGCGGACTCCCAGTCCGCGATGTTCGGGCAGGCGCTGAAGGTGCGGCCCTTCGTGCCGCGAAGTGTTGTGACCATCGCGTCGACATCGAGCGCGGCGTCATCGCGAAATTCCTCCACAGCAGTACGGACGGTGAGCGGAACGCTGACAAAGTCCACGCCGTCCATGGTAAGCAGGTCGCAGCTTGAGTCTGCGGCAATGCGGATCTGATCCATAAGATGACCTCCAACTGAAAAAGTGTCGTTCGGTTCCGGTAAGGGATGGATGCAGTTTATCAGCTTTTTATTTCTTCGTCAACGGCTTTTAATAAACTGTTAAAAATGTTTCGCAAAGCCGTTGAACTTTGCAGAGGAAACGCTTATAATAACAATACGGAAAAAGAAATGCAAAACAGAATCACGGCGGACATCGCGGCCTTCCGTCTGCCGCGCTATGCACAGATCCCGGAGGTCGGACTGTATCTGGAGCAGGTGGTGCGCTATATCAACGCCCGGTTGGCACCGTTAGGAGAGCCTGAACTGACTGGATCCATGGTGAGCAACTATGTCAAGCAGAAGCTGGTTCCTACCCCTCAAAAAAAGCTGTATACAGCCGAACATCTTGCGCGGCTTCTGTTCATCGCGGTGGTCAAGCCTGTTGTTCCTTTGGAGGGGCTTCGACTGATGTTTAGCATACAGGAGGAGTGCTATCCCCTTCAGACCGCCTATGACTACTTCTGCGATGAGTTTGAGAATATGCTCGGCGCAGCGTTTGGTGTCGCTCCTGCAGTGGAGGGACTTGGTGAAACCGAGTCTGATGCCAAGGATCTCCTGCGCAGCACGATCTCGGCTACCGTCAATAAGGTCTGTCTGGACCGGTATCTGGAGGAGTATCGAAAGCGGCGGGAGCAGGCTGAGACTATTGTGGGAAAGGAAATCTCCCTGTTATAGTAGAAATGCTGTCTGGCAGCTGCAAAAGGAATATCCCCGGCTAAGCCGGGGATATTCCTTACGTCTCTCTGCCATGATTACAGTGCAAAACAGAAGAACATGCTCCGGGCCCTTCATCGCCATGTCCTAATTGATAAAGAGCTTTCATTGTTCCTGCATCGCTGCAATAGAGGGTATCCGAAGATTCTCTCTATTGTGATGATATGCCGAGCATCCTCCATGGTGCATCTGAAGCCTTCGGCTTTGCGCCCGGACAGTACAGCGTGCTGAGAGGAGGCTGCCTGTGCGTCGAGGCTTGTCTGATTCTGCATACTTCTCTGCAAGCAGGATCTTCTCGACTTCTGCCTTACAAAAGCCTATTTACCCGCCTGCGTTTCGCAGTAGCGGCAGCGGTAAACGCGCTTTTCACGATCCGTTAGCACAAACTCCTGCGGCAGCTCCTGCTCAACGGAGGTGATGCAGCGCGGGTTTTTGCACTTGAGCACGCCACGGATGCGCTCAGGCAGCTTGAGCGTGCGCTTTTCCACAAGTTTCCCGTCGCGGATGATGTTGACGGTGATGCTTGGATCGACGTAGCCGATCAGGTCCCAGTCAAGGTCCATTTCGCGGTCGATCTTGATGATGTCCTTGCAGCCGAGCTTGCCGCTCGTAACGTTTTTGAGGATGGCCACCGTGCAGTCAAGCTGATCGAGGCCGAGGATCTGATAGAGCTCCATGGATTTTCCCGCGGTGATGTGGTCGATGACGATGCCGTTTTGAATAGAGTCAATGATCATTGTGTCGCACTTCCTTTCTCACTTGATTTCCAACAGCTTGAGGATCAGCGCCATGCGGATGTACTTGCCGTACTGCACCTGCTTGAAGTAGCACGCGCGCGGGTCGTCGTCCACGGCGACGGAGATCTCGTTCACACGCGGCAGCGGATGCAGGATGCGAAGAGACTCCTTCGCGCCCCTGAGCTTGTCGGACGTGAGGATGTAGCTGTCCTTGAGGCGCAGATAGTCTTCCTCGTTGAAGAAGCGCTCGCGCTGCACGCGCGTCATGTAGAGGATGTCCAGCTCCGGCATGACGGTCTCGAGGTCAGTGGACTGCGTGTAAGGGATGTTCTTGGCCTTGATGTACTGCTCCTTGACATAGCGCGGCAGCTTGAGCTCCTCGGGGGAGATGAGCACGAAGCGGATGCCGGTGTAACGGCTCATCGCGGCGACGAGGGAGTGTACCGTGCGGCCGAATTTGAGGTCGCCGCAGAGACCCACCGTGAGGTTTTCAAAGCGCCCCATCTCGCGGTGGATGGTCAGAAGGTCGGTCAGCGTCTGCGTGGGGTGGTTGTGGCCGCCGTCGCCGGCGTTGATGACGGGCACGAGCGAGTGCATGGAGGCGACCAGCGGCGCGCCCTCCTTGGGATGGCGCATGGCGATGATGTCGCTGTAGCAGCTCACGGTGCGGATCGTGTCCGCCACGCTCTCGCCCTTGGCGGCGGACGAGCTTTTCGCCTCCGAGAAGCCGAGCACCTGCCCGCCGAGGGAGAGCATCGCGCTCTCAAAGCTCAGACGGGTGCGGGTGGAGGGCTCGAAGAAGAGGGTCGCGAGGATTCTGCCGTCGCACTTGTGCGCGTATTCGGCGGGGTGGTCGATGATGTCGCAGGCGGTATTCACCAGCTCCATGATCTCCTGCTCGGAGAGCTCCAGAATATCGATCAGGCTTTTCATATCAGTTTGTTCCTCCTTTTTTGATCCAGCTTTCGTCGGCGGGGTCATCGCGGAAGGCCAGCAGCCGCGCAACGTCCGCCTCGGTGATGTAATGCTCCTCTGCGCCCACGCGGGCGATGGTATCCAGATTTGTCAGGCTCACGCTCTTGACCTTCGCCTCGACCATGCGCTCAACGCCCTTTTTCATGCCGTAGGTGAAGATGCTCACGACGCCCAGCACCTCGGCACCTGCCTCGCGCAGCGCCGCGACCGTATCCAGCACGCTGCCGCCGGTGGAGATGAGGTCCTCGATCACGACGACCCTCTGCCCCGCCTCGAGCCTGCCCTCAATCTGATTTTTTCTGCCGTGGTCCTTGCTGCCCGAGCGCACATAGCCCATGGGCAGGCCGAGCAGATGCGCGGCGATGGCGGCGTGGGCGATGCCCGCCGTGGCGGTGCCCATCAAAACCTCCGCCTGCGGAAACTCACGGTGTACCGTGTCCGCAATGGCGCGCTCGACTGTCTCACGCACGGCGGGGGCGGTGAGAATGAGGCGGTTATCGCAATAGATCGGGCTTTTGATGCCGCTCGCCCAGGTAAACGGCTCCTGCGGGCGCAGAAAGACCGCGCCGATGGAGAGCAGGCCCTGTGCGATTTTGCTGCTGATGTCCATATCCATGTTCCTCCCGTTGTTTTTTATTCCTGAAGCAGAATTGCTTTCAGCTCGTTGAGATCGGCGGCAAGATGCTCCGCTCCGGCGGCGGTCAGCTCCTCGCGGCTGCCGTAGCCGTAGAGTACGCCGATTGCCTCAAGGCCGTTGGCGTGCGCCCCGTATATGTCGTGGCGGCGGTCGCCGACCATGACGGCGTGTCCCGTCACATCGGCGCGCATGAGCGCCGTGCGCACGACGCTCGCCTTGTCCGCGCTGGACTTATCCTCCAGACGGGAGCCGCAGATGTCGTCAAAATACTGCGCCAGCTCAAAATGCCGCAAAACTCTCCGCGCAAATTCCTCCGGCTTCGACGTTGCAATCACCAGCCGCAGTCCCGCTGCGCACAGGCTTGCAAGCAACTCGGCCATTCCGGCATAAGGGGCGTTTTCCGCCCAACCGTAGCGTTCAAAATAAATGCGGAACTCGCGGATCGCCCGCTCTGTTTCCTCTTCATTCATCCCGCAGAGCGCAGGGAAGCTTTCGTGGAGAGGCGGACCGACAAAAGTGGTCAGCATGTCTGGAGAGGGGACCTCCCGGCCAAGACGCTTCAACGCATAGGACACCGAGTTCACAATGCCCTCCTGCGAATCCGTCACCGTTCCGTCCAGATCAAAAAGGACTGTATCCCAGCGCATCAGTCCACAAACTCCTCTCGGCAGCGGCGGTAGGCAGCCACGGGGTCCTCCGCCTGCGTGATGGGACGGCCGACAACGATATAGTCGGAGCCAAGTTCTTTGGCCTTGGCCGGCGTGGTGACCCGTTTCTGGTCGCCCGCGTCCCCGTCGGCAAAGCGCACACCGGGGGTCACGGTGAGGAAGTCCTTGCCGCAGCGCTGGTGGACTGCCCCAGCCTCCAGCGGAGAGCACACCACGCCGTCCAGACCTGCCTGCGCGGCGTTTTCGGCATAGTGCATCACCACCTCGGCGATGGGCTTTTCGATCCACAGCTCTCGCTCCATACTCTCCTGATCCGTTGAGGTCAGCTGCGTTACGGCGATGAGCAGCGGCCGAGTACCGTCGGGGCGCGTCAGACCCTCCAGCGCGGCGGTCATCATGGCGGCGGTACCGGCGGCGTGGAGGTTCACGATGTCCACATCCAGCGCAGACAATGCCGCCATGGCCTTTTTCACGGTGTTGGGAATGTCATGCAGCTTCAGATCCAGGAAGATCTTGTGGCCTCGGGCCCGGATCTCCCGCACGATGGAGGGACCTTCGGCGTAAAACAGCTCCATGCCGATCTTCACAAAGGGCTTTTCCTCGGTGAAACGGTCTAAAAAGGCCAGTGTCTTTTCCTTGCTGTCGAAGTCCAGCGCAACGATAACGTCCTTACCCATGATGTGCTCCTCCTATGATCTCCGTCAGATTTTCCATGCCGTATCGTTCCATCACGGCAGGCAGATTTTCAATGATGGTCTTGCAGGCATACGGCTCCACAAGGTTCGCCGCGCCCACGCCGATGGCAGTGGCGCCCGCCAGCATCAGCTCGATAACGTCCTCCGCCGTGGTGACGCCGCCCATACCCACGATGGGGATGGAAACGGCCTCGTAGACCTGATACACCATCCGCACCGCCAGCGGGAGCATTCCTGGGCCGGACATACCGCCAGTGGTGTTGGCCAGCAGCGGACGGCGGCGTTTCAGGTCGATGCGCATTCCCGGCAGGGTGTTGATCAGGCTCACGCCGTCAGCCCCCGCGTCCTCGCAGGCTCTGGCGACGGCGGCAATATCAGCCGCCGTGGGGGACAGCTTTAAAATGATGGGCTTTTTCGTCACTGCCCGGACCGCCTTCGTCACCTCGGCAGCGGACTTGGGGTCCGCGCCGAAGGCCGCGCCGCCGCCGTGGACGTTGGGGCAGGAGATATTGACCTCCAGCCAGCCCACCTGCTCCTGGGCGTCCAGCTTCTCGCAGACCTCGGCGTATTCCGCCACGGAAAAGCCGCTGATATTCGCCATCACCGGCTTGTGAAATACCTGCTTGAGCTTCGGCAGCTCCGTTTCGATCACCGCGTCCACGCCGGGGTTTTGCAGGCCCACAGCGTTCAGCAGACCGCCGGCGTACTCCGCGATACGGGGGGTGGGGTTGCCGAAGCGGGGCTCCCGGGTCGTACCCTTAAAGGAAAAGGTGCCCAGCATATTGATGTCGTACAGCTCCGCAAACTCATAGCCAAAGCCGAAGGTGCCGCTGGCGGGGATGATGGGGTTGTCCATCTCAATGCCGCAGAGGGTCACTTTTGTGTTCACCATACGATCTCCTCCTTTTCCAGCACGGGGCCATCCTTACAGATGCGCTTATTGCCGTATTTCGTCTCGCAGGAGCAGCCCATGCAGGCGCCGAAGCCGCAGCCCATCCGCTCCTCAAAGCTGAACTGGCCGGAGGTCTTGCAATCAGCGTACACCGCCTTGAGCATCGGCTCCGGGCCGCAGGTGTAGAGATAGGTATAGTCGGACACGGCGGCCATGCCGTCGGTCACAAGGCCCTTGAGACCGACGCTGCCATCGGCGGTGGCGATGACGACCTCCGCACCCAGCGCCCGAAATTCCTCCGCTAAAAAAATCTCGGATTTTCGGTTAAAGCCCAGCACGGCGGTGACGCGCTTACCTTGTGCGGTCAGCCGCTTGGCAAGGCCATACAGCGGCGGGATACCCACGCCGCCGCCCGCCAGCAGGGGGTGTTCCCCACTGCGGGACAAGTCAAAGCCGTTGCCAAGGCCCGTCAGCACATCCAGCGCCGTGCCGACAGCCATGCCCGTCATGGCCTCGGTGCCATGGCCCAAAACCTTATAAATCAGGGTCACTTCCCCGTTCTCCCAATCGCACACGGAGATGGGGCGGCGGAGGAAAAAACCTGAGAGCTTCAAATTCACGAACTGCCCCGGTGCGGTGATGGCAGAGGTGTCCCCCGCCAGCCGCAGACGGTAGATGCCGTCTGCCAGCCGGGTATTTTCCAAAACAGTCAGCAGTGTCTCCTTCATTCGGCGTCCTCCCCCTCCAGCAAGGTCTTATCATACCAGACCGCCTGCCCGTCCATGGCTGTCAGCAGGCAGCGGCCCTGTACACTCCAGCCCGCAAAGGGCGTGGCCCGGCCCATGGACAGAAATTCAGCGGGGTCGATCGGATAGGTACGGTTCAAATCAAACACGGTAAAGCCGGTGGCCGGCGCAATGCCGAAGCGGCGGCAGGGCGCGTCATGGAGCAGTTCCATCAAGCGGGCAAAGGAAATGACGCCGGGCTTTACCAAATACGTATAGAGCAGCGGGAAGGCCGTTTCCAGTCCCACGATGCCCATGGCGCTTTTTTCCAGTCCCCCGCCCTTTTCCTTGGCGCTGTGGGGGGCGTGATCCGTGGCGATCATGTCGATGGTTCCGTCCGCCAAACCCTCCAACAGGGCTTCCCGATCCGCCTTGTCCCGGAGGGGCGGGTTCATTTTGAAACGGCCGTCCTCCTGCAAGCAGGAATCGTCCAGCAGCAGGTAGTGGGGGGCGGTCTCGCAGGTGACATTCAGGCCCTCGGCCTTGGCCTTGCGGATGAGTGCGACGCTCTCCTTGGTGGAGATGTGGCAGACGTGATAGCCGCAGCCTGTCTCCCGCACCAGTTCCAGATCCCGCTGGATGGGCCGCCACTCGCTCTCGGAGC
>ERZ832317.4560-NODE-4560-length-13316-cov-46.795717_pt1 | contig 13316 bp, 27 predicted proteins | sample MGYA00519695_ERZ832317 | MGnify/ENA primary metagenome ERZ832317 (study PRJEB31850, sample SAMEA3708726) | human gut metagenome | biome: human gut; feature: human-associated habitat; material: faeces | place: China | collected 2014 ...
ATGCCGACGCATGGGACGATATGCGGCGCGAGAACAATGGGCTTCTGCTGTGGGGCAACACCGGCAACGGGAAGACCTTCGCGGCGGCGTGTATCGCCAACGAGCTGATTGACCGCGGGATCCCGGCGATGATTACGAGCTTCCCGCGAATCCTCAACGCGGGATACGACAAGAAAGAAATCGTCGAGCAGGTGCACTATTACCCGCTGATGGTGATCGATGATCTCGGCGCAGAGCGCAGCAGTGAGTACGCAATGGAGACGGTTTACACGGTCATTGACGAGCGATACAAGGCCAAGAAGCCGCTGATCGTCACCACAAACCTGACGCTTGACGAGCTGTGCAGGCCGAAAGACATGGCCTATCAGCGCATCTATGACCGCATCCTCGAGATGTGCACGCCACTGGTATTCAAGGGCGATAGCATGAGACGCGACAAGGCAAATCAGCGCATGAGGCACGTCAAATCGGTGTTGGCAGGCGGTGCGCCGTGAGCGGGTATCGCGGGGGCATTTTCAAGTGCCCGTTTTACTCGCGGGACTACCGCGACTATCTCAACTGCGAGGGCGCACAAGTCAAGCTACCAAAAGAAGAGCTGGACGAATGTACGCGGCGCTACTGCGCCAACGAAGAATGGCGGCGCTGCCCGATCGCTCGGGCGCTGACGCTGCACTACGAAAGGACGGAGAACCGATGAGCGAAAGAAACAGAGACAAGGTAAAACGGCTTGAGCACGAGCTCGGAAGATATCAGAAAAAAGTCGGCGAGCTGATGAAAGCAAATGCGAAGCTGCGCGAGGATATGAAGGGACTGAACCAGCTGCGCATGGCGTTCGATGCTTGGATTATCCAGATCGCGCTTTCCTACGGCGAGGCAGTGAAGGACCCCGACACGGGAGAAGATATCCCACGCATGAAGGCGCTCCACCTCGAAAGGCCGAAGGTGAACCCGCTGCTTGGGCAATACGAGATTCACCAGCGCGTCGATGAGAAGAACGTGATGCATATTGCGGTCGGCCTGCGGGATGATCCGTGCGATCACAATGGCGCAAAGGAGGCAGAGGAATGAGACTGGCTATCATGGACACCAACGCGTTCAACACGATTATCGCCGCCGTAAAGGGCGCGGTATCAGCGAGCATCAGTAGGCCGATGTACAAGAATATCCGGCTGGAATTTCGCAAGAAGAACAAGGCAGTTACGGCTATCGCCACAGACGGCGTCCGGCTTTTCGTGGAGCACGCGACCTGCTGCGAGGTCGAAGAGGATTTCGATTGCTACATCAAGCCGAGTATCCGCCTGCCACGCGGCAACTCCATGCGCTTGGAGCTGAAAGAACGGGACAAGACGGAAAGCGTGGTTGAGATCGAATGTCTCGGCTGCATCTTCGGTTTTGTTCAGCCGGTTGGAGCGTTTCTGGATTGGGAAAAAGTCCTGCCCAATGAACCGACATTCCGTATCGGCGTGAATGCCGAGTATCTTCTCTCGACGTTGCAGGCGGCAAAGGCCAGCGTCGGCGGTGCCTTCAAGCAGCCTGCTATTCTGGAATTCCGTGGGCCACTTGGGCCCATTACGATCAAGACCAACCACGAGGACGTCAAAATGGTCCTGCCAGTGCGAATCAGGGAGGCCGACGATGGCGCTGACATCAGCTGACCTCGCGAGGCTGGGGCCGCAGGCGCAGAAGCAGGTGCTTGACAAACTGGTGGGCGAACAGAAGTCGAAGAAAAGCAAGTACGGCAACCGCAAGGTTGTGCGCGACGGCATCAAGTTTGATTCCGAGCGCGAGGCGGCGCGGTTCGGCGAGCTGAAAGTGCTGCGCGCGATGGGCAAGATTCGCGATTTACGGTTGCAAGCGAATTTTACGCTCGTTGAGGGATACACGACCATCGAGGGCGAGAGAATCAAGCCGATGGTCTACCGCGCGGATTTTGTTTACGAGCGAGCAACTGGGCCGGACTGCAACGGCACGGTGCATTGGCTGCGCGAGGTCGAGGACGCAAAGGGCGTGAAAACGAAAGACTATCTGCTGAAAAAGAAACTGATGCAGGACAAGTACGGCATCACGATCCGCGAGGTGTGAGATGAGCTTTGAGCACTGCCACAGCTGCCTGCCACCCGTGCGCTATCCCGGCTGCCAGGACCATTGCCCGCATTATGCGGAGGATATTGCGAAGGTCCGGGCGGCGAAGGCCGAAGAGAAGCGGCAGACGCAGGCAAAAGACGATTATTTGGGAGCGCGCCAGTTCAAAACGCGGCGTGGCCAAAAGCTGAGAAAATAAAGGGAGCGAAAAGATGAATGCAAAAGACACTGCGGAGCGGATCCGCAACCTTAGAAAAGCAAGGGGCATGAGCCAATCACAGTTTGCCGCCATGTGTGGCCTTGTGCAGGGGCAGCTTGCGAATTATGAGTATGGGCGCATTATGCCGACCATCCCGTTGTGCGAGCGCATCTGTGAGGCCGTGGGCATCCGTGTGACGGACTTCCTGAGCGAGGATAAAGCGCCGAAGGGGCCTATCCCGACCGAGCAGCGCATCGGCGAGCGCGTCAAGGCGTGGCGGCAGATGCGCGGGCTGAATCAGGAGGCCCTCGCAGAAAGGGCTGGAATAGCGGACAGCACGATCTCCTGCATTGAGCGAGGCGGACGATACGGCGCGGTATCGACGTATCTTTACATCGCCGAAGCACTGAACGTCCCGATTGAAACGCTGTTAGGGGGCGAGTGATATGAGCCGATTTGTTATGAGCAAAACGCCGTGGGAGCGCTGCCCATATCCGGGGCTGAAAGCGTTTTTGGAATCGACGAATTACAACCAGACGACGCTCGCCGCCGCAACGGGCATCAGCGCGTCGGTCATCAGTCAATATGTCAAGGGCGATATCGAGCCGACCATCCAAAAGCTGCTGGCGCTGGAAGACTTGACGGGCCTGACGTTCCGGGAGATGTTCGGGGAATGCGAGGGGAGAAGATGAAGCACCTCGGCGATATTACGAAAATCAACGGCGCGGAGATCGAGACCGTGGACGTTATCACGGGAGGCTCACCGTGTCAGGATTTGAGCATTGCAGGAAAACGCGCCGGGTTAGCCGGCGCAAGAAGCGGATTGTTCATGGAACAGATCCGCATCGTGAAGGAGATGAGAGCACATGACAAAGCGAACGGACGAACAGGTGACATGGTCCGACCTCGGTTTATGGTCTGGGAAAACGTGCCCGGAGCATTCAGCAGCAACAAAGGACAAGACTTCGCGGCAGTCCTCGAAGAGATCATCCGCATCGCAGAGCCGGAAGCCCCCGATATTGAAGTGCCTGAAAAAGGCTGGAACACCTGGGGTGGCTACCACGATGAAGTGGGAGGACGATGGAGCGTGGCTTGGCGAGTGCATGACGCGCAACACTGGGGAGTCCCCCAACGTCGCCGTCGTATCTCGGTTGTCGCAGATTTTGGAGGAGACACCGCAGGAGAAATACTCTTTGAGCGCAAAAGCGTGTCAAGGCATTTTGCGGAGAGCGGAACGGCGCGGGAAAGACTTGCCGGAAACGCTGAAAGCAGTGCTGGTAGAACAGGCGAAAGTATAGCACATGCTTACGGAGAAACAGGGGTTGGATATTGGCAGAATGGCGTTCAAACATTGCGGGCAGAAGGAGAAAACAGACCATCAAGACCATCTAATGTTGTCGTATGCATGGCTACACAGCAGGGCGGCGCAGAACTTCGGACAGACGACCGATCACCCACACTACAAGCAAAAGAAAGCAGAGGGCAAAGCCTGAACCTGAATAATACGGTCCGGCAAAACATGGTGGTGCGCCGCCTCACGCCGATGGAATGCGAGCGGCTGCAAGGCTATCCGGACGGCTGGACAGACATCGGCGAGTGGCGCGACAGCAAGGGCAAGCTGCGCAAGGACGCGGACAGCCCGCGCTATAAGTCCTGCGGAAACTCGATCGCGCTGCCGTTTTGGGACTTTTTGGCAAAGCGCATCAGCGCGCAGTATTTGCGCCCCGTTACGATGGGGAGCTTGTTTGACGGCATCGGCGGCTTTCCGCTGGTGTTCGAGCGGCACAACGGCAAGGGCACGGCGCGCTGGGCAAGCGAGATTGAAGAGTTCCCCATTGCCGTGACAAAACTGAGATTTGGGGGGGAGAAATAACCATGTACATCGGCGAACCATTTAGCTGGAAGCCTGCCGCATTTGAGGGCAGCTATTTTACGGTGGAGGTACACGGAATCAAGCTCAAAGAGAGCTTCAAATTTTAGGGAGGTAATTATGGACGCTATTGAATTTATCAAGCAGTTGAGACGCATGGATGAAAAGGGAGTGCCGAAGAATCGTTTCATTTATCTTCGCGTTGGCAGAGAGACGGATTCACCAGAGGACGTTGTTGCCGAAGTTGAGGACTGGGCAAAAATGAATCCAGTCAAGACGCGGCAGAGCGTGTTTCTGGAGCAGTATCCGGAGGCAGAAATCGACGAATGTGGGTATTTGATGCTATGCCCAAAATGCGTTTCTGCTGATTGCAGGATCAGCTACGGGAATTGTAAAAATCGGTTGTGCTCTGATTGCCGCTGCGAGTTCTGGACGCAAGCGGTGGAGTGATGGAACGACTAACGAAGCGATACACCGATGGACAGGCAATCATGGACTGCGAGAAGTGCAAAGCGGATTGGACGGGTAAGCATGGTAAGCCGATGGTTGACTGCACCGCGCTGTACTGCCGCAATCGCCTCAAGGATCGCCTCGCCGCCTACGAGGACACGTGGCTTGAGCCGGAGGAGGTTTTGACGAAGGACAAGGCAGACGAGATCGCGCTGAAGCTCATGCGCCTTGCTGATTTGGAGAATTTTTGCAGTTACACCCGCTTGCGCGAGCTGGCCGAGGCCGACAAGGACGGGCGCGTGGTGGTGCTGCCAGTAAAGCCAGTACTTACGCCGATTCTTTCAAGCATGTTGTACATAATTGAGGACGGAGATATCTATGAAGATGCGCTGTATGAAGCCGTTGTTGGGATGTCGGGAAATGGGGAGATGAATGTAGTCTACACGACGCTTTCCGACCAGATAACCTTTGAACAAGCCGACATCGGCAAGACGGTTTTCCTCACCCACGAGAAGGCGGAGAAAGCATTGGAGGCGATGAAGGATGAGTAAGGCTGTTATGCTGAGCATCCGCCCCAAGTGGGCGGAGAAGATTGCCAACGGTGAAAAGACGATTGAAGTGCGCAAGACGCGCCCGAAGATGGACACCCCGTTTAAGTGCTATATCTACTGCACGCTGCCAAAATATCCGCACGAGGACTTCATTGCGACGGACTATCCAAGTCCACAGTTTTACGGCGGCGGCAAGGTCATTGGGGAGTTTACCTGTGAAAGAATCGCTCTTATTGCATACGATGGCGGCGAGTTAAGTAGTACAACAAATGCCGCCTTTTCCCCCGCGACGTGCTTAACTCAGTCAGAAATTATAGCTTATATCGGCGATAAGGGGCGTTGTTACGGCTGGCATATGTCCAACTTGCGCATTTATGATACGCCGCGCGAACTGAGCGAGTTTACCGGATTACGCGATACGAGGTTCGGCGCAGCGCCATATGACATCAAGCGCCCGCCGCAGAGCTGGTGCTATGTGGAGGACTTCTGACAATGGCTGAATACATCAAGCGAGAAGCGGTGCTTGCGCTGATTCGACCGGACGATCCGAATGACGAACGATGTGCCGTTACGGTCGCGACAGCCAAAAGGCTTATCCGACATGCCTTGACCGCCGCGCCCGCCGCTGACGTGGCCCCGGTAGTGCACACCCGCTGGGCGCATCTTGGCGGGGATGAGTGGTGCTGCCCTGTGTGCGGCTTTGTCATCACCACTGAGGGCAGTTGGGATAAGCCTACTAAAAAATACTGCGAGGATTGCGGGGCGAAGATAGACGGAGGTGACAACGATGAGGCTGATTGATGCGGATAAGATGAATTTAATTCTCGGCATTTCCGATAAGGACATTTACGCAAAAATGATGCTTGACCATATGGACACCGTGGACGCTGTGCCTGTGGTGCGGTGCAAGGACTGCAAGCACTTCAAGAACTACGGAACGACGTCGCTACGCATAGATGGAAAAAACATCAAGGCTGGGTGGTGTCATAGACGGGCTCGGTACGACGAGGAGTACAGGATGCCGCCGGACGGTTTCTGCTCCTACGGCGAGAGGAAGGACGGCACATGATCCGCATCATCATCGACATTGAAGACCACGGCGACAAGCTGGCGAGCAAGGAGGCCGTCGCAATGGCGCTTGAGCAGTTCGGCAAGGTGCGCGTGGTCATGGTAACGGACGGGAGGGGAAAATGAGCATGACGGCATCTGACCTTGCACGTCTCGGGCCTGCGGCACAAAAGCAGGTGGTTGAAAAGGTACTTGCTCAAAAAACGGGCAAGTACCACAACCGCAAAACCGTGCGGCATGGTATTACGTTTGACAGCAAGCACGAGGCAGACCGCTATGATGAGCTGCGGCTGCTGCTGAAAGCGGGGGAAATACACGACCTGAAGCTACAGCAGACGTACAAGCTCGTGGGGACGCAGAGAACGCCCACAGGAGCCGCTGTGAGGGCGGTCACATACATAGCCGACTTCGTGTATACCCGTGACGGGAAAACGATTGTAGAGGACGCAAAGGGCTTTAAGACAAAGGACTATATCATCAAGAAAAAACTGATGCTGGAGCGATTCGGCATCTGGGTGGAGGAAGTGTAAATGGCAAATCAAAGCGAAACACTCTGCTGGACCTGTAAGAACACCTGTGGAAAATGCCCTTGGTCGGAATGCGACAAGGAAACGCGGAAGCTGAAGTGGCGGCCGGTGGAAGGTTGGCGCGCAATCAGAACAAAGGTTTTGATGAATTCTTGCGGCGGCGCTCGCAGGCATTACGAGACGAGCTATCGCGTACTTGCCTGTCCGCAGTACGAGGTGGGATGATATGAGCTGCTTTAACTGTCAGGAGCGGCACGTCGGCTGCCATTCGACATGTGAGCGATACACCGCGTGGTTGCAAGAAAAGAAAGAGGCAAAAAGCAACGAAACGGCCAGCATAGCCGAAGAAACCGCGATGTTCAACTACATTCAGAGGTCAAAAGACCGATACAAACGGAGGGTGGGGAGAAAATGATCGAATTTCCCTATTGCGTCTATCCGGCGCTGAAAAAGGTTTTCTGCGAGCGGCAGTACACGCGCCGCCAGCTTGCCGATGCGGTAGGCATTTCCAAAAGCAACGTCTGGTGGTGGCTGTCGGGCAACAATCAACATACCATCGACGTGATCAAAGGCATCCTCAGAGAGAGCGGACTGACGTTCGAGGAAGCGTTTGGAGGTGCGGAATGGCAACGGGAATTTATGACGAACTGATTTACAGGAAACTGGATAGCATTGAATCTTTGCTAATCGAGATTTTGGCACAGATGAAGGAGAACACACATGGCGGTCAGTAAGCAGGAACGTGAGATCGTGTACCAGAAATACAGAGGCGCTATGTGACCGTGGCGATCATGGGAGACGGCAAGGAGATCAAAGAGAGTTTCCGACCGGAGGAGGTGCTGGCATGAACGCGTTTCCCGAGCGTTTGAAGCGCTTACGGGAGAGAAAGAGAATAAAGCAATATGTCCTATCTGAACTGTGCGGTCTGCACCGTGACGCGGTGAGGCGGTACGAGGCGGGGGAGGCTACGCCCACAACGGACGCATTGGAAAGCATCGCCGATAAATTCGGGGTATCGGTCGATTATCTGCTTGGACGGACGGATAATCCAATGACCGTGGACGATTATCTAAAAAAATTTTGAAAATTCCCCTTTTAAGGGGAAAAATAAGAAAAACCTATGCAAAAATAGAGGCATGATGGGGCGAGGCTCTTCACGCCTCTGCTTTTTCATCTGTTTCCTCCTCCCTTGATAGCCCGCCCTTCGGGGCGGGCAGTTGAGGGCAAAAATGACAGGACCCCGCGCACCTCTCAACGATGTGGCCCAGGGGAGACATACGCAGACGTAGCTCAATCGGCAGAGCACCGCGCCCGGAGGTATGTGCTGGTTCAAGTCCAGCCGTCTGCACCAAATCCCAAAGCTGACAGCGTACAGGGGCAATATTGCGGCAAGCCCATACTTGGCGAGTGTTGTGTCCCGTCAGCAGGGCGTGGCTCCGCGAAGGGCCGTTGGAAAGAATAACGCCCAATGTGGGCGGCGATGTAGCCCCTTCGGGGCGGGTAAAGACTGCTATGTACAGGCCAAGGGGCGGGGGCTGGTAGCAAAAAACTTAACAACGCTTATCGGCGTATCAAAGCGGCAATAGACTGTGACGGGCGGATGAAATTAGACCGCAGCACGACAGCGAGCCGCAATTCGCTGCGATCTGCTGCAAGTTGCCGCAGAAGAAAAGAGAAGAAAATCTCCCCTTTCTTCCCCCTCTCTTCTTTTCCCCCTTAAACCCCTTTATTATCTCTCCCCCTATAATCCCCCAAAAGAAGAGAAAAAAGAAGAGAAAAGAGAAAAATAAAAAAGAGAGGTGGGGGCGCGCTACGCGCGCCCTTGGAGAGAAAAAACTACGACAAGAGAGGTGGTGACGAGTGCCATTAACAGCAAAGCAAGAGAGATTTGTTCAAGAGTACCTTGTGGACTTAAATGCCACTCAGGCCGCCGCGAGAGCCGGTTACAAGAATGCTGAAAAGGGTAGACAGTTAGTTACGAATAGTAACGTTTCGGCTGCTATCCAAAAAGCAAAGGCAGAAAGGCAGAAACGAACGGAAGTAACGCAGGACTATGTTATAGAAAAACTCAAAGAAATCGCAGACAAGCCTGCGTCTGATTGCACGGAAAGCGATTTGAAATACGCGAATAAGCTAAAAGCGCTTGAAATGCTAGCGAAGCATACGGGCGTGTTCGACAAACAAGACAACACAAGCGCCGATTCCGTTGTCAAGGTAATTATTGATGTCTGACATTCGTTTATCCGAGAAAATCGGCCCTGCGTTTTACGATATCGCGCATGATGTTTTTTGTCATGGGCATACGCACTACGATTTCAGCGGCGGGCGCGGGTCGTTGAAGTCTTCCACGGTATCAATTCTCGTTCCGATTCTACTGGTTGGAAATCCTGGCACGCACGCGCTTGTGCTGCGCAAGGTGGAAAACACGATCCGTGATAGCGTCTATGCGCAGTATATCTGGGCAATCGGTGAACTGGGCATGGCAGCGTATTGGGAAGCCAAGGTTTCCCCGATGGGGCTGATCTACAAGCCTACCGGGCAGAAGATCATGTTCCGGGGCGCTGACGATCCCATGAAGATCAAGTCCATCAAGGTGCCGTTTGGCTATATCGCCGTGACGCACTTCGAGGAAAAAGACCAGTTTGCCGGACGCGCGGAAATCCGAAACATTTTGCAGTCCACCATGCGCGGCGGCTCGGTTTTCTGGAATTTCGAAAGCTATAACCCGCCGATCTCGCGCGACAACTGGGCGAACAAGGACAGTTTGGAAGAGCGCGCTGACCGGCTTTGCCACAAGTCAACATATCTGCAAGCACCGCCTGAGTGGTTGGGAGAACAGTTTCTTGCCGAAGCGGAACACCTGAAAGAAACGGACGAGCGTGCATATCAGCACGAGTATCTCGGTATTCCGGTAGGAACTGGCGGAAATGTGTTTGACAAGCTGGAACTGCGGGAGATCACAGATGAAGAAGTCAAAAGTTTCGATCGCATCTATCAGGGGGTGGACTTTGGCTGGTTCCCCGACCCGTTTGCTTTTATCCGTCTACATTATGATCGGGCAAGAGAGACGATATATTTGTTAGACGAGATTTATCAAAACAAGCTGTCCAACGAGCAGAGCGCGAACATGATAAAGCAGCGCGGATATAACAACGTGCGAACAATCTGCGACAGCGCAGAACCAAAGAGCGTTGCCGACCTTCGGGCGATGGGGCTGCCTGCGTATGAAGCGGTCAAAGGACCCGGCTCGGTCGAATACGGAATGAAGTTCTTGCAGCGGAGAACAATTGTCATTGACAGGCGGCGCACACCGCACGCTTACGATGAATTTGTTGGATACGAATACGAACGAAACAAAGACGGTGACATTATCAGCGGATACCCAGACGCGAACAACCACCTGATTGACGCGACGAGATATGCGTTAGAGCCTGTCAGCCGCAGAATGGGAGTTATTGCATGAGCAATGCAGTTATCCAAAAGTTAAAAGAACTTGGCTATACGACGATTCCGGAAGAGTTTTACAGCCAAGTTGACCTCTGGAAGTCCTGGTATGTTGGGAAAGTAAAGGATTTTCATCAATACCGGCGATATAACGGGCATAAGTGGACAAAGTGCAACCGTGCGAGCCTCGGTATGGCGAAAAAGGTTTGTGAGGACTGGGCAAACCTCTTGATGAATGAGAAGGTTCAGATCACGCTTGAAGGCCAGAAGGAGCAGGAGTTTATTGACAGGGTTCTGACGGCAAACAACTTCACGGTCAAGGCAAACGAAATGCAGGAAATGAAGTCAGCGCTCGGAACCGTGGCGTACATTCCGCGTGTGGTTGGGCAGGCCGTTAACGAAAGCGGCGAGGTTGTACCGGGGGATGTTTCTGGCATCGAGCTGGACTATGTGACGATTGAGCACATCTTTCCGCTGGCTTGGCAGAATGGCTTTATTTCAGAGTGTGCTTTTGACAGCGTGGTCACACGGGCTGGAAAAAACTATCTGTATTTGCAGATTCACCGGAAAGACAAAAACGGACTTTACGTCATCGAGAACATTATTTACCGATACGAAAACGAAACGCTTGCCGACGCGCTGCTCACCGATGTTCCAGGCTTTGAGCGAATCCCCCCTGTGGTACATACGGGAAGCGACAAGAGGCAGTTCGTCATCGACAGGCCGAACATCGCAAACAATCTTGACTACCTGCTTCCGGTTGGTATCCCTGTGTATGCAAATGCAATCGACGTTCTGCGCGGTGTTGACTGTGCCTATGACTGCTACGTCAACGAGTTCGAAAACGGACCGATGATGATGATGGTCAAAATTCCCGCTACAAAGTGGGAAGACGGCGAACCGACGCTTGATGACCATGACCGGCGTTTCTATCTGCTTCCGGAGGATACGCAGCAAGGGAACGTTGTAGAGACAATTTCTCCGACGCTGAGAACCGAGCAGCTAAATATCGGTTTGCAAGACCAGCTTAATATTCTAGCAAGCAAATGCGGGTTCGGGACAAATTACTATCAGTTTAATCAAGCGGTAATGGCAACTGCGACGCAAGTAGTTAGTACGCAGAGTGAACTAGCGAGGACAAGAGGGAAACATCAAATCATTTTAGAGCAAGTCCTTATTGAACTTTGCCGGATTCTTCTTAGATTGGGCAATACCGCGATGAAAGCAGGGCTTGACGAGAACGTTGAAATTAGCATTGATTTTGACGATAGTATCTTTGTGGACAAAGACGCCGAGTTTAACAAGGACGAGCGGATGCTTTCTGACGGTATTATGAATGATTGGGAAGCTCGCATGCGCTGGTTTAACGAGGACGAGGAAACCGCAAAGGCGGCGCTCCCGAAGATGCAGGACATGACCGACGAGCAGCAAGACGAGGTGGAATGAGGTGACAGACTGTGCCACATTATCCCTTCGACCCTTCTACGCTTGATGCACTTCCAGAAGAACTCGCTGAACTGTACCGCGCTCTTGAAGATACTATGCTTGACGAGATATGCAGCCGCTTGAAGCTGGCAGATCAGCTCAACGAGGTCACGGTGCAGAATATTCGAGCGCTGCGGTCGCACGGCATCGACCTTAAGGACATTGAAAAGGCAATCCGCAAGACCTCTGGCATCAGCGAAAAAAAGTTGCAAGAGTTGCTTGACGATGTAGTAGAGCGGAATCAGAAGTATTACACCGACCTTATCAACCTTGCCCATATAACGCAGCCGGAAACGCTGATGAGCATTGAGGACACCTGGGCAATATACGAGCAGACGAAGCAGACCATGCGCAACCTTACGCGGTCTATGGGGTTTCTGGTGGATGCTGGGCGGACGATACTGCCGCCTGCAAAAGCGTACCAATGGGCGCTGGATAACGCCACAATGCAAATCCAGAGCGGTGCAATCAGCTACAATCAGGCAATCAAAACGGCGGTAAAGCAGCTCGCCGACAGCGGATTGAAGGTCGTTGACTACGAAAGCGGCCACCGTGACCAGATTGATGTAGCCGTGCGCCGCGCGGTTATGACCGGAGTAAATCAAATTTGCGCGAAGTATACGGAGCAGTCGGCAGAATATCTTGAGACCCCATATTTTGAGGTTTCCGCACATTCTGGCGCTCGCGATAAGCCGGGGCCGTCTCCGTGGTCATCGCATAAAGATTGGCAAGGCAAAGTATACAGCATCCGCGCGGGTGATATTTACCCGAACATTTACGAAGTGTGCGGTCTTGGCACTGTCGATGGGCTGGAAGGAGCCAACTGTCGGCACAGGCGGTTCCCGTGGGTAGAGGGGGTGTCAGAGCGCACCTATACCGACAAACAGCTTAAGCATATCGACAATGGGCTTGGCTGCACATTTGATGGAAAGTCCTATACCGCATATGAAGCAACACAGATGCAACGGCGCGTAGAGCGGACAATCCGCAAGATAAAGCGCGAGAAAGCCGCTTATAGGGCCGCAGGATTGAAGGGAGATGCGATGGCATTAAATACACGCCTGCACCGCTTGAGCACCAAATACAAGGCGTTCAGCGCGGCGGCTGGGCTACCGGAGCAGCGAGAAAGGATGAAGGTGCTGTATGACTAATTTGAACAACTGGAAAGAAATCACAAAAGGGCTTTATCGGTATGTAATCGCAGCCAATGTATGTTATGAATTGCATATTCTGCATTGGGACTTTGACACAGACATTCTTACTGCGAAAGCGTCTGTGTACCTCGCTGGAGATTGGCGGCAGGAAAATGGCAACTCTTTCTTCGAACGGGAACCTATTTTGACAGAACACCCTGTTTTTGCGTGTCTTGAAGCTGCCGAAAAAGACGATAAGGAAAACAACGCATGAACTTTGACGAAGCGATCAAGACCGTGCAAGCTATTCTCAAGCACGGCAACGATGTAGAAATTCGGCGCAAGGGCGACGGGTACATTGTCTTAGAGGTCAAGAAAACAATCAAATACACTTCCGCGTAATTGGGCGCGGGAAAGGGCAATAGGAGCCAACTTGTAAGGAACGCTTACAAGTTGGCTCTTTTGTTTTATCAACACTGACCGACAGGTCGTTAAACAAGGAGATTT
>ERZ832317.4570-NODE-4570-length-13289-cov-34.790388_pt1 | contig 13289 bp, 7 predicted proteins | sample MGYA00519695_ERZ832317 | MGnify/ENA primary metagenome ERZ832317 (study PRJEB31850, sample SAMEA3708726) | human gut metagenome | biome: human gut; feature: human-associated habitat; material: faeces | place: China | collected 2014 ...
GAGTAAAATCTCGGACACGCGGACGCTTTATTTCGTTGTATTTCGCGCCGCCGTATGTTATACTTATCACGACAAACAAACGGAGGCTTTAATATGAATTTTACTCAATTCAATAAAAACGGCGGCGTCGAGGGCTTCTGCCTGATAAAGACGGTCGACCGCAAGATGACTGCAAAGGGCGTGCCCTATCTCGACCTCACCCTCGCCGACCCAGACGGGGAGATAAACGCAAAGCTCTGGGACTACAAAGAGGAGCTGCACGGCGAATTTTCCGCCAACGACCTGATAAAAGTTCGCGGCACCGTTCAGCCGTTCAACGACTCGCAGCAGCTCAGAATAGAGCGCATACGCAAGGTCACGGAGGCGGACGGCGTGCGCATAGAGGACTTCGTCCCCTCGGCGGGCTTTTCGGGCGAAGCTATGTTCGACGAGCTTATGAAGGCCGCCGAGAGCTTCAAGGACTCGGAGCTCAAGGCTCTCGTCACCGAGCTGCTCAACGAATATAAAGAAAAGCTGCTCTACTGGCCGGCTGCGTTCAGACTGCACCATGCTATACGCGGCGGGCTGCTCTACCATACGCTTTCTATCCTGCGCATGGCTCAGGGCGTGGCGGACATATATCCGTTTATCGACAGGGATTTGCTCTTTGCGGGCGTCATTCTTCACGACATCGCAAAGACCGAGGAATTTGACGTCGCGCAGACCGGCATTGCCTCGGGCTACACCACAGACGGCAATCTGGTGGGTCATCTCGTGCGCGGAGCGATGGCGGTTGACAGATGCGGAAAGAAGCTCGGCATAAGCGAAAACACGCTGATGCTCGTCGAGCACATGATAATCTCGCACCACGGCGAGCCGGACTTCGGCGCGGCCGTGCGCCCCATGTGCGCCGAGGCGGAGCTGCTGTCGTACATCGACCTCATTGACAGCCGCATGGAGATCTATGCCGAGACGCTCCCGGGCGTGCCGGCAGGCGGCTTCAGCGGGCGTATTTTTGCGCTGGAAAAGAAGATCTATCACCACAACTGAGGAGCTTGCCGATGATGACCCTGCCGGAACAAGTGCATATGGCGCTCGACCGCCTCGAGGCGGCGGGGTGGGAGGCCTTCGTCGTCGGCGGCGCGGTGCGCGATGCGCTGCGCGGCTGCGCAGCGGGGGACTGGGACATCACGACCGATGCCGAGCCGGAGCAGGTCGAGCGCGTCTTTTCCGGCGAGCGGCTCATCGAGACGGGACTCCGGCACGGCACGGTGACCGTCCTGCTTGATGGTCTGCCGCTGGAGATCACGACCTACCGCGTCGACGGCGACTATTCTGACCATCGGCGGCCGGACAGCGTGACGTTCACGCGCAGCCTGCGCGCCGATCTGCTGCGGCGCGATTTTACGATAAATGCGCTTGCGTATCACCCGCGCGCAGGGCTTGTGGATATCTGCGGCGGGGCGGAGGATCTCGCGCGCGGCGTCGTGCGCTGCGTGGGTGAGCCCGAGCGCCGCTTTCGTGAGGACGGGCTGCGCATTTTGCGTGCGCTGCGCTTTGCGTCCGTGCTCGGCTTCACCATCGAACCGGAGACGGCGGCGGCCATCCACCGCTGCGCCGAGCTGCTGCGGTATCTTGCGGCGGAGCGTGTGCTCAGTGAGCTGACAAAGCTGCTCTGCGGGCAGAATGCGGGCGCGGTGCTGCGGGAATTTTCCGATGTGCTGGCCATCCCCATACCGGAGCTGCGGCCGATGTTCGGCTTTGCGCAGCACAACCCGCACCATGACCGGGACGTCTGGCAGCACACGATCGCGGTCGTGGAGCACATCCCGCCCGAGCCGGTGCTGCGCTGGGCAGCGCTGCTGCACGATGTCGGAAAGCCGCCGTGCTTCTCGCTTGCAGACGACGGTGTCGGACACTTTTACGGTCATGCCGCCAAGAGCACTGAGCTCGCGGATGCGATCCTGACGCGGCTGCGCATGGATACGGCCGGGCGCACGCGCATCACGCAGCTCATCCGCTATCACGACCTGCCCATTGCCCCGGAGCCGAAACCCATCCGGCGGCTGATGCATAAGCTCGGTGTCGAGCCGGTGCGCCAGCTCTTCGCGCTGCACATTGCCGATACCTGCGGGCAGTCCGCCATCTGCGCCGGACGCGTGCAGACCTATCAGGAGGCCGGGCGCGTGCTCGATAAGCTGCTTGCGGCGGATGCCTGCTTTTCGCTCCGGGATCTCGCCGTCAACGGCAGCGACCTGCTCGCGCTCGGCCTGCGCGGGCGGGCTGTGGGCGCGGCGCTGCAGGCGTGTCTGGACGCCGTCATGGATGAGCGGGTTGCAAATGAGCGGGCGGCACTGCTGGCATATGCGGCGGAAAATTTGCACCGCTTTGCAAATTCCTGACCGACAGGTCTTGAAAAATGTGGGGCGATGTTATAAGATGAAGGACAATATCTAATTACATTGTAATAGAATATGCGGAGAACAGGACTATGGAGCAGATTCGGTCGCGGAAAAATCAATATATCCTGCACCTGCGCGCGCTGGCAAAGTCGGCAGATGCGCGCCGGGAGGCAGGAGAGTACGTCTGCGACGGCGAAAAGCTGCTGCGCGAGGCGCTGCAGTTTGGCGCGGAGGTCACGTCTGTGCTCTGGCGCGAGGCGGCGGCGTTTTCGCTGCCGGACGGTATCGCGCAGTATGCGGCGGATGCCGAGCTCGTCGAGTATGCCTCGCCGCTCATGCACTCGCCGGGTCCGGTCTTTACCGTGCGCATCCCGGCGATGCGCCTGCCGGATCCGCTGCGCCGGGTCATCGTGCTCGAAGGGGTGCAGGACCCCGGCAATGTCGGCACGGTCATCCGCACGGCCAACGCCCTCGGCATGGATGCCGTGGTGCTCACCGGCGCGTGCGCCGATCTCTACGGCCCGAAGACCGTGCGCGCGACGATGGGCGCGCTCTTCCGTCAGCCGGTGCTGACGTGCGCGACGGACGAGCTGATGCAGCTGCTGCGCGCAAACGGTCTCAAGCTCTATGGCGCAGCGCTGACGGACACGGCGCAGGATCTGCGGCGCGTGCCGCTCACACCGGCCGCCGTGGCGATCGGCAGCGAGGGGCGCGGTCTGAGCGCGGAGCTGCTCGCGCAGTGCGACGGGCAGATCATCATCCCCATGCAGCCGGGCGCGGAGTCGCTCAATGCGGCGGTGGCCGCGGCGGTCGTCATGTGGGAGATCGCCCGCACCGAGACATGAGGAGGGCGTGAGATGTCGCAGCTCAAATACTGGGTCTGGCTGTCCATGCGCTTCGGCGTGCGGCCGAAGGTGAAGCTCGCGCTTGTGGAGCACTTCGGCACGCCGCGCGATGTGTATTTTGCCACGGAGGCGGACTACCGCATCCGTGTCTCGCTGCGCCCGGAGGAGCTGCGTCTGCTGCTGGATAAGGACCTGCATGAGGCCGAGCGCGCGCTCGCCATCTGCGACCGGGAGCATATTCGCGCCCTGACGATCCAGGACGCCGCCTATCCGCAGCGGCTGCTGCAGATCTATGACCCGCCGCTCGTGCTCTATGTGCGCGGCACACTGCCGCCGCTGGATGACCGCGCGGCCGTCGCCGTCGTCGGCACGCGCAGCGCCACGCCTTACGGGATGCGCACGGCGCACAAGCTCGGTTCGGAGATCGTGCGTCACGGCGGCATCGTGCTCTCCGGTCTCACCGCCGGCATCGACCGCTCAGCCGCCGAGGGTGCGCTGGACGCGGGCGGTATCTGCGTGGGCGTGTCCGGCACGGCGATCAACCTGGATTTTGCGGGCGCGTGCACGCAGAGCGTCGCGCGCTGCGGCGCGGTCGTGAGCGAGTTTGCGCCGAATATGTCCGTGCCGCGCTTCGGTTTCCGCTTGCGCAACCGCATCACCTCCGGACTCGCCGTGGCGACGGTCGTGGTCGAGGCGCCGGAGAAAAGCGGCGCGCTGCTCTTCGCCGAAGATGCGATCACGCAGGGCAGGGAGGTCTTTGCCGTGCCCGGAAACGCCGATTCCCACGCCTCCGTCGGCAGCAACGCGCTGCTCAAGGACGGAGCGCGTCCGGCGACGTGCGCATGGGATGTGCTGGGCGATTTCCGCCGGATGTTTCCCGGCACGCTGCACGAGCGCATCGCGCCCGAACCCGAACCTGCAGCGCCGCAGGCCCCGACCGAGACGGGCGACGGCTTTGCACAGGTGCGCCGCCCGGTCGCGGAGAAAAGGATTGACAAGCCGCAGCCGGAGGCATATATTGACCTGGAAGCGCAGCTGCGATCGCTCACGACGGAGCAGCTGCAGATCGTCGCTGCGATCGATGCGCCCGCCACGCAGGTGGATCTCATCATCGCCAGGACCCGGCTGCCGGCGAGCAAGGTGCTCGCGGAGCTGACCGTGCTGCAGATCCGCGGCGTGGTCCGGCAGGAACCGGGCAAACGCTTTTCATTAAATATACGCGCAGGCACTGCGCAGGAATCATAAGGAGTTGGAACAGACCCGATGGCAAAAGCAAAAACGGATCTGGTGATCGTCGAGTCTCCGGCGAAGGCCAGAACAATCGAAAAATACCTGGGCAGCAACTATCAGGTCGTGGCCTCGATGGGTCATTTGCGTGACCTGCCCAAGAGCACGATGGGCGTCGATATTGACGGCGACTTCACGCCGCAGTATCTGCCCGTGAAGGATCGCGCCGACGTGATCGCCGACCTGAAAAAGCGCGCCAAATCTGCCGGAACCGTCTATCTCGCGACCGACCCTGACCGCGAGGGAGAGGCCATTTCGTGGCACCTGAAGGAGCTGCTGAATCTGCCGGACGATAAGGCCAAGCGCGTGACCTTCAACGAGATCACGAAGAAGGTCGTCACCGAGAGCATCCAGCACCCGCGCGAGATCGATCAGGACCTGGTCGATGCGCAGCAGGCGCGCCGCGTGCTCGACCGCATCGTGGGCTATAAGCTCAGCCCGCTGCTCTGGCGCAAGGTCAAGCCCGGCCTGTCCGCCGGGCGCGTGCAGTCGGTGGCCACGCGCATCGTGGTCGACCGTGAAAATGAGATCCGCGCCTTCCAGCCGCAGGAATACTGGCTGCTTGACGCGCTGCTTGACTGCGGCGCGGGCACGTTCAGTGCGCGCTTTTACGGCACGGCCGATAATAAGAAAATGGACGTCCCGGACGAGGCCACGGCCGACAAGATCATTGCCGCCGTGTCCGCCGAGCCGTTTCAGATCGCGAGCGTCAAGCGCGGCGAGAAGCAGCGCAGCCCCTCGCCCCCGTTCATCACCTCGACCCTGCAGCAGGAGGCCTCCCGCCGTCTGGGCATGACGCCGCGGCGCACCATGTCGGTCGCGCAGCAGCTGTATGAGGGCGTGGATATTACCGATCGCGGCACGATCGGTCTCATCACCTATATGCGTACCGACTCCCAGCGTCTGTCGGATGAGGCGCTCGCCTCGGCACAGGCGTTCATCGTCGAGCACTACGGCCCGGAGTATCATCCCGGCAAGCCGCGCACGTATAAGACCAAGGCCGGTGCGCAGGACGCGCATGAGGCCATTCGCCCGACGGATGTCACGCTCACGCCGGATCGTGTGCGCCACGACCTCACACCGGAGCAGTACCGTCTCTACCGGCTCATCTGGGGCCGCTTCACCGCCTGCCAGATGTCCAACGCCGTGTACGATAATGTTGTCGTGGATGCCGGCAGCGCGGGCTATCTCTTCCGCGCCAACTACTCCGAGCAGAAGTTTGCGGGCTACACCGCCGTGTACGAAGAGGCGAAGGACGAGGAGACGAGCGAGGTGCGCCGTCCGCTGCCGTCGCTCAAGCAGGGCGATGCCGTGGAGCTCAAGAACGTCACGAAAGAGCAGCAGTTCACCCAGCCGCCCGCTCGCTACACGGAGGCGACGCTTATCCGTGCGATGGAGGAAAAGGGCATCGGCCGCCCGTCGACGTATGCGCCGACGATCTCGACCATCCTCAGCCGCAACTATGTCGTCAAGGAGGGACGCTATCTGCGCCCGACGAACCTTGGCATCGTCGTGACCGAGATGATGGAGGAGTATTTCCGCAATATCGTCGACCTGAAATTCACCGCCAACATGGAGACCGATCTCGACAAGATCGAGGCCGGAGCCGTCGCGTGGAAGGATCTGCTGCGCGAGTATTATAAGGACTTTGACGCAAACCTCAACAACGCCGAGATCCAGCTTGAGGGCAAGCACCTCAAGGTGCCGGATGAGGAGTCGGACGAGGTCTGCCCGAACTGCGGGCGCAAGCTCGTGTACAAAAACGGCCGCTTCGGCCGCTTCCTTGCCTGCCCCGGCTACCCGGAGTGCAGCTTCACGATGCCGATCGTCGTCGAGATGCCCGGCAAGTGCCCGGCCTGCGGCGGTCGTCTGCTCAAGCGGACGTCGCGCAAGGGCTTTGCCTACTATGCCTGCGAGCGCGGACATGACTGCCCCGGTCACGGTGAGGGCGAGGGCGGCGAGAACATCCAGGGCTTCATGACGTGGGACGTGCCGACGAAGGACTACTGCCCCGAGTGCGGCAAGACTATGTTCAAGCGCGCCGGCAAGGGCGCCAACAAGCCGTTTTGCATCAACCCCGAGTGCCCGAACTATCTGCCGCCGGATAAGCGCGGCTATAAGCGCAAGCCGAAGCCGGCGGACGATGCGGAGCCGGCCAAGACCGAGCCCGAGACCGCCGAGGCTGCCGCCGAAAAGAAGCCGGCTGCCAAGAAAGTGCCCGCCAAAAAGCCTGCCGCGAAGAAAGCGGCGGCCAAGAAGCCGGCTGCGAAAAAGCCCGCCGCCAAGAAGCCGGCTGCAAAAAAGACGGCAAAACCCAAGGAAGAAGCATAAGTAGGAAGCATAATTGGAAAGGCGGCCTGATCACGGCCGCCTTTTTTGAGGAGGAACGCTATGACCCCAGTGACCGTGATCGGTGCGGGCCTGGCGGGATGCGAGTGCGCGTGGCAGCTGGCCGGGCGCGGCATCCCGGTGCGCCTGATCGAGATGAAACCCCAGAAAATGTCCCCCGCACACGTATCGGAAAACTTTGCGGAGCTCGTCTGCTCCAACTCTCTGCGCAGCGATGAGCTCACCAATGCCGTCGGTCTGCTCAAGGAGGAGCTGCGGCGGCTTGATTCCGTTGTGCTCGCCAGTGCGGATCATAACCGTGTCGCCGCCGGCGGCGCGCTTGCCGTGGACCGTGAGGCCTTCGCCCGCGAGATCACGGAGCGCATCTGCGCGCACCCGAACATCACCGTTGAGCACGCGGAGGCGACCGCCATCCCCGAGGGTGAGGTCGTCATTGCGACCGGTCCGCTCACGAGTGATGCCATGGCCGAGGAGATCCAGCGCCTGTGCCCGGAGTTCGACCTGCATTTTTATGATGCCGTCGCGCCCATCGTCACGCTTGAGAGCGTGGATATGGACAGTGCCTTTTTCGCCAGCCGCTATGATAAGGGCACGGCGGACTATGTCAACTGCCCCATGGATCAGGCGGAGTATACCGCCTTCGTTCAGGAGCTGCGCACCGCCAAGGAAGCGCCGGTGCACGGCTTTGATGACGGCGCGGTCTTTGAGGGCTGCATGCCGGTCGAGGTCATGGCGCGCCGCGGCGAGGATACGCTGCGTTACGGTCCGCTCAAGCCGGTCGGTCTGCGCGACCCGCGCACCGGCAAGGACAACTATGCCGTCGTGCAGCTGCGGCGCGACAACGCCGAGGGCACGCTGTATAACATCGTCGGCTTTCAGACGCATCTGACGTTTGGCGAGCAAAAGCGTGTCTTTTCCATGATCCCCGCGCTGCGGGAGGCGGAGTTTGTGCGCTACGGCGTCATGCACCGCAACACCTATTTAAATTCCCCGCAGATGCTCGACCGCTACTACCGGCTTCGGAGAGCGCCGCGCATCCGCTTCGCCGGACAGATGACCGGCGTTGAGGGCTATGTGGAGTCGTGCGCATCCGGCGCGCTTGTCGGCATCGAGACGGCTGCGCAGGTGCTCGGTCTGCCGCCTGTGGATTTCCCGCAGGAGACGGCCATCGGCGCGCTGTCGCTGTACATTTCCGGCGGCAGTATCGGCGATTTTCAACCTATGAACATCAACTTCGGCATCATCACGCCGCTCGATCACCGCGTGCGCGGCAAGCGCAACAAGAACGCGGAGATCTCGGCGCGCAGCCTGCAGATTCTGGACGGGCTGAAACAAAAGGAGGTTTTTCATCTATGAGAATACTTGTGGACGCAATGGGCGGCGACCTTGCCCCGGACGAGATCGTGAAGGGTGCGGTGCACGCACAGCAGGAGCTGGGCGCGGAGATCGTGCTCGTCGGTCAGCGCGCCGCCATCGAGACCTGCCTGCGCAACGAGCAGGCCGAGCTCGAGATCATTGACGCGAGCGAGGTCATCACCATGGACGATGACCCCAGCACGGCGACCCGCCGCAAGAAGGATGCTTCCATGACGGTTGCGCTCAACCTGCTGCGTGACGGCAAGGGCGATGCGGTCGTCTCCGCCGGCAGTACCGGCGCACTGCTCACAGGCGCGACGCTCATCGTCAAGCGCATCCACGGCATCCGCCGCGCGGCGCTTGCCCCCGTGCTGCCCAACGGCGATGCGGGCGTCATGCTCATCGACTGCGGTGCGAACGCCGACTGCACGCCGGAGTACCTGCTGCAGTTTGCCTATATGGGCAGCTACTACGCCCGCACCATGCTCGGCATCGCGGCGCCCCGTGTCGGTCTGCTCAGCAACGGCACCGAGGACCACAAGGGCGCGCAGCTCCAGCATGAGACCTTCCCGCTGCTCAAGGCGGCGGACGCTGCCGGGCGTATCCGCTTCATCGGCAATGTCGAGGCCTCACAGGTCTTTAACGGCGATGTGGACGTCGTCGTCACCGACGGCTTCACCGGCAATGTCCTGCTCAAGGGCATTGAGGGCAGCATCAAGTACATGACGCGCCAGCTCAAGGGCATCTTCATGAAAAACTTCAAGACCAAGATGGCGGCACTCGCCATCAAGGACGAATTCAAGGCGCTCAAGGCCTCTCTCGACCCGAACGAGGTCGGCGGCACGGCCATGCTCGGCATCAGCAAGCCTGTCATCAAGGCGCACGGCTCGTCGGATGCGCGCGCGATCTATAACGCCATCCGTCAGGCGATCTCGTTTGTCGACTCCGGCATCATCGACGACATTACGGCCAACATTTCCTATATGCGTGTGGACAAGCACGCGGCAAAGGAGCTGGACTGATGGAGGCACTGGAGGCTCGTCTGGGCTATACATTCCGTGACCGGTCGCTGCTGGAGAATGCGCTCATGCACAGCTCTTACGCCAATGAAAACCGTGCGCGCGGCTATACCAGCAACGAGCGGCTCGAGTTTTTGGGTGACTCCGTGCTCGGCATGGTCACGGCGACACGGCTCTACCGGCTCTATCCGGATATGCCGGAGGGGAAGATGAGCCGGCTGCGCGCCGAGCTCGTGTGTGAGCAGGCGCTGCACGGCGTGGCGTGCGCACTGCATCTGGGCGATTATATCCGCCTTGGCCACGGGGAGGAGCGCAGCGGCGGACGCGAGCGCCCGTCCATCCTCGCCGATGCGGTAGAGGCGGTCATCGCCGCCATGTACCTCGACGGCGGGCTGGAGCCTGCGCAGCGCTTTATCCTCGCGCACATCCTCAACGGTCTGGCCGAGGGGGAGATCCACCACGTCGCAGACTACAAGACCGAGCTGCAGGAGCGCGTGCAGCGCCGCGCCGGGCAGACGCTCGCCTATACCGTCTGCGCCGAGAGCGGTCCGGATCACAACAAGACGTTCACCATGGCCGTGCTGCTCAACGGCAGCGAGATCGGCCGCGGCACAGGGCGCACCAAAAAGGAGGCGGAGCAGTCCGCCGCCCGCTGCGCGCTCGAAACGCTGAGCGAATAACGGCAAACAGCCGCCTGCAAAAACAGGCGGCTGTATTTTTCATATCTGAAAAAATGCGCTCCTGCCGTTGCAAAATGACGTTTTTGGCGGTATACTTTACTTTGTATTATTTTCATTTGAGATACCGGCGGCGCTCCAGCGCGGGGCTGGGCCGGGTATGCGAGGGATTTTGTGTACTTAAAAGCATTGGAGATCCAGGGCTTCAAGTCCTTTCCGGACAAGACGCGCCTGAATTTTGACCAGGAGATCACGGCGATCGTCGGCCCGAACGGGAGCGGCAAGTCGAACATATCGGATGCCATCCTGTGGGTCATGGGCGAGCAGCGCACGAAGACGCTGCGCGGCGGCAAGATGGAGGACGTCATCTTCGGCGGCACGGAAAAGCGCAGCCCCATGGGTTTTGCACAGGTGTCGCTCATTCTCGATAACAGCACCGGTATCTTCGACACCGAAAACACCGAGGTCATGATCACCCGCCGCTATTACCGCAGCGGCGAGAGCGAATATTCCATCAACCGCGAGCCCTGCCGCCTGCGCGACATCAATGAGCTGCTCATGGACACCGGCCTCGGCCGCGACGGGTACTCGATCATCGGGCAGGGGCGCATTGCAGAGATCGTCTCCGGCAAGAGCAACGAGCGCCGCGAGATCTTTGAGGAGGCGGCCGGCATCTCGCGCTACCGCTACCGCAAGGAGGAGTCGGAGCGCAAACTTGCCCGCACGGAGGAAAACCTCCTGCGCATCAACGATAAGGTCGATGAGCTGGAGCTGCAGGTCGAGCCCCTGCGCAAGCAGGCCGAGACGGCAAAAAAATATCTGCACCTGCGTGACGAGCTCAAGAGCGCCGAGGTCTCTGTCTGGATGGAGACGCTCGACCGGCTGCACGCGCAGGCCGAGACCGTGAACCACGACTATCAGACCGCGAAGGAAAACCTTGCCGGCGCGCAGCGCGAGCTCGAGCAGCTCTATGCAGCGTCGGAAAACATCGCGCAGAAAATGCGCGAGAAGGATCTGGAGTCCGAGCGCACGCGCGAGCAGATCTCCGAGGCAGAGAGTGCCGCCGCCGAGTGCGAGAGCGCCGCGGCTGTCGTGCGCACGAACCTGCAAAACAGCGCCGACAGCATCGCGCGTCTGCGCGTGGAGGTGTCCGAGCAGGCGGATCGCGCCAGCGCTCTGCAGGCGCAGATCGACGCGCAGCAGCAGCGTTTGGAGCAGATCGAGCGTGAAAAGGCGCAGCACGCGCAGCAGATCGATGCCGTGCTCGAGGACATTGAGCGCAACGCCGCATCTTCCGGCGAGGCCGAGCGCGCGTATACGGAGCTGCTCGCCCGGGAGAGCGCGCAGAGCAGCGCACTGGCCGAGTGCCGCACGCGCATCACGCTCCTGGCCGACAAATCGCAGGAGCTGCTCGATCAGGAAAACGCCATCGTCACCGCCGCTGCGGAGGCGGCCGAGCGTCTGGCCGCGCTCGAGGCGCAGGCGCAGGAAAAGCAGACCGCGCAGCAGCAGGCACAGTCCGCCTGCGACGCGCTGCGCACGCAGCAGAGAGAAAAAACACAGCACCTTTCCGCCTGTGAGCAGGTGCTGGCAAAGCAGCAGGAGCGGCTGTCCGCTCTGACGGTCGACCTGCGCAGCACCGAATCGCGCATCCGTATGCTCACCGAGATGGAAAAGGACTTTGAAGGCTACAACCGCGCGGTCAAAGCCGTCATGCACGCGGCCGAAAAGGGGACGCTGCGCGGCGTGCGCGGCCCGGTGGCAAACCTCATCAAGACCGGCGACCGCTATGCCCTCGCCATTGAGACGGCGCTCGGCGCGGCGGCGCAGAACATCGTCGTCGAGACGCAGAGCTGCGGCGCACAGGCCATCGAGCTGCTGCGCCGGCGCGATACCGGCCGTGCGACATTCCTGCCGCTCGATACCATCCGCCCCATGCACTTAAACAGCGTGCCGGATCAGGAAGCGGGCTATGTCGGCGTGGCCGACACGCTCGTCACCTGCGCGGCCGCTTACCGTGATATCGTCAGCAATCTCCTCGGCCGCACCGTCGTCGCCGAGACGATGAAAGACGCCATCGCCATCTCCAGGCGCTATGACCACCGCTACCGCATCGTCACGCTTGACGGGCAGCTCGTCAACGCCGGCGGCTCGCTCACCGGCGGCAGCGCCGCCAAGGGCAGCGGCATCCTGTCGCGTGCCAACGAGCTCAAGCGTCTGCGTGAGACGCTGGACGCGCTCACGCTCGAAAAGCAGCAGTGCGCGCTCGAGCTCGAGGATGCGCAGGCGGCGCTCGATGCGGCGCACGCACAGCTCGACACCGCACAGGCGCAGCTGGAGCAGGCGGTCGAGACACTGCACAGGGCGCAGAGCGAGGCGGCACAGGTCACGCTGCTCCAAAACGCCGCACAGGAGACCATCGCGGGGCAAAATGCGTCCATCGACGCCTGCCGCGCGCAGCAGAAGGCAAATCAGGACCGTATCACGGCCGCCCGTGCCGACGCGCTTTCGGCGGAGCAGGCACTCGCCGAGCTCCGCGCCGAGCGCGACCGGAGCGAGCTGGGCCGCGGCGCGTTTGACCGCCGCCGTCAGGAACTGGCCGATCAGCTGGCCGGCCTGCGGGCGGAGTCGGCGTCTCTGGACGCCGAGCGCGAGACCATCACGCGCACGACGCAACAGATCCACGACCTCTTTGAGGAAATGACCGGCGACCGTACGGCCCGCCTCGCCCAGATCGAGCAGGCCGACAAGGGCGCGGGCGAAGCGGCCCGGCGCCTTTCGGAAGCGGCCACGGCCATGAACGAAATGAACGCCACGGTGCGGGAAGTGGCCCGCAACGCCTCCGCCGCTTCCGCCGCCTCCGCCGAAACCAAGGTCAAGGCTCAGGCCGGTTCAAATATTGTGGAAAAAGCCGTGCACAGCATCGGGCAGGTGCGCACTCTCTCGCTCGAACTCAAGGACGAAATGGGTCAGCTCAATGAGCATGCCCAGGCCATCACCCAGATTATGAACGTCATTTCGGACATTGCCGACCAGACCAATCTGCTGGCCCTCAACGCGGCCATTGAAGCGGCCCGCGCGGGCGAGGCCGGACGCGGCTTTGCCGTGGTGGCTGACGAAGTGCGCAAACTGGCTGAAAAAACCATGGCTTCCACCACCGACGTGGGCAACGCCATCAAGGCCATTCAGGAAAGCACGGCCAAGAGCATGACCGGCGTGGACAATGCCGTGGAGCGCATCGGCGAGGCCACGGAACTGGCCAACCAGTCCGGCCGGGCCTTGGAGGAAATCGTGGCCACTGTGGAGGCCACCGGCGACCAGGTCAACGCCATCGCCACGGCCAGCGAGGAGCAGTCCGCCGCCAGCGAAGAAATC
>ERZ832317.4575-NODE-4575-length-13278-cov-3.954700_pt1 | contig 13278 bp, 9 predicted proteins | sample MGYA00519695_ERZ832317 | MGnify/ENA primary metagenome ERZ832317 (study PRJEB31850, sample SAMEA3708726) | human gut metagenome | biome: human gut; feature: human-associated habitat; material: faeces | place: China | collected 2014 ...
CCATCGCGGGCGAGGGCGACGTCACGGACCTGAAGTATCCGGACAACTGGGACACCCTCGTGCTCAAGCCCGGCGAATCCACCATCAGGTTGTGTATTCCACACCAGATGTTATAAAGCTCAGGAAATCTGTAAGACGCAGGTACCTGAACTTCGTGATTGTGGAAATGGTCATTGCTGTGCATGCCATTTTCCGGAAAATCAACCAGAATAAAATAGTGTTCCAATAAAATTATTATATACGGGGGAAGAGAAAAATGAAAATTACAGGAATCAAAGTTCGTCAAGTGGAAGTACCATTAATTGAGCCTTTCCGCATTTCTTTGGGAGTGATTACTCATTCTCGTAGTGCTATCGTATCTGTAGAGACAGATGAAGGTCTCGTTGGATATGGTGAAGGTGCTCCGGCTATCCTGATTTCAGGAGAGAGCTTATCCGGTACAAACGATGTCATTAAGGCAATGGAGAGAGAACTCATTGGTGTAGATCCTACTGATCTGGAAAAAGTATACTGGATCATGGATCGTACTGCAGCACATTCCGGAAGTGCAAAGAATGCTATTGATATGGCTTGCTATGATCTCCTTGGCAAGAAAGCAGGTATGCCAGTGTACAAACTGCTTGGTGGACACAAGAACTTCATCGAGACAGATATGACAGTCGGAATCGACACACCAGAAGTTATGGCAGCTAAAGCTAAGAAGCATGTGGCAGATGGTTTTGATACAATTAAAACTAAAGTAGGTACATCTTTTGATGAAGATCTTGCAAGAGTAAAAGCAATCCGTGAGGCTGTTGGTGATGATGTTAAGATCCGTGTAGATGCAAACCAGGCATGGGGTGCAAAAGAAGCTGTTCGTTTGATCGAGCGTCTGAACGAATACAATCTTGAGCTTGTAGAGCAGCCGGTTCCATATCATGATATTGCTGGCCTTGAGTATGTTACAAAACATTCTATCGTGCCAATTATGTCTGATGAGAGCTGCTTCAATTCAAAAGATGCACTTCGTCTTGTAGAGCGTCGTGCAATTGATTACCTTAACATCAAGCTGATGAAGTGCGGCGGTATCCGTGAGGCACTTAAGATCAATGCAATCTGCGAGTCAGCAGGTATTGAGGTTATGCTTGGATGTATGGCAGAAGAGAGTAATCTGGGTATTACTGCAGCAGCCAGCCTTGGTGCAGCAACAAAGAATATTACTCGTGCAGATCTGGATGCAATCTTTACATTGACAGATATGCCATTCAAGGGTGGTGTGATTGTAGAGGATACAAAGAAACTGGTACTCCCTGAAGTTCCAGGATTTGGATTTATTGGTTTTGAGAACGAACAGTAATATAAATTAGTTTGTGTGGAGGTATAACTCATGTATCAAGATTTATCTTTTATGACGATTCCGCTTCCGGAGGACGTTCTGAAATTAAAAATTTATGGTGATTATGCCGGAGCCCAGAAAATGATTCGTTATTTCCTGGAAGAGAAGGATATTCCACAGGCGCTTAGAAAACGTCTGGAAATCGAACAGGAAGTCATTGGTGTTATGGGTGGAAACGAATATCCATTTACATATGATGAAGCATTGGAGATTATGACTAGTCATCTGCGTGATTTCAAAAAAGAAGAGTTAGATTATCTGAAAGAAATCAGTGCAGCAGATTGGATTTATATTGACGGAGAGGTACATTTTCAGCGTCGATTCTATGAAAATCTGATTAAGACTCGTCCAGACTTAGCTGAGCGTGTAATTGTAGAGAATCCAGAGGATGAAAAGGAAAATAATCTGAAGCAGAAGCTGCTGAACGGAAATATACATTACATGAAGGAGCATGGTGGAAGAACTGTACGCACTCGTATACGTTCAACGATAAAAGCTAAGAAAGAATTCGAAGAGGCAGGACGCAAGGTTCGTGTACATCTTCCGATTCCGAAGGTATACGAGCAGGTTTCTAATGTAGAGATCCATGCATCTAATCCAGAGATTACTTATATAGCACCTGAAGATGCACCGCAGAGAACAGTGTATTTTGAGACTGAACTGAAAGCAGATCAGGAATTTATGGTAGATTATTCATTTGACTACCATGTAAATTATGTAGAGTTAGATCCTGCCAAGGTATCTGAAGAACAGCCGGATTTCTGTCTGGAAGAGCAGGCACCACATATCGTATTCACTCCTTACTTAAGAGAGCTGAGAGACGAGCTGGCAGGTGATGAGACGAATCCAATTATTTTGGCGCGTCGATTCTATGATTTTGTGACAACAAAAGTTATGTATTCTTTCATGAGAGAGTATTTTACAATTGAGTGTATTCCAGAATACTGTGCAATTAACCTGAAAGGTGATTGTGGTGTACAGGCACTGTTATTCATTACACTTTGCCGCATGTCCGGAATTCCGGCACGTTGGCAGTCAGGTCTGTATGCAACAGAGTATTATACAGGATGTCATGATTGGGCACAGTTTTATGTAGCACCTTACGGATGGGTATTTGCAGATCCTTCCTTTGGTGGAAGTGCATGGCGCGCAGGAGAGAAAGAGCGTTGGAACTATTACTTTGGTAATCTGGATATTTTCCGTATGCCAGCCAACTCTGAAATCCAAAAAGAATTTATGCCGGAGAAAAAATGGCTCCGCATCGATCCGATTGATAATCAGAGAGGAGAATTTGAGTACGAGGATCATGGTCTTCGTTTCTCCCAGTTGGAGGTATCACAGGAACTGATTTCTATGGAAGATATTGAAAAATAAGCAGACAATTACAGGGGATAAAACCAGTGATTGAATGAAAAAAGGCTTCGGGGAGCAAAAAATGCCTCTCGAAGCCTTCGTTGTATAATACAGAAGGATATTTCGGTGATATCAAAGAAAACGAAAATTTCCGCCGTTTTAATTACCGTTCCGCAGATAAAGTGTACAAAGAATTCATGTTGTATGCAATCGGAAGGAATATAAATAAATACTGCCGTTTTCTCAATGAAAAATTAAAGAAGTTTGAGGGAAAAACAACGGAAAAAACAGCTTGATTAAAAGTGTGGCTGTAAAAATCCAGACAAGGGATTTTTGCGGCCAAAAATAAATTTCATCTTTCATAGAAAAAAGGATCCCTTGCAAGGTAGAAGGCTAACAAGCCTCGTCCTTACAGGGATCCTTTCAATTACTACTGAGGATGCCGAAATGTGGTATTAACCGACAGCCCCTTCTTTTTATGTGCAAAAAATAATTACGGAAATTGTCAGACAGACTTAAAAAAGATACGATAATATGGTAAGATAAAACAGACGATATAAACATCGGAATGTGAGGTTTATAAAATGAATGATACAGGAATCAGACCGGAAGTTATAGAAGAAATCCGAAACCTTGCGCAAAAATATGATATTGAAAAAGTAATTCTTTTTGGTTCGAGAGCAAGAGGGGATTTCAGAAGAACAAGTGATATAGATATTGCAGTCACAGGAGGAGATTTTGCAAGGTTTGCGTTAGATGTGGATGAAGAGACAAGTACTCTTCTGGAGTATGATATTGTAAATCTTGATCGTGACATGCAGGATGAATTAAGAGAATCTATAGAGAAGGAAGGGAGGATTTTGTATGAGAAAATATGAGAATTTCTGCAATGCACTGTCTAACATGAAAGATATTTATAATTATGAAGAACCATATGATAATGTAGTGATTACCGGACTCGTAGGATTGTATGAAATTTGTTTTGAGCAGTCATGGAAAATGATGAAAGAAATACTGGAGATTCATGGATATGAAGAGGAAGCAACAGGTTCACCGAAAATCATTCTGAAGACTGCCTATAAAGCAGGAATGATAAGAGATGAGGAGCAGTGGCTTCGTGCATTGCAGGCAAGAAATAATGTTACACATTCTTACAATCAGAAAATTGCGTTAGGAATTATAGCTGATGCAAAAGAAGAGTTTTATCAGATGTTTTGCGAACTAAAAACAGAGATAGAAGAAAATTGGCTGTAATAATCAGCGAAGGTATAGAAAGCGAAAGGAAGTATCCATTATGGGACAGATACACAATATTGAAAAACTGACAGATTGTAAATTTTTAAATTTGTACCATTTAAATGCAACAAGCATTCACAACACTCCTGTGTCATATTTCGTGGCATCCCGTGCGAAGAGTATTAACGAATTAAAGATAAAAACAGGTAAAAACACTCCGGATGGCGTGATCATTTACAGTCTTTATGGGGAAAAGAGAGACAGAGTTGTATTAGTACGTCAGTACAGATACGCAATTGGCGGATATATCTACGAATTCCCGGCAGGTCTGGTAGAACCGAACGAAGAATTCCATGAGGGTGCAGTAAGAGAAATGTACGAGGAAACAGGACTGAAATTCACACCTCTGAAAGTAGATCCTGCATTTGAGAAACCTTATTTCACAACGGTTGGCATGACAGATGAATCCTGCGCAACTGTTTACGGATATGCGGAAGGTGAGATCAGCAAAGATGCACAGGAAGACACCGAAGAAATAGAAGTTGTACTTGCTGACAGAGAAGAAGTAAAGAGGATTCTGCGTGAAGAAAATGTAGCAATCATGTGTGCATATCAGCTTATGCATTTCCTTCAGGATGAAGAACCTTTTGCATTTTTGAAGGAAGAACTTTAACCAAATCAAGCAAGTAGCGAAGCGGATGATTTTATCTGCTTGACTAAGGAGAATTAAAGGAGAATTAAGATAATGGCAAAATGGCAGAGAAGCTTCTTCCAGCCTGTGCTTCCGCTGGGAGAAGATGGACGGAGAGTTACAGGAAGTAAAGAACACATTGCACTTTCCAGAATGGCAGCAGGAGAGGGAATGGTCCTTCTGAAAAATGAGAAAAATGCACTTCCGATTCGGAGAGGGACGAAAGTCGCACTCTTTGGTAAGGGTACTGTAGACTACGTAAAAGGCGGCGGAGGAAGTGGCGATGTAACTGTAGAATATATCCGTAATCTTTATGAGGGCATGAAGATTAAAGAGGATGAGGGAAAAGTAGAAGTTTTCGATAAACTTGCGAAATATTATGAAAAAGATATTCAGAAACAATACGCAGATGGTGCAGTACCAGGTATGACAGTTGAGCCGGAGCTTCCGGATGAACTTCTGAATGAAGCGCGAGAATATACAGATACTGCAGTAATTACCATTTGCCGTTTTTCAGGCGAAGGATGGGACAGAAAATGTGAAGCAGCACAGGATGGATACGTTCTTGACGGAGAGGAAAAAAGAAACTCCGAGTTGTCAGCAAAGATTTTTGAAAACGGTGATTTCTGCCTGACAAATGCAGAGAATGCCATGGTGGAGAAAGTAAAGAAAGCATTCCCACATGTAATCGTAGTGATGAATGTTGGCGGTATCGTGGACACGAAATGGTTCAGAGACTGTGATGAGATCCAGTCAGTACTGATGGCATGGCAGGGCGGTATGGAAGGTGGTCTTGCAACAGCAGATATACTTTGTGGTGATGTTAATCCATCCGGTAAATTATCCGATACTTATGCAAAAGATCTGGAAGATTATCCATCCACAGCAAACTTCCATGAGTCTGCATTTTATGTAGATTACACAGAAGATATCTATGTGGGATACCGTTACTTTGAAACAATTCCGGGTGCAGCGGAAAGAGTAAATTATCCGTTTGGGTTTGGACTTTCCTATACAGACTTCGACTGGAAGATGACTGGTGCTTCCGAAGAAAACGGTGTGATCACGGTTCTTACTGAAGTAACCAATACAGGAAAAACAGCAGGAAAAGAAGTTATCCAGCTTTATTACGGAGCACCACAGGGGAAACTTGGAAAGCCTGCGAAAGTACTGGGGGCATTCAAAAAGACCAGTCTTCTTCAGCCGGGTGAACGTCAGATCCTTACCCTGAAAATTCCTGTGGATCAGATGGCATCCTACGATGATCTGGGTAAAGTATGCAGATCAGCCTATGTTCTGGAGGCAGGAGAATATGCGATCTATATCGGTACAAATGTAAGAGATGCAGCGAAGATCGACTTTACATATGTAGTAAAAGAAGACACAGTAACTGAGCAGTTAAGCCGGAAGGCAGCACCATATCATCTTCAGAAACGTATGCTTGCGGACGGTTCTTATGAGGAACTTCCACAGCGTGAATATGTGGAAGAAGAAGGACTTCCGAGACAGGATAAATATGCCATCGGTCTTCCATGCCCTGATACAAGAGGACAAAAAGGAATAGACTTTCTTGATTTTCTTGATTCCAAGGGAGTTCGCTTCTCTGATGTAGCAGATGGTAAAATGACATTGGATGAGTTTATGGATATCCTGACATTGGATGACTGTATCAATCTCCTTGGCGGACAGCCAAACACAGGATGTGCCAATACATTTGGAATGGGAAATCTTCCGGAATACGGAGTCCCGAATGTGATGACTGCAGACGGACCAGCCGGACTTCGTATTCTTCCGAAATGCGGAGTGAACACAACTGCCTGGCCATGTGCCACACTTCTTGCCAGCACCTGGGATGAAGAACTGGTAGAGAAAGTTGGTAAAGCAGGAGCAGAAGAAGTAAAAGAAAATAATATCAGTATCTGGCTTACTCCTGCCTGCAACATCCACAGAAGCCCGCTCTGTGGTCGTAACTTTGAGTATTATTCTGAAGATCCGTATCTTGCAGGAAAGACAGGTGCAGCTATGGTAAGAGGCATCCAGTCTCAGCATATCGGAGCAAGTGTGAAGCATTTTGCAGCCAATAATAAGGAGACAAACCGTAAGGATTCTGATTCCAGAGTATCAGAGAGAGCACTCCGTGAGATTTATCTGAAACAGTTTGAGATCATTGTAAAAGAGGCTCATCCATATACAATTATGTCCTCCTATAACCTGATCAACGGCATCCACGCCTCAGAGAACAAAGAACTCCTGACAGGTATTCTCCGGGATGAATGGGGATTCGACGGAATGGTTACAACAGACTGGTGGACATTCGGAGAACACTATCGCGAAACAAAGGCAGGAAACGATATCAAGATGGCAGCAGGATATCCGGAACGCATAAAAGAAGCATACGAAAAAGGCTTTATTACCGAAGGAGAGATCCGTCTCAGCGCAAGAAGAATCCTGAATATGATTCTGAAAATTGACTGATGAGTATCAATAATATTTTATACAGGAGCAAAAAAGATAATGGATGAGCGTAAACGAAGTTTACGAAAAGAAATAGTTAGGCTGGCACTTCCGATTGCGCTTCAGCAGTTCATGACAGCTCTGGTCGGAGCATGTGATGCGATCATGCTGGGAAAGTTAAGTCAGGATGCCATGTCAGCCGTATCACTGGCCACACAGGTTACTTTTGTATTTAATCTGTTTATGTTTGCATTTATGGCAGGCGAGAATATGTTTGTGGCACAATATTATGGAAAAGGGGATTACACAGGTATTTCCCAGGTGTTCAGCCTTGTGACAAAGATTTGTGGATGTATTGCAGTAGTATTTCTGGCAGGAACCCTTTTCTTTCCGGAACAGCTCATGAGAATCCTGACAAATGAGGAAACTCTGATCGTTCTGGGAAGTGAGTATTTAAGAGTCATCGGCATTTCCTATGTGTTTTCGGGAATTGCACAGATTTTCCTGGCAATCATGAAGAACTGTGGTGCAGTAAATATGAGTACCCTGATCAATGGGGTTATGGTAATTCTCAATATCGCATTGAATGCTGTTTTCATTTTTGGCCTGTCCGGCTTCCCGAAGATGGGGATTAAAGGTGCTGCACTGGCAACCGTACTTGCAACAGTTGTGCAGTTCCTGTGGAGTGTTGGTTATGTATTGTGCAGGATCAGAGCTGTGAAATTCAGTCTCAAAAGCTGTGAGAAAAAGTTATTTGGCCGTTTCTGGCAGAAAACAGTTCCGTTACTGATCAATAATCTTGCATGGGGAATAGGTTTTTCCATGTATTCTGTGATCATGGGACATCTGGGAACGGATGCTGTTGCCGCCAATGGAATAGCGAATATTTCCAAAAATCTTGTTGTATGCTTCTGCCTCGGACTTGGAAATGCAGGCAGTATCATAGTGGGAAACCGTCTTGGTGCAGACCGTCTGCAGGAAGCAAAAGAGGTAGGCGAGACACTTACCAAAACTGCGATTATTGCAGGAATTGTATCAGGCCTTGTCCTGATCGCCTTATCCCCATTTATCACAAAAATGGTAGATCTCACCCCGACAGCCCGCGGATATCTGCAAAAAATGCTGCTGATCTCTTCCTATTACATCGCAGGAAAATCAGTAAACTGTATGACAATAGGAGGAATCTTCGCAGCAGGCGGAGACTCCAAATTTGGAATGATGTGTGATTCTGTAACTCTGTGGTGTATCATTGTTCCTCTGGGATGCATCTGCGCATTTATCCTGAAACTGCCGGTTATGGTTGTCTACTTTGTACTCAATCTGGACGAGATTATTAAACTGCCGGTGGTCTATAAACATTATAAGAAATATAAATGGATTAAGAATCTTACATAATTTTACACGTTTCACAGGCACATATACCGGATATCCGGGACTATGTGCCTGTTTTGTTTTAATGATATTTATGCATCCGTACATAATAGCTGATGCATAAGATCACAGTGGCTCCGCTCCATGCTGCAATCTCTGCAAAGAAAATACCGTCCTGTCCGATAAAATGGGGAAGAATCAGTGCAGCACTGATACGCATGACAAATTCAGCCATACCACTTACCATAGGCATTAAGGTATCTCCCAGCCCCTGAAGTGCAGATCTGTACACGTACAGAAAGTACAAAACCCAGAGCATGGCAGCCATAATAGAGAGGTATTTAAAAGCAATTGCAAGTACCTGCTGTGTCTGCTGCGGTTCACCTGAGATGAAAAGTGAGAGAATATTTTTTCCAAATAAAAACATGGCAGCAGAAATGATTAGTGAGGTAAGCAGGGAAAGCAGCATACTGCTGCGGACGCCTTGTCTGATCCTGTCAATCTTTCTGGCTCCCAGATTCTGACCCACATAGGTAACGATGGCATATCCATAGGAAATAGCAGCCATTTCCAGCAGACCATAAAGCTTGTTTGTAGCTGTAAATCCTGCCACAAAAAGGAAACCGTAGCCATTGATCACATACTGGACTACCAGACCGCCCACACCGATGATGATATTCTGAAATACAACAGGAATACCAAGCTTCATCAGGCGGGCATTCATGCCGGAGGCAGGCATAAAATCTGCTCTGGTCAGATGAACGATATCAATTCTGCGTAAAATCAGGAAACAGTAAACAGCGGAGAAGCTCTGTGCGATCACAGTTGCGATTGCTGCTCCTGCCACACCCCATCCGAAGCCTGCCACAAAAAGGATGTCCAGTGAGACATTCAGCACAGATGCGATGATCATTGCAGTCAGCGGTGTTTTGCTGTTTCCCATAGCCCTTAGGGCAGAGGCAAACATATTATAGGCTGCTGTGGCGGGAATTCCACAGAAAATGATGCGCAGATATAACAGAGACATTCCGATAATATTGGAAGGTGTATGCAACCCTGTTAATACCAGCGAAGCAAATGACTGGCTGAGAATCAATACTCCGGCTGCGATGAATGCGGTCAGCCGGTAACTGTGAGCCAGAGATTTACGCAGATTTTCGAAATCCTTTGCCCCATAATACTGGGAGAGTTGAATAGAAAATCCCTGAGTGAGTCCTGTGGATATTCCTGTGACAACCCACATCAGAAAGTCAACAGCACCCAGTGCGGCAAGAGCCTCCACACCTGCAATCTGGCCAACAACCATGGTATCCACCATTGTATAAAGCTGCTGACAGATATTTCCCAGCATCAGGGGAATTGCAAAAAGAATGATCAACCGTCCCGGTGAACCGGAGGTCATATCCTGAATCTTGGTTTTCATTAGTATAAAAATTCCTTTCCGGAGCATATTTGAAAAAGTTTAGAAATGATTATTCGAATATGCCCTGATATTTACATTAATAATTTGTAACTATTCAGTAGTCTGCTATCCCGCGAGGTGTTTTGGCACGTAAGTACCAAAATCCCGAGACATACAAGCCAAAATGCCATCACCGCAGGTGATTTTTAATGCATTTTGGCTCGTAACTGTGAAGGTACTGAACAGTTACGATAATTTTATATCATTAACGTGAAAAATGAAATATAATATTTCATCAGAATGATATAAATTTATCTGTTATGTTACTGTTCACACGCAATGTCATTAACTTAAGAGATTGTTGCTTGTTAAACAGGCAATGATCTCTCTGATACCTACTTGATATTTTCTAAAATATTACTTGACAAATACTCCTCAATATGCGGCGTTATTACTGATCAATCAGTAATAACGCCCTTTGATTAGGCACTGTTATTTTTAATTACTTAATCAAAGGAGTATTTATTTATGAACTATTCAGATTCTATCAAAGCTATTTTACTTGCTGCTATCAATGATCTTTCCAAAACACCAGAAAAATATGCTGTCAAACCCGGAGTTGATTTTATCAGAAACAGAAAACTCGGTTTTAAAGATTATATGCTGATGTTTCTGACTATGGAAGCTGACTGTATCAGGGAAGAACTGTACCGTTTTTTCGGACGTACTATCGATGCACCTTCCAAAGCGGCTTTTTACAGACAGCGTAAAAAGATCAGGGAAGATGCTTTTCGGAATCTTCTTCTTGCTTTTAACAGGAAACTTCCTAAAAAACTATATAACGGTAAATATGAATTCTGGGCCTGTGATGGTTCTTCCTGTGATATTTTTCTTAACCCTGAAGATAAGGATACCTATTTTGAACCAAATGGTAAATCTACCAGAGGATTTAACCAGATCCATATCAATGCTATGTTTTCTTTACTTGATAAGCGTTTTACTGATATTTTAGTCCAGCCTGCCCGAAAGCGGAATGAGTATTCTGCTTTTTGTTCCATGGTTGATTCTGCAGATATCCCTGAACACTCCAAAGTCATTTTCTTTGGGGACAGAGGTTATACTTCTTACAACAACTTTGCCCATGTGATTGAAAAGGGGCAGTACTTCCTTATCCGATGTAACGATAAAAGAGCTTCCGGAATGATGGGATACCCGGTTGATACCCTGCCAGCTTTTGATGAAGATATCTCTCTTATACTGACGAGGTCTAAAGCTGTAAGCACATATTCCAGGCCTGAACTATTCTCTTCATACCGGTACATTTATCAGAATGCTCCGATGGATTATCTCAATGATCAAAGAACGGAATATGACCTTACTTTACGTTTGTTACGCGTACAGCTTGATGATGGCTCTTATGAAAACATTGCTACGAATCTTCTGGAAGAAGAGTTTAAAGCTGAAGATTTCAAAGCTCTTTATCATCTGAGATGGCAGGAGGAAAACTCTTTCCGGGATTTAAAATATTCCCTGTGTCTGAAAGCGTTTCACTCAAAAAAATATGATTATATTGTGCAGGAAGTATGGGCAAGAGTTATTCTATATAATTTCAGTTCCAGCATAATCATAAATGTAACTGTTGATCGGGAAGATCGTGCTTATGAATATCAGGCGAATTATTCATCCGCACTTAAAACATGCAGGGATTTCTTAAGGATTCACGATGGGATAACAAAGATAAATGTAGAAAGTCTGATCGCTCAAAATATTGAGCCGATCAGACCTGGAAGAACCTTTGCCCGCCAGCATAGGTTTAAACTTCCGATGAGTTTTTGTTATAGACATTAGCATTAACTCATATATTACTATATTTCATCTTTAGACAAATTTCAATGTTAAATATTGATTTTGTCTTTTTGTTATACCCGAATTTCAGCAAGACATTGCATCTTAATCCCTCAATATTCCCTTTTTTATCATAATCAAATCCTTCTGCTGATATTTTCATCAATGCAGTATTGGCAAATTGCTTAAGTTAATGACATTGTGTATGAACAGTAACAAAAATGTCATCAATTTTTTCGATAAAAATATATATCTTTGTCTTGCCTTGTCAATGTGTGGTATACTTAAGACAGCAAAATACAGAAAGGAGAAAGTCATGGGAAAAGGATACTATGCCGGGATCGATAGTGGATCAACAAGTACAGATGTGGTGATCCTGGATAAAAACAGAGAAATCATTTCCAGCGTGATCATGCCAACAGGGGCAGGGGCAGCCAATGGTGCGGAGCGAGCGCTTGAGGAAGCACTGAAACAGGCAAAGTTAAATCGAGAGGATCTGGATGCAGTGGTAACTACCGGTTATGGAAGAACTGCAATCTCTGATGGAGATAAGAGTATCACAGAGATTACGTGTCATGCAAGGGGTGCTCATTTTCTGGATCCGCGTGTACGTACAGTTGTGGACATCGGAGGTCAGGACAGCAAAGTGATTCGACTGAACGAAGATGGATCTGTGAAGAATTTTGTTATGAATGATAAATGCGCTGCCGGTACAGGCCGTTTCCTTGAGATGATGGCAAGAACACTGGAAATGGATATCAGTGAAATGGGGCCGGAATCCCTGAAATGGAAGGAAGACATTGATATCAGCAGCATGTGTTCTGTTTTTGCGGAATCGGAAGTTATTTCTCTGATTGCTTTAAATAAAGAAAAAGCGGATATCGCACATGGCCTGCATAAAGCCATTGCCAATAAATCTTATTCCTTGTTGAAACGTGTCGGATTAAATGAGACATTCATGATGACGGGCGGTGTTGCTAAAAATCCCGGTGTTGTCAAAGCGGTGGAGGAAAAGCTTGGCAGTAAACTCTTTATCTGCAAGGAACCGGAGATTGTGGGCGCCCTGGGTGCAGCACTTTTTGGATTAGATAAGTAGCGGTAGATTGTGGGTACAATGGATGTGGTGGATGATTTCAACAGGGCTTTATAGAAGTGCAGAAATTTGAATAAGAAACAGGTCTGCACAGTCGGTATTTGAGATGCCTGAATATGCGGTGCAAATGGTTGCAGTGCATTTGGAAACTTGATATAATGAATGGACAGTCAGTGACTAATAATAGAATATGTGGGGGAAATGTTATGAGTCAGGCAAAGATATTCAAACTTTTGTCAGAAGCTTATGGGTTGACATGGAGCGGCGGTATCGCAGCGGAAGTGATTGACGGCTGTCCGGTGACATTGAAAGAGGACAGGTATTATGTTCAGGTGAGTGCCTATATGCCGGAGAGGGTATATGAGGCGAAACATGAGATCTTCAATGAGCAGATGAAGGCAGTCAAAGGGGTCAAGTGCGGGTTTGATAAGAAAACAAGCCGCATAACCACAGTATTG
>ERZ832317.4581-NODE-4581-length-13262-cov-4.817748_pt1 | contig 13262 bp, 10 predicted proteins | sample MGYA00519695_ERZ832317 | MGnify/ENA primary metagenome ERZ832317 (study PRJEB31850, sample SAMEA3708726) | human gut metagenome | biome: human gut; feature: human-associated habitat; material: faeces | place: China | collected 2014 ...
AAAGTCGGGGTTTTGTGCATAAAAAAAGAAGGTGTGCATTTTGACACACCTCCCTCTTTGTTTGTGGTTGATCGAATCGGGTCGGGAATGTTGTCTGAATGGTTATTTCCATGGACGAATGAAGTTAATAAAACTGGGATTCCTTTTAAAAAGTGGTAGAATTCGTTATTTTCGCCTCCGAAATAAAAGAATAAAGTCATGGCTAAAAAAGAGAAAGTACAGGAGATGTTTAATGGGATCGCACCGAAGTACGATTTGTTGAATCATCTGTTGTCAATGGGTGTAGATAAGAGCTGGCGTAAGAAGGCAATGAAAGTTGTCGGTGCGGGGCGAAAGGATTTGGTGTTGGATATTGCTTGTGGGACGGGAGATTTTTCAATCGAAGCGTTGAAACATGGAGTGAAACGAGTGGTCGGGGCCGACATTTCGGAAAATATGTTGGCCGTGGCACGGGAGAAAGCAAAAGCAAAGGGGTTATCTGATCAGCTTGATTTTCAGTTTGGGGATAGTGAGAACCTCACCTTCGATTCAAATACTTTTGATGCCGTGACGGTTGCTTTTGGCGTGCGTAATTTTGAACATCTTGAATTAGGATTGACGGAAATGTGTCGAGTATTGAAACCCGGGGGAAAGGTGGTCATTCTGGAATTTTCGACACCTGAGCATTTTCCGATGAAACAGTTGTATAATTTCTATTTTAGATATATCCTGCCTTTTGTGGGAGGGGTGATTTCCGGGAACCGGAAGGCGTATGAATATTTACCCGCTTCAGTGTTTGCGTTTCCGCAAGGGAAGAATTTTCTGGATATTATGCGGGGTGCCGGTTACTCGAATGTTTCGCAACAGCGGTTGACTTTTGGAATAGCCAGTTTATATGTAGGAGAGAAATGAAAAGAGACTGAAAAAATCAGTCTCTTTTTATTTTACCATTCAACAGCATCGCGGTTGATCGGCATGGTCATGCATCTTGCTCCACCACCTCCGCGAGGAAGTTCTGACCCCTCGATGGTGATCATGTATTTTTCGTATTTGTTCAGATCGACTTTATTGCTGATCACGTCATTAGCACGAATAATTTCAAATCCGGCATTATTCATGGCTTCAACGGTATAGTTGTTACGTGCGTAGCCTAACACTTTACCCGGGGCCACGCAGAAGAAGTTTGCACCGCTATGCCATTGTTCTCTCTCCATGTTCCAAGTTTCGTCTTCTCCACCGCAATACACGGGTTCCAAGTCCATACCCAGTTTTTTCAGGGCGTGTAACAATGTCTTTTCCCGACGGATGCTGATTAGTTTTCCATGTTGAATCTTGATGTGAACCGTCTGGTAATTGCCCGGACTCATAATCAAGGGCTCGTAAACCATACATTTGTCCTTATCCAGGAAGGTGAACACCATATCCAGGTGAATGAAGGATTCCGGGGAATGGGGTAGTTCCTGTACAAGAATATGTTGCACCTTGTCTTCGTTTCGGTTGATGAAGTTATACATCAAGGCATCGATAGCGCGGGTTGACGTGCGCGTACCGTTACCGATAACCAATATATCATCCCGTGCAATCTGTACGTCACCGCCTTCGATGGTTAATTTACGAAGGGGATCAGATTCTGTGTTCAAACTTAACGTCTTGGTGTTAAATCCGGGCGTGAAGTCAAAAATAGATTGCATGATGATTGCCTCGCGATCACGAACAGCGTTAGCCATCCTACCAATAAGTACTTCGTTGTACATACTCATGGAGGCATCGCGGGTGAAGAAGAAATTATGTAACGGGCGCAAGTCGTACCAATCTTTATTCAAGAATTTGGTCAACGTGTCACGTTTCATTTCAACCCCTTCGATCAGCAAACGGGCCAAATCTTCTGCATCTTCATCCAATAATTGATCTTTGATCGATCCCTTGGGTGTTTGTTCTGCAATGAACGGTTCTATTTTTTCGATGCGATTCAACACTTCCAGTTTGATGGCATCGTCTTTTAAAATGTTTGTCAGGAGATCTTTGACCTGGTAGGTTTTCGTGATTTTACCTAAAACCTCACTGAGTTGCTTGTATTCTTTTCGTGCGATTGATAAATTTAGAATATCGCTATAGAGCGCCCTCTCAGCGTTCTCGGGAGTCATGTTTTCTACCTCCTCGCCTGGTGTATGGAGTATTACTCCATTCAGTTTTCCGATTTCGGATTGAACATTTACCTCTACAATCTTAGACATATATGTGTTTTTTTGATTACATGGCAAAATTACGATATAAAGGTTGATAAACCTTATAAATCACCACTATAATTATGCAAAAGGTGAAAATAAATATGCACTATTTAAAAGGAGAAAGGGATATATTACATACCCCTTTCAATATCTCGAAGAGTTGTCCGGCCTCTCCGAGCTGGTTGCATCTTAAATATTTTGAGTATACAATTCGAAGTTTTCCATCACTTTTGAAATAACTTGTATACATTAGTTCCAATAGAGGAGTATTTCACCTAAATATTTTTTGCAAAATTAGAACTTAAAATTGATAATTACAAATAAATGTCGACATAATTGTCGGTGATAGGGACTATTGAGGTAATGCTTTGTTTCGTATTTGTAATATTGAAAGCCACCCCAAAATAACCTGGGATGGCTTTTGATAACCCAAACGGAATTTTGCAAATGATGGGTTATTTTTTTATGTGTGAACTTTAGAATCTAAATCCAATTTTTAACATCGGATTGGACAGAAAGTCAAATCCATGAGAATCTGACGATAGAAGTTTCAAACCGACTTGCGGTCGGATGTTATATACGGTGTAATCATAAGCAATCGGTCGAATTTCGATAGAAATAAAAAGTGCTTTGGAGACGAAATAATCGAACCCGGTGACACCGGCAACCCGGTATCCGAAAGCTTCTCCGATAGATTTTCCTAAATAGGATTCGTCATTCGCTTTTGCTTCTTGTTTCCCGTAAGAAAATCCAAATTCACCTCCATAACGGAAAAATAGCTTGTCATATTTGGTTTTCACGTATCTTTCCGCTCCGAGGACGATAGAATACTTTATCTTATCTTTTGATGTTACGAAATTGTAATCTGGAATGTCTCCGGTTTCGAATTTTCCGTCAGTGCTATTGCCGGGTAAAGCTTTGTACTCGGGGTTGTGCTTGAACGAGAATCCTCCCATCGCTTTTAGCGCCCATTTTTTAGCGAACATCCATCTGAATTCGAAATTCAGCGACAACTGTTTATCGAACCAGCTGGTTTGAGGGGCGGAGATATTGTAGGTGCTCAAATCCGGGGCCGGGGCTTCCATACCGACAAAAGAACCTACGCCTAAATTTAAAGAGACGGATTTGTCCCCTTTCTTAGGTGTAAAATCATCTTTTGTTTGTGCGTTGGCAAGCAGTACCGATCCTGTCATGATGATAGCAATTGTCAATACTCTTTTTAGCATATATAATTAGTTTAAAATATGGGGCTGAGGTCAGCCCCATGTGATTTAGTTTTTCTTATTCTGCAAGTGCATCTTCAGCAGCATCGATTGCTGTTTGTAGGCGATCTACATTAGCTTGATATTCAGTAATCTCTTCCTTGAGTGCGGTGATTTCTCTTTCGAGTTGCTCAATTTGCTGAGTTGTGTAATCGTTTCCTGCTCCATTGATCAATTCTTCTTTTTCTTGATCCGTTTCTGCGGCTTGGAATTCTTTTAATAATTCTGTTTCTTCTGCAAGTTGTGTTTTGAGGTCTTCGATCTTTGTGTTGAGGGCTTTAATCGTTTTTTGTTTATATGTTTCATAAGATGTGAAGTCGTTGAACTCGTCGCCTTTGATATAGGCGTTATACGCAGGGATTAAAGTAACGTCGATATACTTCTCTCTTTCTACAAAAGGAGCTTTTTCGTCCGCTTTTTTCCTGTAAGCTGAATTGTTTTCAGCTTCAATTGCAGCTTCCCATGCTTGTAATGCAGCCTCTTGAGCTGTTTCTGCCTCGTTCATCGTTTTTTGAGCCTCTTCCATGGCAACTTTTAAGTCATCAATGGTTGCTTTAGCTTTATTGATGATCTCCTCGAATTCTTCTTTGTTGGTTTGTGCGGTTTCAAGGGCTGCTTTTGCATTCGCAATGGCAACGACATACTCTCCGTTATTCAACTCGGAGGTCTTGCTTACTAGCTCGTCATATTTAGCTTCTAGTTCAACTACTTTATCTTTGGCAGCTTGATAATCCGCTTCGTTATCAGCAAGTTCTTCCGTAAGATCGGCAATAGCTTCCGTCGCTTTTTTCAATTCAGCCTCATTGGTCTCGTATGCTTTTTTAGCAGCCTCATATGCCTTTTCTGCTTCTGTTTGATGACCTTTAGCTAAGTCGAGTTGAATTTGAATATCAGCCTTTTTTGAAGGATCTGTTTCCGCTTTTAGTGCGGCTTCTAATTCTTTTACTTTGGCAACCCATGCATCGTTTTCTGCTTTCGTTTTGTCGTTCTTGTCCTTTAAAGTTGCTTGGTCTGCTTGACAAGTTTGTTGAGTTTTTTGAGCTGCGGCTAATTGTTTTTCCAAATCTTTTTTAGTTGATTCGAGAGGTGATAAGGCTGCTTTTGCTGCAGGAATTTTGTTGTCATTCAAATCTTTAAGATTTGCTTTTGCTTCTGTTAATTGTTTTTCTGCTGTTGCAATTCCTTTTTCTGCTGTGGTGATGGCTTCTGTTAAATCTTCTTTAGCAACGTTGATTCCAGTTTCGATGCCTTGTTCGAATTCCGGGAATGCGTAATGAACTCCTCCAACGGAGAAACCGTTGATAACAGTGGCTTTTGCACTATTGTTACCGTTTAATGCTGTATTGTATTCATTTTCAGCCTTTGTGAATGCAGTTTGAGCAGTAGTAAATGCCGTTTTTGCGGTCCCGTAATTGTCGTTGGCAACTTTCGTTGCTAAGATAAGAGCTTGTTGATCTTTTTCTAATTCGATGAGTTCTTTGTCAATAGTTGCGATCTTAGCAGCAATTTCTTCTTTTTCTTTTTTCAGTTCGTTGATTTTAGCAGCAGCTTTCTCGGCAGAAAGATTTTCGGTAGAAGTTATGAATTCCTTTAATTCCTTTTCTTTCTCTGCTAATTCGATTTGGTAGCGTTCAATGTTACTTTGATAATTCTTGATATGGTCATCGAAACTAGCAAGAAGTTGTTTGTTCAAACTGGTAATGCTAGTTTGCTTTTGGCTAACTTGATTCTCCGTGTACCGCAGAGTTTTTAAAGCAGAAACATAATCAGCGTACAAGCCTTGCAGTTCTTTGTTGATTTTACCGGCTACAATAGCCTCGTTTAACCGATTAATGAATTCTTGTTGTTTGGCAGCTTCTTTGGCTTGGGCTGTTTGATATGCTAATTCGTTCAACTTTTGTTGATATTCATATTCGATACGAATTTTTTCAGCTTCTTGTTTTATTTTTTCAGCTTGTGCGCGTAATTCATCCGCTTCAGCTTCTGTTTTTGCAGCTTGTGATTCAGCAAGTAAACGTTCTATTTCAATGCGAGCTGCTTCGTTCTTTGCTTCACTTTCAGCTTTTAATTTTTCTGTTTCGGCAAGAATCTTTTGAGCTTCTCCTTGTGCTTGCAGCATTTCGGCTTGAGCCTTCAGCCATTCCGTTTTTGCGGTACGGATTTGTTCAACTGTAGCAGATTCTTTGTCATCCACGCAGGATGATAATAAGGCGACAGTTATCAACACAAATAATAAACTTATTTTTCTCATAACACCTTGTTTTTTAATTAAACATTTAATAATTCAATAATTTATTTAATACATTTACAAACGCCTTGTTGTATTTTGTTTACAAAAGTATGGTATTAAATTTACATGTGCAAATAATATTCAACATTTTTGTGGTTATATATTACCATATATTAAAACTTTTCTCATGATAATTCTCGTAATTTTGAACTATGAAATTGGATATAGGAGAGATAATAAGGCAAGAGTTCGAGAAAAGTGGTTTGAGTGCCAGCCAGTTCGCTCGTATGATTAACAAAGAAAGGACGTTGGTATATCATCTTTTCAAGCGTCAATCTATTGATACAGATTTGTTGTATCAGATTTGCATGGTGTTGAATGTGGACTTGTTTAGTCTGTTCTCGGAGAAATTGAGAGAAGAAAATGATATTATTGGGGCATGTCATTCCCAAAAAACAGAGAGAGTATCGTCCAAACGGAAAATTATGCTGGAGGTAGAATTGGATGATGAAGAGTATCAAAAAATGATCCAAAAAGCATTGAACATATAGGCCTTTAATTATTCCTGATTCCGGGTTATTTTAACATGAATTTGATATAAACAATTATTTCCACGCCTACGAGTAGTCGGGGGAAACGGTGGTTTGTCCGGGTAAAATGGGTATTCAAATGGAATTTCTGTCTGATAAAGTTATTATCCTGTTTTCAAATTGTTATGATAGACTTACTCGGATGTTAATAATTACTATTGTAATCTAATATATTGCTATTTTGATAGGAGCGGAATAGGGGAGGAATGGGAGCGGAATGGGAGCGGCTCGCAATATGATAACAAGATAATCCTGTTTTGGTAACGTTATTTTACATTGTTTTGCATTAAATTTTTGTAGAACATTCCTAAATCCGTGAGTGTTGAAACACGAATTTAGGGTATTCTTGAACAATTTTCGTTTTGTTGGTTGCCCTCATTTTCGAGAATATCAAGGATGCGGATTTATCCGGAATATAACCGCATGTGGTTTATATATCCAGTTTCACCACGGTAATTCCCGAGCCTCCCATTTGTACGTGTTCATCCCCGCAGGAACCCACGACCGGATTGGTCTTTAAAAAATCCCGTATGATTTGCCGGAGGGCTCCTGTACCTGTTCCATGCAAGATACGTAGGTCTTTCATGTTTAGCATGACGGCATTGTCAATGAATTCCGATACTTTCATGAGCGCCTCGTCTCCCCGTAGTCCTCGTACGTCGATCTCCGGTTTGAAATCCATGCGTTTCTGGCTGATGTTTTCCAAGTAATTGGAAGAGGGGCGTGGCGTCCTGTTTTGCGTGATTTTCTTGGCTGCACTGTTCGATATTTTCGAGAGGCGTTCCACTTTCACGGTAGTCATGAGACCGCCGAGAGCGATAACCGCATTTTTCTCGTTAATTTCGATAATTTCACCCACGGCTTTATTATCCAGTTGCACGAGATCTCCTTTGTTGAAAGTCGGTGCTTGTCCCTGTTGTGCGGCTTCTTCCGGGAAAGAAGCTTGTGGACGTTTCCCTTTCTCCTTCTGTTTTTTTTCCCGGTTTTTCAGTTTCTCGATTTTTCTTTTCAGCCGTTCTTCCTCTTCTTCTTCGCTGGCTAACAGCCGGCGTTTCTCTTCCTCGAATGTTTGTCGGGCCAGTCGGGTTTGTTCCTTTTCGGCTTGACTTTCTTTGATTTGTCGGATGGTGTTTTCGATCGTCTTATTAGCCCCGGAGATGAGTTCTTTGGCTTTCTCTTGAGCCTCTTGGATGATTGTTTTCCTAAGTTTGGAAGCATCATCCAACTCTTTTTTATAACGTTCTAGCACTTCTTCCAGGCGTTTTTCATTTTCATGAATGCGTTTCCGTTTTTCTTCCCAGTAACGTTTATCCCGTAGAATTTCTTTCAAGTGCTTGTCGAAATTTACCCGGTCTTCACCGATCTTGCTGGCGGCATCGTCCAAAATCTCTTTGGGTAACCCGATTTTCTTGGCGATTTCGAATGCAAAAGACGAACCCGGTTTCCCGATCTCCAGTTGGAAAAGCGGCAACATCCGATGGCTGTCATAAAGCATGGCCCCGTTTGCAATTCCGGAAGCTGAAGAGGCAAAATGTTTTAAGTTGGTGTAATGTGTCGTGATGACACCTCTCGTTTGGTTGTTATTTAAAGCATTTAAAATGGCTTCAGCTATTGCACCTCCCAGCATGGGTTCGGTGCCCGTACCGAACTCGTCGATTAAGATAAGCGTGTCCTGCGAGGCGTAACGGATGAAATTTTTCATGTTTACCAGATGCGAGCTGTATGTACTCAAATCATTTTCAAGAGACTGTTCGTCTCCCATGTCGATGAGTATTTTGTGGAATATCCCGAATTTACTGGATTCTTCCACGGGTACGGGTATACCGCATTGGAACATATATTGTAATAAACCGGCTGTTTGCAGGCAGACGGATTTACCACCCGCGTTAGGACCGGAAATCAGGATAATCCGCTGGTCTTCGTTTATCTCAATATCCAGAGGAACCACTTCTTTCCCGTTTGCCTTTAAGCTTAGGTATAGTAGGGGATGCTTTGCCCTGTACCATAGCATGGAGGGGGTGTCTTCAAAGAGAGGCACAATGGCATTTACCCGGATGGCAAAGAGTGCTTTTGCCCGCACGAAATCCACGAATGCCATGAAATCATAGGCTGGAATCAGGTCATATATATAAGGACGCAAATCGTCGGCGAATTGTCGGAGAATACGTGTGATTTCCCGTTTTTCTTCCAATTGCAGTTCCCGAATTTCATTGTTCGTTTCGATGATTTCCGCGGGTTCGATATAAGAGGTTTTTCCGGTGGTGGATTCATCATGCACGATACCGTTTAATTTCCGCTTGAAAGCCGCGGGTACAGGTATCACCATTCTACCATCCCGGATGGCGATGTTACTATCCTTGTCGGCCCATCCTTCTTCCTGTGCTTTTTGCAACAAGGCTTGCATACGCCGGGAGATTCCGGATTGCTTTTTAGCAATGCTATGACGAATGTTGCCTAAAGCGGGTGAGGCGGTATCTTTGATTGTCCCGAATTTTGAAACGATCGAGTCCAAGCGTTGCAGGATATAGGGGAATACCCGTACGTCCCCGGCCCGGGCTACCAGATGAGGGTAAACTTCTTGTTTGGTGTTGAAGAAACGCATGATGGCATTCAGCGACTCCAGTGAATTTTTTAAGACAACCAGCTCGTTTACTTCTAGGAATAATCCCTCTACTTTTATACGTAACAAGAAGGGGCGGGCATCATGGTAATAGGAGACCGGAAAGTTCTCTTCCTCTTGACAGATTCGCATGAATTCGGAGGTCTCGGCCAAAGAGGTTTCAATCCATCCGGCGTCGGTGGAGAACTTGATGTCGCTGACCAGTTCCCGGCCCATGTCGCTCAGGCAGTTATTGCTGATAAGTTGTCTTATTTTGTCGAATTTTATTTTAGATTCAAAATTTTCGGGATAAATCATATTGAATTGAAAATTGAAAGTACAAAATTGAAAATTACTTGTTCGAAATCATGAACTTGTGTGTCGTTCCCTGGTCTGTTTTGATGAGGACGTAATCATCCGGCTTGATCTTGTCCGCATGTTTCGGGAGATACCGGATGATGAGGTTACCCATCATTTCCTTGCCCAGCGTGAGAGGGGTGCAATCCACTTCCAGGTAGTTAGGTTTGAAAATCGACAGAATCGATATGTTCTTTTTACCCGTGTTGATCAGGTTTATGATCTGGTGTTTCGTCTCTGCCTGTTTTAAGTGGATCGTGTCCGTGGTGAAACGCAAGTTACCCACCACGATGGGGTAGGTTGTTGGGATGTCAACCGATTTCGTGATGACTTCTCCTTCTAAACGCAATACGATGTTCGGGGGAGTGGCGTTCGTGTACACGATAATTTTTTTCGAGAACACGCCGGGGCGGTCTTTCGGGTTGAACGTGACGGTAACGACACCGCTGTCTCCGGGAGGAATGGGTTTCCTGTTCCATTTGGGAGTGGTGCAACCACACGTGGTTTCTATAAATTTTATCAACAGGGGAGCTTTCCCTTTGTTTGTAAATTTAAATTCGTGAGTTACTTTTCCCCCGTTTTCTTGCACGAGTCCCATGTTGAACGTGGTCTTTTCGAACGCGATCTTGGCCCGCTGGCCCAATGATAGTGTTGGGATTAAAAGTAATATTGAATATATAAGTATCTTCATCTGTATTTCTTTTCGTGTGTGTAAATTGGAATACAAAAATACAAAAAGGGTTGGAAAAGATTGGTTTATGTCGGAATAAAACGTATCTTTGCGGCGTTAAAATTAATATTAAATCTAAAAGACTGTACATCATGTATTTGACATCAGAAAAGAAAGAAGAACTTTTTTCACAGTACGGGAAGTCTAATAAAGATACCGGCTCTGTTGAGTCACAAGTAGCTTTATTTTCCTACCGTATCGCTCATTTAACTGAGCACTTGAAGAAAAACCACAAAGATTTCGCTACTCAAAGATCTTTGATTAAATTGGTTGGAAAACGTAGAGCGTTGCTTGATTACATGAAGAAGAGAGATATCGATAGATATCGTGCTATCGTTAAAGCATTGAATTTACGTAAATAATTACATAAAAACGACCCGGGTCGTCCGGGTCGTTTTACTTTATAATCCTCCCCTCCTCCTCCTTTTATCTAAAAAGAATTCCGTTAAAATGTTTAGTATTTTAACAGTTTTATTATTTCTATGAACATTATTGAAAAAAGCATTACCCTGAAAGATGGTCGGGTAATAACATTGGAAACCGGGAAGTTAGCCAAACAAGCAGACGGTGCTGTCATGCTGAAAATGGGTAACACGATGTTGTTGGCTACGGTTTGTTCCGCACAAGAGGCTGGTCCGGACGTGGACTTCATGCCTTTGTCGGTAGATTATAAAGAAAAATTTTCAGCCGTGGGACGTTTCCCCGGAGGTTTTACCCGTAGAGAGGGAAGAGCTTCCGATTACGAGATTTTGGTATCCCGTCTGATCGACCGTGCTTTGAGACCTTTGTTTCCGGATGATTATCATGCTGAAACTTTTGTGCAGGTAACGTTGTACTCTGGTGATGAAGAGTCTATGCCGGATTGTTTGGCCGGATTGGCAGCCTCGGCAGCTATCGCTGTGAGTGATATTCCTTTCCACGGTCCTATTTCCGAGGTACGTGTTGCTCGTGTGAACGGGGAGTTGATGATTAACCCGACAAAGAGCGAGTTGGCAACTGCTGACTTGGATATCATGGTTGCAGCGACCTACGAGAATATCATGATGGTTGAGGGTGAGATGAATGAGGTTTCTGAGAAAGAAATGCTCGATGCTATTAAATTTGCTCATGAAGCTATTAAAGATCATTGTTTAGTTCAGATGGAACTGGCAAAGGCCGTGAACAAAGAAAAACGGGCTTATTGTCATGAAGTGAATGATGAAGAGTTACGTAAGGATGTTTGGGCTAAATGTTACGATAAAGCGTATGCTGTTGCTCGTCAATGTAACGCTGATAAGCATTTACGTGAGAAGTTGTTTACCGAAGTGAAAGAAGGATATTTAGAATCACTTCCGGAAGAAGAGAGAGACGAGAAGAAAAATATGGTTTCCCGTTATTACCATGACGTGGAGAAAGAGGCCGTGCGGAGAATGATTTTGGATGAGGGGTTACGTCTGGACGGACGAACGACCGAACAGATTCGCCCGATTTGGTGTGAAGCCGGGCCTCTTCCGGGACCTCATGGTTCTTCTATTTTTACCCGCGGTGAAACGCAGTCATTGTCCACGGTAACTTTAGGTACGAAACTGGATGAAAAGATTATAGATGAGGCTACTGAACAAGGAAAAGAAAAATTCCTGTTGCATTATAACTTTCCGCCGTTCTCAACGGGAGAGGCAAAAGCCAGTCGCGGTGTAGGTCGTCGTGAAATTGGTCATGGAAACTTGGCTCATCGTGCTTTAAAACGTATGTTGCCGGACAACTATCCTTACACGGTACGTGTTGTTTCTGATATTTTGGAATCTAACGGTTCATCTTCCATGGCAACGGTATGCGCCGGAACTTTGGCTTTGATGGATGCCGGTATTCCGATCAAAAAACCGGTAACGGGTATCGCTATGGGATTGATCACCGATAACGAGAAATATGCCGTGTTGTCTGACATCTTGGGTGACGAGGATCACTTGGGAGATATGGACTTCAAGGTAACCGGAACGGTAGACGGTATCACCGCCACCCAGATGGATATTAAAGTAGACGGTCTTCCTTACGAGATTCTGGAGAAAGCTCTGGATCAAGCCCGGAGAGGTCGTTTGCACATCATGAATATTATTAAGGAAACCTTACCTGAACCTCGTCCTGACTTGAAACCGCACGCACCGCGTATGGTTACGCTTACGGTGGATAAGGATCAGATCGGAGCGATCATTGGCCCCGGTGGAAAGATTATTCAGGATATTCAGGAGAAATCCGGAGCGGTTATCGTTATTGAAGAAGTGGGTAATCAGGGTATCGTGGATATTGCTGCCACCAATGCAGAATCAATCGAGATTGCCGTTGCCCGCATCAAGGCTATTGCCTGCAAACCTGAAGTTGGAGAGATTTACGAGGGAGTTGTAAAGACAATCACCGCTTTCGGTGCTTTCGTGGAATTCCTGCCGGGTAAAGACGGTTTGTTACACGTGTCAGAGATTGATCACAAGCGCGTGGAAAAAGTAGAGGATGTATTGAAAGAGGGTGATAAGGTACGTGTGAAATTGATCGATATTGATCCGAAAACCGGAAAATTCAAACTTTCCCGTAAGGTGTTGTTGCCTAAACCGGAAGGTATGGAGCAAAATGATCGTCAAAATCGCGGCGAGCGCCAAGATAGAGGCGAACGTCAAGATCGCGGACCTAGACAAGATCGGGGAGATCGTCCCCATCGCGACAGAGGTCCTAGACCGGAAAGAAAAGAAAATCAAGAATAATATATAGGTCATTGATTTTGTTATTCTGAATGGAGTGAAGAATTTCCTCGAATATAAGGGGAGATTTTTCACTCCGTTTTTTTTGTCGGAAATTGGTTTTATTCCCGTGTTTGTAGAATTTGGAAGAAAACGGGAAGATGCAGGATAAAATAAAAAAAAGATTATCTTTGTTTGAATTTTGTTTATTGGCTATTATATCCGGCTGCATATATGAAAGTGTCAGAAGATATTGATGTTCAGATGTTGAACGAGTTCAAGCAAGGGCGTTTGGAGATGTTGTATAGGCGTCTGTATCCAGCACTATTGTTGTATGCCGTGCGGTATGCGGGAGAACAAAATGGTTTTCTGGCCGAGGATTGCGTGCAGAATGCGGTGTTCAATGCGTGGAAAAGACGGCTGCAATTTGAGTCGGTGGAGTCATTGAAATCTTTCCTTTATATTTCTATCAAGAATGAAATTGTTAGCCTTCACCGGAAGGCGAAAGCGAGTGAGCGTTATCTGTCACAATTGGAAGACGAAGTGTTTTTTCAGAACAGCGTGATTGATCAGGAGACTCAA
>ERZ832317.4592-NODE-4592-length-13247-cov-6.374773_pt1 | contig 13247 bp, 10 predicted proteins | sample MGYA00519695_ERZ832317 | MGnify/ENA primary metagenome ERZ832317 (study PRJEB31850, sample SAMEA3708726) | human gut metagenome | biome: human gut; feature: human-associated habitat; material: faeces | place: China | collected 2014 ...
GTCGGCGTCCGCGATGTACTGGCCCTGCGGGGCGACCGCAGCCCCACCCGCCCCGAAAGCCCGGACTTTCGCCATGCAAGCGACCTGACTTCCTTCATTAAATGGAAGAAGCCTGATTTCTCGGTACACGGTGCCTGCTACCCGGAGGGACACCCCGAGGCCGACACCCTGCTGCACGATGTTGAGAATCTGCGGATCAAGCAGGCCGCCGGTGCCGAGCATCTTGTGACCCAGCTTTTCTTTGACAACATGCATTTCTATCGCTTCCTCAATCTGGCGCGCCGCGCCGGCATCACGCTGCCTGTTTCGGCCGGTGTTATGCCGATCGTCAAGCGCAGCCAGATCGAGCGCACGGTTTCGCTTTCCTCGGCCAGCCTGCCCTCGGAGTTTACCCGTATGATCTCCCGCTATCAGGACGATCCGGCCTCGCTGTATGATGCCGGCATCGACTATGCTGTCAAACAGCTGCGCGATCTGATCGAGGGCGGTGCCGACGGCATCCACCTGTATGCCATGAACGATGCCGCCGTGGCCGCCAAGGTCTACGACGGCATCCGGGATTTGCTGTAATGGAGCGCCGCAAGCCCGCCGCCATTGACCGCGCCACAGCGCTGCGCTATATGGGGGCCGCCGGTTGGACGCCGGACGCCGCTACCGCAGCCCTGTTGGACAAGGCAGAGGAGCAGGTGCTGGCAGCGGCTGCTCCTCGCGCCGTTTACCGCCGCCTGCCGCGCACAGCACTGCCGCTTGAGGACTGCGGCACAGACCTTACCCGCCATCTGCTCGGCTGCGGAGAAGTGCTGCTGCTGGCTGCGACCCTTGGGTCTGAGATCGACAAGCTGCTGCGCCGGATGGAGGTATCCGACATCGCGCTGGCAACCGCCGCCGATGCACTGGCCTCCGTACTGCTGGAGCAGGTCTGTGATGCGCTGGAAAGCGAGCTGCGCACCGCTTTGCAGGCGCAGGGCGTTTTCATGACGGGGCGCTATGCACCCGGCTACGGCGACTGCCCGCTGGAACTGAACGATACCCTTTGCCTGACCGTGGACAGTGTGCGAGGCTGCGGTCTGGCTGTGACCCCCCAGCACCTGCTGACCCCACGCAAAAGCACCACCGCCATTTTAGGCATTGCCGATCACCCCGTGACCGGCACCCGTGCAGGCTGTGCGACCTGCCATCTACGGGATACCTGTTCGTTCCGCAAGCGCGGCACGACCTGTTTCAAACAAGATCGATAGGGGAGAATCGTATGCAGATCTGTGAAGTATTTGACCGTAAGCGCTTTGTCCTTCTGGACGGCGGCATGGGCACCCAGCTGCAGACCCGCGGCCTGCAGCCCGGGCAAAAGCCCGAGTTGGCCGCTCTGGAAATGCCGGATACTCTGACTGCCATCCACGCCGATTACGCCCGCGCCGGCGCGGACATTCTGCTGGCCAACACCTTTGGTGCCAACGCCAAAAAGCTTGCAGGCTGCCCCTGCACGGTCGAGCAGGTCGTTTCTGCCTCGATTGCCTGTGCGCGCAGCGCCGCCGCAGAAACCGGCGCGCTGGTAGCCTTGGACATCGGCCCTCTGGGTGAGCTGCTGGTCCCGGCCGGCACCCTGCGCTTTGAGGATGCCTACGCCGAGTTTGCGCAGGTCATCCGTGCCGGTGCGGCAGCCGGGGCGGATCTCGTCTTTCTTGAAACGATGACCGATCTGTATGAATTGAAGGCGGCCATTCTCGCCGCCAAGGAAAACTGCGCCCTGCCGGTCTTTACCTCGATGAGCTTTGAGAGCCGCGGCCGCACCTTTACCGGCTGTACAGTGGAAAGCTACGCCGTCACGGCCGCCGGTCTCGGTGCCGATGCCGTGGGCATCAACTGCTCGCTGGGGCCCAAGGAGATCCTGCCGTTTGCACAGCGGCTCTGCCGCAGCGTCCCGGCCGGTGTACCGGTTTTTGTCAAGCCCAATGCCGGTCTGCCCAACCCGGACGGCAGCTACAACCTGAATGCCGCGGAATTTGCCGCAGAGATGAAGGCTTATGCCTCGATCGGCGTTTCCATGGTGGGCGGCTGCTGCGGCACAACGCCTGACTTCATCGCCAAGCTGCGGGAGACCTTTGCCCCGCTGGTTCCCGCTGAAAAGATCCCTATCCGCCGCAGTTGTCTGTGTACGCCGGTTCGCTTTGTCGAGGTGGACGGCATCACCGTTGTGGGAGAGCGCATCAATCCCACCGGCAAAAAGCGGCTGCAGCAGGCTTTGCGGGACGGTGACAGCGCCTATCCCTGTGCCCAGGCCGTAGCCCAGGCCGAGGCCGGTGCCCAGGTGCTGGATGTCAACGCCGGTCTGCCCGGTATTGACGAGGCCGCCACACTGGAGCAGCTTGTCAAGGACCTGCAAGCCATCACGGATCTGCCGCTCCAGCTCGATTCCTCCAATCCGGAGGCTCTTTCCCGCGCGCTGCGCATCTACAACGGCAAGCCCATCGTCAACTCGGTCAACGGTGAGCAGAAAACGCTGGACACCATCCTGCCCCTTTGCAAGAAATACGGCGCTGCCGTTGTCGGCCTGGCACTGGACGAGCATGGCATCCCGGCTGATGCCGAAGGGCGCTTTGCCATTGCAAAACGCATTGCCGCTGCCGCCAATGCGGCCGGTATCCCGAATGAGGATATTTACATTGATTGCCTGACGCTGACCGCCAGCGCCCAGCAGGAGGGGGCCGTCCAGACGCTGGAGGCGCTGACTCGCTGCAAAAAGGAGTTAGGTGTGCGCACGGTGCTGGGCGTTTCCAACATCAGCTTTGGTCTGCCGTGCCGTGGCTATCTGAACACCACCTTCCTGACAATGGCCATGTCGGCGGGGCTTGACCTTGCCATCATGAATCCCAACACGCCGGAGATGATGGCCGCCGTGCGCGCCTACCGGGTGCTGACAAGTCAGGACAAGCAAAGCTCCGACTATGTAGCCGCCTACGCCGATGTACAGATCCAGACCACCCAGACGAGCAAGTCCGCCGCCACCGTGGCCGAGGTCGGCGCAGCCGCCCCGGGCGGAGATGCACTGTTTGAGGCGGTGCGGCGCGGCTTGAAGGCCGAGGCACGCGCGGCCGCAGACGCCGCCCTGACGATGCGGGAGCCGCTCGATGTCGTAAACACCTCTCTGATTCCCGCGTTGGACGCCGTGGGGGATGGCTTTGAAAAGGGAACTGTTTTCCTGCCGCAACTGCTGCAGGCAGCCACCGCCGCCCAGGCTGCCTTTGAGTCCATCAAGGCGAAAATCGCCGCCTCCGGGCAGGCGCAGGGCAGCAAGGGCAAGATCGTCATTGCCACCGTCAAGGGCGATGTACACGACATCGGCAAAAACATCGTCCGCGTTATTCTGGAAAACTACGGGTACGATGTGCTTGACCTTGGCCGCGATGTCGCCCCCGAGCGCGTGGTCGAGGCTGTGCGACAGACGGGTGCAAAGCTTGTAGGTCTGTCTGCCCTGATGACGACCACCGTTCCCAATATGCAGGCCACGATTGAGGCGCTGCACGCTGCCGGACTAGACTGTAAGGTCATGGTAGGCGGTGCTGTTCTTACACCGGACTATGCCCGCAACATCGGTGCCGATTACTACTGCAAGGACGCCAAGGCCAGCGCTGATCTGGCCAAACAGCTTTTGGGATAATACCACTGCCGCGTTTCGCTGATGAAACGCGGCTTTTTCGTAATCAGTTGTAAAAAATGCAGGTATGCCCCCATACACCTTGCAGTTTCTGTAAAAATGCGGTATACTAGCTTTGTTTAGCGTTTTTGTGCATTTTCCTTATTTTGTGTGGTTTACAGGAGTTTTCTTTTGAAACATGCTGCTAAGGTCGCCGCTTTTCTGGCGATTTTCGTCTTTTTAAATCTGATCCTCTGCTGCTTTATGCCGCCGGACAATGGATCCAGCCTTGCCATGTGGCGCGCATACCATGAAAAGGAACAGGTCGACATTGCTGTAATCGGTTCGTCTCTTGCCTCCTGTTCACTGCCGGAGGACGAATTGTCTGCAGCAACAGGAAAGACCGTCAGCCTGATGGCGACAAACGCTCAAAGCTGGGATATGTCAAAAATCGCACTCGAAACTCTCCTGCGCGAGCACACGCCGGAGAGGGTCATACTTGTAATGGATCTTGCCAACATGACCGGAGATCCTTTTCCCAAGGCGCAGAAAGCTTTTTTCTACGCCGAGCTGCAAACAGCCTCGCTCAAGGATGTACCCGTCGAATTTCTTCGCCATATAACAAACCGGGACAATTTTACAACAGACGGTTCGCTGAATGCATTTTTTCCGTGGCAGAGCGGCCGATGGCCGACTGACTGGCCGGTCACTATCCGGCAGAAGGCGGACAGTGCCTATAAGCGCCTGTCTGCACGCATTGCACACCGTCAGGATAACGGCTACGATGCAGTTGTAGATTTCAACACCATCGGAAACCAGAATACCTGGAACTCGACATCTCATGATTTCCAACAGCTGCATATTGATGAGCTTACAGCCATGATGACACTGTGTCAGGAAAAGGGTGTTCCGCTCATGGTCATCTCTGCGCCCAAAACAACGCTGGATGTCATCAGCTATCAAACCTATTTTGAGGATTATGCCTACTTCAAGCAGCTCTGTACGCAGTACGGTGCTGCCTACTATGACTTCAACCTCGCCAAGCCGGAATTGTTCTTGAGCGTTGAGCCAGACTATTACAGTGACCAAACCCACATGAATCGAACGGGCGGCCGTGCGTTCTGTCAAAGCATGGCTGCATTTCTCGACTTGCTGGAGCATGGACAGAATGTAGAAGGTCTTTTTATAACGCCAGAAGAATATCTGGCCAACGCCGACTTCATCACAAATGTGTACATAACACCGGAGGTACATCCCGACAAGGTCGTTTTGCTTGCCACCTCCTATCAGGGCCCTGCCGTAAAGCCGGAATATGAATTCTGGGTAAAAGGGCCAAATGATGCGGATTATCAAAAAATCTCCGATTATTCGGACCGCACATGGGCAGAGTTCCCGCTTACAGAACAGGGGATCTATCACTTCCGCGTCAATGCGCGCGTTTCCGGTACTGATACTGCGTTTGACCGCTATTATGAATGCTCTGTCGATCACTGATTTAATGGATGGTGTAGTGTGGAACTGTATTCCTTGAGTTTTGTCCTTCTCGTCACAGTCGGGCTGGTGCTGTATTACACCGTGCTGCGCCGCTGTCAGTGGCTCTGCCTGCTGGCGATCAGCCTTGTCTTTTTTGCGGCAAGCGGTTGGCAGGGGATTTTCTTTCTGCTGTTCACCGCACTGACCGTCTGGGGCGGCGGGCTCTGGCTTGCCCGCCTTGACGCCGACTGCGCCGCACGGCGCAAAGCGCCCGGCATCACAAAGGACGAAAAGAAGGCCGTCAAAGCCAAGACGCAGCGCCGCAAAAAAGGTGTTGTTGCGCTTGTGCTGGTCACTAATTTTTTGGTGCTGGGCTATTTTAAATATTGGTCATATTTTGTACGCCTGCTGGCTGGTGCGGTGGCGGCCACCGCACCCTCGGCGCTGGGGCTGGTCATGCCGCTCGGCATCAGCTTTTACACCTTTCAGGCGATTGGTTATCTGATTGACTGCTTCCGCGGCCGCCACCCGGCTGAAAAGAACCCCGCCCGTTTTCTGCTGTTTATTTCATTTTTCCCGCAGCTGATCCAAGGCCCCATCAACCGGTACGGAGCAATGGAGCCCCAACTGACCGCCGCGCATTCTTGGGAGTGGGAGCGCACCAAGCGTGCCCTCTTTGTGATCCTGTTCGGTGCGATGAAAAAGTATGCCATTGCCAACCTGACTGCGCCTACGATTGCCGCGATCCTTGACCGAAACGATCCCACCCTCGCCGGGTCGATGGCACTGCTGGCGATCCTGCTCTATTCGCTGCAGCAGTATGCGGATTTTTCCGGCGGCATCGACATGGTGCTTGGTGTCGCGCAGCTGTTCGGCATTGAGATGATGCCCAACTTCCGCCAGCCGTATTTTTCCACCTCGCTGGGAGATTTCTGGCGGCGCTGGCATATCTCCCTCGGCGCATGGATGCGTGATTATCTGTTCTACCCGTTCGCGCTGACCAAGCCGATGCAGCGATTCGGCAAATGGGCCACCGGGCACTGGGGCAAGCACTTCGGCCGTGTTTTGCCGGCTGCAGTTGCCAACCTGCTGGTGTTCGCCGTAGTCGGCATCTGGCACGGTCCGCAGGCGCATTATCTTGTATGGGGCCTGTATAACGGTATGGTCATCGCCCTTGCCGATCTGCTCGAACCTGCCTTCAAAAAAATGAACACTGCCCTGCATATCCCCACCGAGAGCCGTGCATGGCATATCTTCCGCATCCTGCGGACCTTCGTCATCGTTAATATCGGCTGGTATTTTGATCGGGTGGGGCTTTCCCTCGGAGCCGCTTATCTGCGCAACACCTTTGTGAGCTTCCGCCCCGAGGCGCTGACTGCTGAGGCTCCCGCCGCCTTTGCCGCTGTCACGGGGCCGGCCTGGGGCATCGTTGCCATCAGCACCGTGCTGGTCTTTGTTCACAGCCTGATTGCAGAGCTGGGCCGCGAGCCGTATACAGAGGTTCAGCGGCTGCCGCTGGCCCTGCGCTGGGGTCTTTACTACCTTGTGATGTTTCTGGTCACCCTCAGCTTTATCTGCGTGACCGAGACCTCCGGTTTTCTTTACGCAAACTTCTAAGAAAAGAGATTTTATATGCAGACCAATATTCTGGATTGGCTTGAAGCTACTGCAGCCCATACTCCGGATGGCACCGCTGTCGGCGATGCGCAGCAGGACTACACCTGGGCGCAGCTGGCAGAAAACGCCCGCCGCGCCGGCAGCTTTCTGGCCGGTCATACCGCGCCGCGCTGCCCGGTCGCATTCTATCTGGAAAAATCCGCGCCGGTTTTCGCCGCAATGCTCGGCACTGTCTATGCGGGCTGCTGCTATTCCGTGCTGGACACCCGCCAGCCTGCCGCCCGCACACAGCAGGTGCTGAACACCCTGCAGCCGTGCCTGCTCATCACTGACCGCGACCATGCAGACGCCGCCGCGGCGCTCGGCTGTTCCTGCAGCGTTTACCTGCTGGAGGAGCTGCTCACAGCAGCGGTACAGCCTTCGCTGCTGGCTGCACGCCGTGCACAGGCTGTAGATGTAGACCCGCTGTACATCAACTTTACAAGCGGCAGCACCGGCGTTCCCAAGGGGGTCACGGTCAGCCACCGCTCGGTGCTGGACTTTATCCCGCAGTTTGCCGCCATCTTTGGCATAAAAGCGCAGGACATTCTCGGCAATCAGGCTCCGTTTGACTTTGATGTTTCAGTCAAGGATCTCTACACCGCCTTATACACCGGTGCCAAGGTGCAGATCATCCCGCGTGCCTATTTCAGCCAGCCCACCAAGCTGATGGACTATCTGGCAGACCATGCCGTCACAACGCTGGTCTGGGCTGTCAGCGCGATGTGTTTTGTCTCGATCATGAACGGTTTCGGCTACCGCGTGCCTACCGCAGTACGGCAGGTGTTATTCAGCGGGGAGGTCATGCCCATAAAGCATCTCAACAAATGGAAGGCCGCCCTGCCGCAGGCCCGTTTCGTAAACCTCTACGGCCCTACTGAGATCACCTGCAACTGCACCTACTACATCCTGCCGGACCGTGTCTTTGCCCCGGAGGAGGTGCTTCCCATCGGACACGCCTTCCCCAATGAAAAGGTGTTTCTCTTGGACGAAAACGACCGCCTTGTCACCGAACCCGGCCAGGCAGGGGAGTTGTGTGTCTCCGGCACGGCGCTGGCGCTTGGCTACTACGCCGACCCGGCCCGCACGGCGCAAGCCTTCACCCAAAATCCGTTGAACACCCGCTGGTATGAGCGCATCTATCGCACCGGCGACCTTGCACGCTGCGATGCGACGGGGGAATTTTATTACATAGGTCGCAAGGATTTTCAGATCAAGCACATGGGCCATCGCGTAGAGCTGGGCGAGATCGAGGCCGCAGCCATGCGCTGCGATGCTGTGACGCGCGCCTGCTGCATCTTTGATGCAGAGAAGCAGCGGCTGCACCTGTTCTATACCGGCAGCTGCGAGAAAGCGGCCCTGCTGGCCGCGCTCAAAGCAGCCCTGCCGCCCTTTATGCAGCCGAACACGGCCCTGCAGCTGGACGAGCTGCCGATGAACAAAAACGGCAAGATCGACCGCACGGCACTGGCCGCACTGACCAAAAAAGGAGCCCGAAAATGACAGATGCCATTTTGCAGCAGCTTGCGGCCGCCTACGGCACGCCGACCTTTGTCTTTGATGTGGATGCCCTGCAGGCGCGTGTGCGCGCTATACAGACGGTTTTCGGCCCTGACATTAAGCTCTGCTATTCCATCAAGGCCAATCCGTTTTTGCTGCCCGCCATGTCCGCCGTCACTGCGCGGCTGGAGGTATGCAGCCCCGGCGAGTTGTCCGTATGCGAGAGCCTGCAGGCAGCGGATGCGCGTGTCATCTATTCCGGCGTCAACAAAACACCTGTCGACATTGCCCGTGCCGTCGCAGACGGTGCCGGAAGCTACACCGCAGAATCCCTTTTGCAGGTCCGCTATCTGCAGGAGGCTGCCCGCGCGGCGGGCCGCCGTCTGCCTGTGCTGCTGCGGCTGAACGCCGGCAGTCAGTTCGGCATGTCGAAGCAGGATCTTTTTTCCGCCTTAAAAAACCGCGCAGAAACACCGGATCTTGACTTTATCGGCATTCACTATTTTGTCGGCACCCAGCGCAAAAAGCTGACCTCCCAGCAAAAAGAGCTGACCATGCTGCAGGCACTCTATGATGAGATCGAGCAGACCTTCGGCCTGCGCCTGCCGGAGCTGGAATACGGCCCCGGCCTGCCCGTGCCGTACTTTGACGGCGATGACTTCACCGACACCCTTGCCCCTGCCAGAGCCCTCGCCCCTGCACTGCAGGAGGCTGCAGGGTGGGCGCACCTGACTGTTGAGATGGGCCGCTTTTACACCGCCGAATGCGGCTTTTACCTGACAACCGCCATGGATTGTAAGGATCATGACGGCCAGCACTACTGCATTGTGGACGGCGGCATGAACCACCTGAACTATCTGGGACAGATCATGGGAATGAAGCGCCCGCACCTGCGCCATTTTGCCGCGCAGCAGGGGACGCAGCAGGACTGGACACTCTGCGGCAGCCTGTGTACGACCAATGATGTTCTGGTGCGCAGCATCTCCCTGACCGGGCTGCAGCCCGGCGACCTGCTCGTCTTTGAAAACGCCGGCGCTTACTCTGTCACAGAGGGACTGGGGCTTTTCCTCAGCCGCGACCTGCCGCAGATCGTTCTGTGGCAAAACGGCGCGCCGCAGCTTGTCCGCGCCCTCACACCAACTCACCCCCTCAACACCCCGTTGGGGGATATGTAAACCAAAAAGGAGCATTATTATGGAACAATTACTGGAAATCCTGAGCGAGATCAAGGAGGATGTAGATTTCACGACCTGCACCACGCTGATCGATGACGGCATTCTCGATTCCTTCGACATCCTGCAGATCATCTCCGCACTGAATGAAGCGTATGACATCTCTATCCCCGCCTCTGAGATCATGCCGCAGAACTTCAACAGTGCTGAGTCCCTTTACAAGATGGTGGAGCGCCTGCAGGAAGATTGACGGAAAACGCTTGCATTTATCCGGGACTTATTGTATAATACTAAAAGCGGACAGGGCTGAATTGCGCTGTTTCGCGTACAGATGCAGGTCCCGCGCGTGGGCAGCCTGTGAACCATGTCAGGCGGGGAACCGAGCAGCATTAAGCGGTGCTTGCACAGTGCCGCGGTCAAGCCTGCATCTGTACGCAAAGCAGCGCAGCCGCGTGCTCTGCCCGCTTTATTTATATCTTAACGGGAGGTGGGCAGATGTACCGCGCCTTATACCGCAAATGGCGCCCCCAGCGCTTTGCAGATGTTGTCGGCCAGACAGCCATCGTCACAGCCCTGCAAAACCAGATCGCAGCGGGCCGCATCGGCCATGCGTATCTGTTCACCGGCACCCGCGGCACCGGCAAAACGACCTGCGCCAAGATCTTCGCCAAGGCGGTCAACTGTCTGGATACCTCCAGCCCTGACCCCTGCGGCGAATGTGAGATCTGCAAGGGTATCGACTCTGGCGCTGTCATGGACATCATCGAGATGGACGCTGCCTCCAACAACGGCGTTGACGATATCCGCGACCTGCGGGACGAGGTGGCGTATCTGCCCTCGGTCTGCAAGTACAAGGTCTATATCATTGACGAGGTCCACATGCTCTCCACGGCAGCCTTCAATGCACTGCTGAAAACGATGGAGGAGCCGCCCGAGCATGTCATCTTCATTCTGGCAACGACCGAGGTTCAGAAGGTCCCTGTCACGATTCTGAGCCGCTGTCAGCGGTACGATTTCACCCGTATCACGGCAGATGACATTGCTAAACGCCTGCTTTATGTAGCCGGGCAGGAAAAAATCGATCTGGACGAAAACGCCGCACAGCTGATTGGCCGCTTGGCCGATGGTGCCATGCGTGATGCACTGTCTATACTCGACACCTGCGCCGGTGTGGATAATAAGGTAGATGAAGCGCTGGTACGCCGTATGGCAGGCGTCACAGACAGGGGATACCTGTTTGAGATCAGTGATGCGATCGCAGCCGGGGATTCGGTTGCCGCGCTTGAAAAGATTGCCGCCCTGCGCCAGCAAAGTGTTGACATGCGGCGCCTCTGCATAGAGCTTGCCGGTCATTACCGAAACCTGATGCTCAGCGCCCTGCCGGGCGGCACGGCACTGCTGGCCGGTATCTCTCCCGAGGAGGAGGCTGCCTACAATCAGCGTCAGGATTTCCCGCAGGGTGATGCCATCCGCGCCATTAACGCCTTCGGCTCCGCACTTGAGAAGATGAGCCGCGGCACCGACCAGCGCATCGAACTGGAGCTGGCTGTCTTTTCGCTGACGCAGCCGGAGATCACTGCCGCCGCCCCTGTTGTGGTACAGCAGGTCGCGGCCCCCGCAGCACCGCAGGCCTTTGCATCCGCACCGCCTGTGCAGCCGGCTGCTGCCATCGTGCCCCCGGTTGCGCAGTCAAGCGCTGTACCTGCTGCTTCGGCTGAGCCGGATGATCTGCCGCCGCCCATTGATGACGACCCGCCGTTCCTGCAGCCCGAGTTAAGACCAGCGCCCCAACAGACCGTGCCGGCCGCACAGCCCGCCGTCCCTAAGCCTACACCGCGCAAAGCGGAGGCGGCGCGTTCTGCCGGCCCGCTGGAGCCGTTCGGCTTCTGGCCGGCTGTGCTGTCCGACCTTGAAGAGAATGATGCTATGCTGATTTCTTTTCTGCGGGGCACAAAAGCCTACTGTGACGGAAAGCGTGTGCTGTTTGAATGCAGCGATGCCTTCCGGGATTATATCCGCAGCAACCGCGAGGTCAGCAAGCGGCTGAAGGAAGCGATTTACCGCGTTTCCAAAACCAAGTACAGCATCGGCCCTTATGAAGAGCCGAAAGCCGCCGAAAACGGCAGCCCCGCTGTCAGTCTGGATGAAACCCTGCACACCATGCAGGCGCTGGGCGTTGACCTGAAAATCATTGACAAGTAAATTTATTTGGAGGAAAAACCTATGAAAGCAAGACTGCCCAAAGGCTACGGCCGTCCCGATCCCAACGCCATGATGCGTCAGGTCCAGAAGATGCAGGATGATATCCGCGCCAAACAGGAGGAGCTGGAGGCCAAGGAATATACCGGCACCGCCAGCGGTGAGATGGTCACTGTCACGATGAACGGCAAGCACGAGATCACCGCCGTCAAGATCAAGCCTGAGGCTGTTGATCCGGACGATATCGAGATGCTGGAGGACCTCATCGCAGCTGCTGTCAACAGCGCTTCTTCTGCGGTTGACAAGGACTCCGAGGAGGAAATGTCCAAGATGACCGGCGGTCTGAACATCCCCGGCCTGGGCTGAGAGGCACACCATGTTTCAAAAAACGGAGCCGCTGGAAAATCTGGTTGACCAGTTCGCCCGGTTTCCCGGTATCGGCCGCAAAAGCGCCGTGCGGATGGCTTATCAGGTCATGTCCATGCCTGCGGAACAGGCGATGGAGCTGGCTCAGGCTATCGAGCACGCCAAAAAAGATCTGCACCGCTGCCGTATCTGTCAGGACTTCACCACAGGTGATGTCTGCAAGATCTGTGCGTCCCAAAAGCGGGACCGCAGCGTGATCTGCGTGGTAGAATCCCCCCGCGACATCAAGGCCATCGAGCGTACCCATGAGTATAATGGTCTGTACCATGTACTGCACGGCGCAATCTCGCCCATGGACGGTATCGGTGCCGATCAGCTCTGCATCAAGGAGCTGCTGGCCCGCCTGAATGACACCGTCAAGGAGGTCATTATGGCCACCAGTCCCACGGTCGAGGGGGAAGCCACCGCCATGTATATCGCCAAGCTTATCAAGCCGCTTGGCGTCAAAACGACCCGCCTTGCCTACGGCCTGCCTGTCGGCTCCAGTCTGGAATATGCCGATGAAACCACCCTTTACCGCGCCATGGCAGGCCGCGGCGAGCTGTGACACAATTTTTCTTGACTTTTAAGCGCAGGTGCGCTACAATGAGTATCCTGCCAGTGCAAAGGAGGTGTACCCATGGCTGAGGACAAAAGCGGAAAAAAAATGATTGCCGTCAACCGCGAGGTACGCCATGAGTACTTTGTGATCGAGGCGTTGGAGACCGGCATCGAGCTGGTCGGCACCGAGGTCAAAAGTCTGCGCGCCGGCGGGGTAAACCTGAAGGATTCCTGGGCCGATATTGACGATGGGGAGCTGATTGCAAAGGGCATTCACATCAGCCCTTACGAGCAGGGAAACATCTTCAATAAAGATCCGCGCCGCCCGCGGCGTTTGCTGGCACACAAGGCAGAGATCCGCCGTCTGAGCCAGCAAATCAAGCTGCAGGGATACACGCTGGTTCCGCTGTCGCTCTATTTCAAAAAAGGTCGCGTCAAGCTGGAACTGGGCCTGTGTAAGGGCAAAAAGCTGTATGACAAGCGTGCGTCTGCTGCGGCGCGCGATGCCAAGCGTGATATTGACCGCGCTATGAAAACGCAGCGATAAGGTTGTTTTCACTTCACTTTCCCGGTGGGGGACACCCCACCGAATATGCGGGGCTGTAATGGTTTCGACGGGGAGAGAGAGGCGTGAGCAGCGGGCCGTGGCG
>ERZ832317.4603-NODE-4603-length-13224-cov-4.375579_pt1 | contig 13224 bp, 10 predicted proteins | sample MGYA00519695_ERZ832317 | MGnify/ENA primary metagenome ERZ832317 (study PRJEB31850, sample SAMEA3708726) | human gut metagenome | biome: human gut; feature: human-associated habitat; material: faeces | place: China | collected 2014 ...
GCGTCAAGGTCGAGGATATGCTCGTCTCCCAGCCGGACACCGGCGAGCAGGCGCTCGAGATCACCGAGGCGCTCGTGCGCTCCGGCGCGATCGACGTCGTCGTGGTCGACTCCGTGGCCGCGCTCGTGCCGCGTGCGGAGATCGAGGGTGAGATGGGCGACAGCTTTGTCGGCCTGCACGCCCGCCTGATGAGTCAGGCGCTGCGCAAGCTCACGGGCATCATCGCCAAGACGAACTCCATCGTCATCTTCATTAACCAGCTGCGCGAGAAGGTCGGCGTCATGTATGGCAATCCCGAGGTCACGACCGGCGGCCGCGCGCTGAAGTTCTATGCCTCCGTGCGCATCGACGTGCGCCGCATCGAGTCGCTGAAGTCCGGCGGCGAGATCATCGGCAACCGCACCCGCGCGAAGGTCGTCAAGAATAAGGTCGCGCCCCCCTTCCGCGAGGCAGAGTTCGACATCATGTACGGCGAGGGTATCTCCCGTCTCGGCGAGATGCTCGACCTCGGTGTGAAGCTCGACCTCGTGCAGAAGAGCGGGTCGTGGTTCAGCATGGGCGAGGTGCGTCTCGGCCAGGGACGCGACGCCGCCAAGCAGTATTTCCGCGACCATCCGGACGAGGCGGACGCCCTCGAGGCCGCCATCCGCAAGGACTTCCACAAGCTGATGTCCAACCAGTCCAAGGTCGCCGCCCGCGCCGCGGGCCGCGCGGTGGACGTCTCCGCCGACGATTTCGACGATGCGGATTGAGCGAATCGAAAAATCCAAGCATAAGCAGGAGCGCGTGCTGGTGTTTCTGGAGGGGGGGGACCTCCTCCGGATCACCGGAGTCGAACTCCTGCGCTTTGGCCTGCATAAGGACATGGAGCTGCCCGAGGAGCTGGTGGAGGAGCTGCGCCGCTCCGCGGAGCGCTCCGAGACGAAAGCGCGCGCCGCGCGCCTTGCGAGCAGCCGGATGCTCTCGAAAAAGGAGCTGTCCGACCGGCTGGTGAAAAAGGGCACCGAGCGCGGCGAAGCTGAGGAGCTTGCCGACTGGCTCGAGGATCTCGGCGCGGTGGACGACGCGGCCTACGCGGGCGTCATCGCCCGGCACTACGGCACCATGGGCTACGGCCCCGCCCGCGTGTGCCAGGAGCTCCGCCGCCGCGGCATCGGCCGCGACCTCTGGGAGGACGCGCTCGCGCAGCTTCCACCGGCCGAGGAGGCCATCGAGCAGTTCCTGCGCGCCAAGTGCAAAAGCGGCGCGCCCGACCGCGCCGCCTGCAAGCGCCTGTCCGATGCTCTGCTGCGCCGCGGCTTTTCGTGGCAGGATATCCGCCCGGCGCTCAGCCGTCTGGGCGAGGAGCTGCCCGAGGACTGATGAGAATCTGAACAGATTGAGAGGATATACCATTGAAAGTTTCATTCATTTCCCTTGGCTGCGCCAAGAATCTGGTCAACACCGAGCAGATGATGGCCCTGTGCCGCGAGGCGGGGATCGAGCTGCAGGAGCAGCCCGAGGGCGCCGACGCCGCGGTCATCAACACCTGCGGCTTTATCGACAGTGCGAAGGCCGAGGCCATCGACACCATTTTGTCGATGGCGCAGCTCAAGGAGGACGGACGGCTCGGCAAAATCCTCGTCACGGGATGTCTTACCCAGCGCTATCAGCAGGAGATTCTCGACGAGCTTCCGGAGGTCGACGGCATGATGGGAATCGGCAGCTACGGCGACATCGTCCCCGCCCTGCGCGAGCTGATGGCCGGGCAGCGCCCGCGCCGCTTCGCCGACATCAACGGTCCCGTCGAGGAGTTTGACCGCGTGCTCACCACGCCCGGCCACTATGCCTACCTCCGCATCGCCGAGGGCTGCAACAACCGCTGCGCCTTCTGCATCATTCCGTATCTGCGCGGCAAATACCGCAGCCGCCGCATGGAGGATATCCTCGCCGAGGCGCGCCAGCTGGCAGACGCCGGGGTGAAGGAGCTGATCATCATCGCGCAGGACATCACGCGCTACGGCACCGACCTCTACGGTGAGCACAAGCTCGCCGCGCTCCTGCGCGAGCTGTGCAAACTCGACTTCCACTGGATCCGCCTGCACTATCTCTACCCCGAGGAGATCACCCCCGAGCTGATCGACACGATCGCGCAGGAGCCGAAGATCCTCAAGTATATCGACCTGCCTATCCAGCACTGCAACGACCAGATCCTGCGCACGATGTGCCGCCGCTCGACGAAGGACGAGCTGCTGGAGCTGTTTTCCACCCTGCGCGAGCGCATCCCCGGTCTGGTGCTGCGCACGAGCCTGATTACGGGCCTGCCGTATGAGGATGAGGCCGCCTTCGAGGAGCTGTGTCAGTTCTTGCAGGATGTGCGCATCGAGCGTGCGGGCGTGTTCCCGTATTCGCCCGAGGAGGGGACGCCCGCAGCCAAGATGCTCAACCGCGTCGACGCCGACGAGGCGCAGCGCCGCGCCGACCTCGTCGTGGACGTGCAGTCGCGCATTATGGACGACTTCAACGAAAGCCGCATGGGCGACGTGACGGAGGTGCTCTGCGACGGCTGGGACGAGCAGTCCCAGAGCTTCGTTGGCCGCAGCTATGCCGAGAGCCCCGATATCGACGGGCGCATCTACTTCAGCGCCGAGCGCGACGTGCAGCCCGGTGAGTTCGTCCCCGTGCGCATCACCGGCGCGATGGACGGCGAGCTGACGGGCGAGCTGGCCGAGGAGGAGTAATTCCACTCTGGTCAAAGCGCCGCCGCCATGGTATAATGACCCTGTATTTTAATCCGCCGCAGAAAGGATGTGGCTTCCCATGCCCATGACAACCGCAAACAAACTGACAATCGCCCGCGTACTGATGATCCCCGTGTTTCTGGTGATCCTGTACTGGGGCTTCCCGGGCAGCAGCTATGTGGCGCTGGCCGTGTACATCATCGCGTGCCTGACCGACCTCGCCGACGGGTACATCGCCCGGCACTATAATCAGGTCTCGGACTTCGGCAAGTTCATGGATCCGCTCGCGGACAAGTGCCTCGTCATGGCCGCGCTGTGCTGGTTCGTGGAAAACGGCGACATGGTCGGCTGGGTGCTGGCCGCGGTGCTGCTGCGCGAGTTTGCCGTCTCCGGCATGCGCCTTGTCGCCGTGGAGAAGGGGCGTGTCATCGCCGCCGCCTGGTCCGGCAAGGTCAAAACTGCGAGCACGATGGTCTGCATCTGCCTGATGCTCTTCGGCATCCCCCACTGGCTCAACCTCGTCTGCCAGGCCGTCATCCTCGTCACAACGGTCTATTCCGGCGTCGAGTATTTCGTGAAAAACTGGGATGTGTTCCGGGAGAGCTGACAAATAACCCCCAACGAGAGGAGCCGAGCGTTATGATTCTTTCCGCCGTTTTGTGCGCGCTGTTTCCGTATGCATCCATTGGAGTTATCTATGTCCTGATCAAGGGATACTTCCCCGCCGCCTTTCCGTGGGAGATCTTTTCCGCGCTGCTGTATATGGCGGAGCTGTGGCTGATTGCGCTGATTGCCGTGCTGCTTCTGCTGAGACGGAAGGAGCGGTATACGCCGCTGGCGCTTGCACGCGCGGTGATGATCGTGAAGCTCGTGCAGATCCCGGCGTATGCGGGGATCTTGCTTCTGGGGCTGGGCTTTTCGCTGACCGTATATTTTGCCGTCAACGTGGTGTTCTTCCTGTTCGATGTTCTGACGATCGCGCTCAGCGGCCTGCTCGGCGTCGCTGCGGTGAGCCGCGCACAGGAGGAGGGCATCTTCACGAAGTACTACGCCGAACGGCTGGGGATCTTCCAGTTCATCTTCTGCGTGGACGTCGTCGCGTCGATGATCTCGTACTGCCGCCTGCACCGCGCGGAAAAGAGCGCGGGATGATTTGCAAACACTCTGCTGCAATGGCGACAAAATCCCCGCTTGAAAAAAGCGAAACTGCGGCCAACACAGAGCTGGTGGTAAGCGATGATGTGACCGCAAGAATTTCGGCAAGTATGCAAAGGAAATCGAATTTATTGAAGACTATGCGGGGCGCTGCATGACGCATCTGACGAGAGATAATCTCAACGGAATTAAGTATGTTGCCACACTTCACCATGATGACGACGAAATTGTAACACACCGAACCTGCTTTGCCGTGCTGTATGGAACGGTTGTCCAGACTGCCTTTGGGCGGCGCTATATTGATCCGGATACAGCGACAATAGTGGATTATACCCTGCTGGCGTCGATCGGCGTCCCAACCTATTGCGGGCAGGCTCGGCATGGTGGGACCCTGTATTTTTCCGGACCCTATGCGTACCGTTCAGCATTCGAGAGCCACCCGTCTCCGTTTATCTGATTGCCGCAAAAATTCGCCCGCGGCTTGACACTGCGGAGGAATCCTGATACAATTGAGCCGTCCAAAAAAATAGCGCGATGATCGGAAAGAGTACGCACCGGCGCTGGAAAGAGAAGGGCGGCCAGCGGCTGAAAGCCGCCCCACAGACAGCGGTGCGGAAAGTGCGTCCGTGAGCGCGCGGGATAACCGATGCCCGCCGCCCGGCCCGCGTCACGGGGCCAGCCTTGAGCGAGAAACGAGAGTGGAACCGCGGAAATTATTTCGCCTCTCAGACCATAGGTCTGAGAGGCGTTTTTTGTTTGCGAAATGGATTGAAAATGTGAAAATAGAAGGAGAATCACCATGTATCTGTATAATTCAGCCACCCACAAGAAAGCGGAGTTCACCACCCACACCCCCGGCCATGTGGAGATGTACACCTGCGGCCCGACCGTCTACCACTTTGCCCACATCGGCAACCTCCGCTCCTATATCATGGAGGACGTGCTCGAGAAGTACCTGCGCTTCGCGGGCTATGACGTCAACCGCGTCATGAACATCACCGACGTCGGCCACCTGACCTCCGACGCCGACGAGGGCGAGGACAAGATGCTCAAGGGCGCCCGCCGCGAGCACAAGACCGTCATGGAGATTGCGCAGTACTACACCGACGCGTTCTTCGAGGACTGCCGCAAGCTCAACATCAAGCGCCCCGACGTCGTCCAGCCCGCGACCGGCCTCATTGACGACTATATCAGGATCATCACGAAGCTGCTCGACACCGGCTATGCCTATCAGGCCGGCGGCAACATCTATTTCGACACCAGCAAGCTCGAGCGCTACTATATCTTCAACGACCACAACGAGGAGGATCTGGCCGTCGGCGTCCGCGAGGGCGTGGAGGAGGATCCCAACAAGCGCAACAGGAACGACTTCGTCCTCTGGTTCACCAAGTCCAAGTTCGAGGATCAGGCCCTGAAATGGGACTCCCCGTGGGGCGTGGGCTACCCCGGCTGGCACATTGAGTGCTCCGGCATCTCCATGAAGTATAACGGCGAGTACCTCGACCTGCACTGCGGCGGCGTGGATAACGCCTTCCCGCACCACACGAACGAGATCGCCCAGTCCGAGAGCTACCTCGGCCACCCGTGGTGCCCCCAGTGGTTCCACGTCGCCCACCTCAACACCGACCACGGCAAGATGTCGAAGTCGAAGGGCGAGTTCCTGACCGTCTCCCTGCTTGAGCAGAAGGGCTATGATCCGCTGGCCTACCGCTTCTTCTGCCTGCAGAGCCACTACCGCAAGGGACTGCTCTTCAGCTGGGAGAACCTCGACAACGCCGCCCTTGCCTATAACAAGCTGCTCGCCAAGGTCGCCGCGCTCAAGCCCGGTCAGGACGAGGTGGAGCCCGCCGCGCTCGAGGAGCTCAAGGCGAAGTTCCGCAAGGCGATGGACAGCGACCTCAACACCTCCATGGGCGTGACGGTGCTCTATGACGTTCTCAAGGCCAAGACGACCGACGCGACGAAGCTGGCCGCGCTCGACGCGCTCGACAGCGTCCTCGGTCTGAAGCTGCTGGAGAAGGCGGAGACGCTGCGCGCGAAGCAGGCGGCCGCACCCGCCGCGGGCGGCTTCACCGTCGTCAGCGAGTCCGGCGAGGAGGACGCCGACGTTGAAGCGAAGATTCGCGCCCGCGCCGAGGCGAAGAAGGCGAAGAACTTCGCCGAGGCCGACCGTATCCGCGACGAGCTGAAGGCGGCGGGGATTGAGGTCACCGACGTCCCCGGCGGCGCCAAGTGGAAGCGCATCTGAAATTTGTAACTATGTCCCGGCAGACCCGTTTGGGTCTGCCGGGGCGTTTCCGTCTTTTGCGGGGCGTCGGGGACGCCGCCCCCTACACAGTACGGAAGAGGTCTGCCGGTCGAACGCGGGGCGATGTGGGCGTCACCCCCTACGGCGGTTGGAAGGAGTACTTCGGTTGAAGGCGGCGGGGCACATGGGCCCCACCCTACAACGGTTTACCGATAGGATCCTGTAGGGCGGGGCCTGCGTGCCCTGCCAAAACGTAAGAAGACTGCACCGGAAATTCCCGCATATCTCTGTAGGGGCCGGCGTCTCCGACGGCCCGAACGAAAAAGACGGAGCTGACCGGCTCCGTCTTTTCCTGCGTATCGCGTATTTTACTCCCCCACCCGTCGGTAGGTCACATACTGAAACCGCAGGCCATTTTCCTCCTGCACGGGGTCGCTCTCCTCCACCGCCCAGCCCGGCGCAGCGTCGAGATCGGGGAAAAACGCGTCCGCGTCCGCGGCGGCGAAGACCTTCGTCACATACACGCGCTCACACCGCGCGAGCAGCGCGCGATAGACCGTCTCGCCCCCGATGACGAAGGCGTCCTCCTCCGCGGCGGCGACGGCCTCGTCCAGCGAACGGACGACCTCGGCGCGCTCGGCGGCAAAGTCCGGCCGCGTCGAAAGCACGAGGTTCCGCCGCCCCGGCAGACCCCGCCCGCCCGGCAGCGACTCGAGCGTCCGCCGCCCCATAACGACGGTGTGCCCCGTGGTCAGCGCCTTGAAGCGCTGCAGATCCGCGCGGATGTGAAAGAGCAGAGCGTTGTCTTTGCCGATGCCCCAGTTTTCGCTCACGGCGACGATGGCGTTCATGGCGGCTCCTTTCTCAGATGGCGACGGGGATCTTGTCCTCGAACGGCTGCGGGTCGTAGCCCTCGAGCGAGAAGCTGTCGCGCGTGAAGCGATAGAAATCGGTCACGGAGCGGTCGATCACGAACTTCGGCGCGGGGCGCGGCTCCTTTTCGAGCATCTTTTCGATGATGGGGATGTGGCGGTCGTAGATGTGCGCGTCGGCGATGACGTGCACCAGCTCGCCTGCCTCCAGCCCGGAGACCTGCGCCATCATGTGCACGAGCACGGCGTACTGCACCACGTTCCAGTTGTTCGCGGCGAGCATATCCTGCGAGCGCTGGTTGAGAATCGCATTGAGCGTGTGGCCCGAGACATTGAACGTCATCGAGTAGGCACAGGGGTAGAGCGCCATCTCGTGCAGGTCCTCGAAGTTGTAGATATTCGTCAGGATGCGGCGGCTCGCGGGGTTGTGCTTCAGGTCATAGAGCACGCGGTCGACCTGATCCATCTCCCCCTCGGGGTAGTGGTGCTTCACGGCCAGCTGATAGCCGTAGGCCTTGCCGATGGAGCCGTTTTCGTCGGCCCAGCTGTCCCAGATATGGCCGCGCAGGTCGTGGATGTTGTTCGACTTCTGCTGCCAGATCCACAGCAGCTCGTCGATGCAGGTTTTGAAATAGGTGCGGCGCAGCGTGAGGATCGGGAACTCCTCGCGCAGGTCATAGCGGTTGATGATGCCGAATTTCTTGACCGTGTGGGCGGGCGTCCCGTCGTCCCAGTGCGGACGCACCTCCAGCTCGGTATCCCAGACGCCGTGGTCCAGAATATCGCGGCAGTTCTGCTTGAAAATTTCGTCAGCGCGGCTCATAAAACAGTGCTCCTTCCTGTTGTTCAGACTTTTCGATAGTAGATCCGCTCGATCATGCGGACGGTGTTGTTGCCGATGTTTTCATAGTGATACCCCTCGCCGCCGGGGATGGACAGGCTGTCCCGGCTCTCGAGCTGGTACGTCTCGCCCCCGGCCGTTACCTGCAGCGTCCCGGAGAGGACGGTGAGGTAGACGCGGCTGCCGGGGACGCGGTCGGGCGCGTCATAGCCGCCGCTGATGAAGAGGTCGAGCTGGCAGCTCTGGCATCGGCTGTCGGTGTCAAAGGGGAAGAGCGGATAGCGGATGACCTTCCCGCCGCAGAGCCGCGCGCCGACGACGTCGACCGCCCGGTGCAGCTGTGCCGGGGTCTCCTCGCGGCACTCGACCAGCTGCTCGATCGGGACATGCAGCCCGCCCGCGATGCGCGCGAGGACGCTTACGGTGGGGTTGACCAGCCCGCGCTCAATCTGGCCCAGCATGCTCTTGCTGACGCCGGAGAGCGCCGCAGCCCGGTCGATGCTCAGCTGCTGCGCCTTGCGGATCCGGTGGATGTTCTGCCCCACCGCCTGATAGATCTCCATTGCCGCTTCCCTCCAATATTTTGCGTCTTTTCTACATGATACTACCTGATTTTCCACCATCCGTCAAGAGATTCCATACCGTCGTTCTGTAACGCTTTCATGAACAATTGGCTACGTACCTTGATTTTAGTCTCTCAGAGTGATAAAATTTTCATATTTGTGATCGCGATGCAGAGCGCCTGAACCGACTGCCGCAAAAAAGGAGAAATCTATGCCGAAATTCAGTGTAAAAAAGCCCTTGACGATCCTCGTGGCCACGCTGGCTGTGGTCGTTCTGGGTGTGGTGGCCTACCTGAAGATGACACCGGATCTCATGCCCAACATGGACTTCCCGTATGTCATCCTCATTACCTCCGATCCCGGGGCCAGCCCCGAGGCCATCGAGCAGTCGGTTACGCGGCCGTTGGAGCAGTCCATGGCCACGCTCGACCAGATCAAATCCGTCACCTCATCGAGTCAGGACAGCGTCTCGATGGTGGTGCTCGAGTTTGAGGACGGCGTGAACATGGACACCGTCAGCATCGACATCCAGCAGAAGATCTCCGCCCTGCAGGCGAGCTGGGACGACACAGTCTCCTCGCCGTATGTGCTCAAGATGAACCCCTCCATGATCCCGACGTTGGTTGCCGCCATCTCGCGCGACGGGGCGGACGTGCAGGAGCTGAGTGACTTCGTCACGGATGAGCTGACGGGCAAGCTCGAGGGCATCAGCGGTGTCGCGGGCGTCACGGTCAGCGGCGCCGTCACACGGCAGATGCACATTGTGCTCGATCAGGAGAAGCTAAACGCCGTGAGCGCGCGGCTCGCGGACGCGGTGAGCGCCCAGATGGACGCCGCCGAGGGGCAGTTGACGAGCGCACAGGCGCAGATCACAAGCGCCCAGCAGGCGATTGACAATGCCCTCTCTGCCGCCCTCACCGGCGCGGCGGACGAGGCAGCCGCCGCCGTGAACCAGGCCATCGGCTCGATCACGCAGGCGCGCGACGACGCGCAGACCGCCATCCGAAATCAGCGGCGCCTGCTCGAGATCGACGCAAGCCTTGCCCGGCTCGAGCTGCTGCGCCAGAAGGAGCAGGCGGGCATCATCACGGACAGCGAGCGCGAGGAGCTCGCCTCCCTCGCCGCGCAGGAGCCGGCGCTCAAAGCCGAGCGCGATGCGCTCAAGGCCGCCGGCGGCGACAGCGCCGACAAGGCGTCCGAAGCGCTCAAGCAGCTGGAGCAGATCGCAGCCGACCTACAGGAGCTGCTGAAAAAGCTGCAGGATCCGGCCTATGTCACCGGGCAGGGCGAGGCGCTGGGCCAGACGCTGCTCACCGTGGTGAACCAGCTGCGGCAGATAAACCTCACCGACAGCCAGCTCGCCTCGGCCAAGAGCCAGATCGCCGAGAGCCTGGCCTCTCTCGCCGCCGCGCGCGAGCAGGCCGCGGGGCAGACCGACCTCGGCGGGATGCTCTCCGTCTCGACCGTCTCCGGCATTCTGACGGCGCAGAACTTCTCCATGCCCGCCGGTTACATCAATGACGATGACGGCGTGCGCTATATGGTCTCCGTCGGCGAGGAGTTCTCCAGCGCGGAGGAGCTGTCCGACCTCGTACTCTTCGACCTCGGCATCGACGGCGTCGAGCCGATCCGGCTCTCGGACGTCGCGACGGTGTTCTCCACGGACGACTCCGACGAGATCTATACCAAGCTCAACGGCGAGAACGGCGTCCTCGTCTCGTTCACGAAGCAGTCGACCTACGCCACGGCGGAGGTCTCCAAGAACATCAGCGCCCGCTTTGACCAGCTCTCCGCGCAGTATGAGGGGCTGCACTTCACGCCCCTGATGGATCAGGGCGACTACATCAGTCTCATCGTGCGCACGATCCTCTCGTCGCTGCTGTGGGGCGCGCTGTTTTCCGTGCTGGTGCTGTTTTTGTTCCTGCGCGACTGGCGGCCGACGATCATCACGCTCGTCTCTATCCCGCTCAGCCTTGTCTTTGCCATCGTGCTCATGTACTTCTCAGGCGTGACGATCAATATGATTTCGCTCTCTGGCCTTGCCGTCGCGGTCGGTATGCTGGTGGATAACTCCGTCGTGGTCGTCGAGAACATCTACCGCCTGCGCGTGAGGGGCGCGACGATTGTGCAGGCCGCCGTGAGCGGCGCGGGACAGGTGCTCGGCGCGATCACGTCCTCGACGCTCACGACCGTCTGCGTATTCCTGCCGATCGTGTTCGTGGAGGGACTGACGAAGCAGCTGTTCACCGACCTCGCCCTCACGATGACCTATTCCCTGCTTGCGAGCCTGCTCGTTGCGCTGACGGTCGTTCCCGCAATGTCGGCAGGGCTTCTGCACCGCGACATCACGCCGAAGCCGGGCCTGCTCGACCGGGTCTATCCCGCCTACCGCAGAGCCGTCGGCTGGTCGCTGCGGCACAAGGCGGCCGTGCTCTTGCTCGCGCTCGTCCTGCTCGTCGGCAGCGCCGCCGCCGCGCTCAGCCGCGGCTTCGTATTCATGCCGGATATCGACATGAACAACCTCAACCTCACCATCACCATGCCCGAGGATGCCACGCGCGAGGAGGCCGTCGCCCTCGCCGACGAGGTCGTGCGCCGCGCCATGACGGTCGAGAACGTCGAGACCGTGGGCGTGACGATGGGGAGCACCATGATGTCCGGCAGTCTCTCCGGCGGCGAGAGCTACGACGTCACCGCCTATATCACGATGCCCGAGGGCACCTTCGGCAGCGAGGCGGGCAGGCAGATTGAGGCGCTCTGCGCGGATCTGCCGTGCAAGGTCGAGGCCAGCGGCGTCATGAGCAGCTCCATGAGCTACATGACAGGCTCCGGCATCTCCGTCAAGCTCTACAGCGACGACATGGAGGCCATGCAGTCTGCCGCGAAGCAGCTCGCCGCCGCGATGGGCGGCGTGGAGGGCGTCGGCGAGGTCGACGACGGGCTCGACAGCGCCGCCGAAGCGCTGCACATCACCGTCGACCGCAGCGCGGCCATGGAAAAGGGCATGACCGTCGCGCAGGTCTACATGCAGATCGCCGCCGCGCTCACGAACTCCAGCACCCTCTCAGACATGACGCTCGACAGCGAGAAGATGGACCTCGTCATCGAAAGCCCCGAGGACAGCCGCGCCACGGTCGAAACGCTTCTTGACCTCGAGCTGACGCCTTCGTCCTCCGCGACCTTCTCTATGGAGAGCAGCTCGTCCACCGCGATGGGCGGCAGCTCGTCAGGCTCGTCCCTCAGCGCGCTGACCGGCTCCGACAGCAGCAGTGAGAGCACATCCTTCCGGCTCGGCGACGTGGCGACGGCGGGAAAGACCGTCTCCCTCAGTACCATCCAGCGTGACCAGCAGCGCCGCTGCCTGACGCTGACCGCTGCCGTGTCCGACGGCTACAACGTCACGAAAGTCACCTCCGCCGTGCAGAAGGCCTTCGCGGGCGAGACGATGCCGGACGGCGTGAGCTATGAGTTCAGCGGCGAGAACGAGCAGATCATGACCGCGATGAAGCAGGTGATGCTGATGCTCCTGCTCGGCGTGCTGCTGGTGTACTTCATCATGGTCGCCCAGTTCCAGAGCCTGAAGTCCCCGTTCATCGTCATGTTTACGATCCCACTGGCCTTCACGGGGGGCTTCCTCGCGCTGCTGATCGCGGGGATCAATGTCTCGGTCATCAGCCTGATCGGCTTCGTGATGCTCGTCGGCATCATCGTCAACAACGGCATCGTTCTCGTCGACTGCATCAATCAGGAGCGGCTCGGCGGCATGGAGCGCCGCGAGGCCATCATCGAGGCGGGCGTCACGCGTCTGCGCCCGATTCTGATGACGAGCCTGACGACGGTCCTCGGCCTGACGATCACCGCCCTCGCGAAAAACGCGGGCACCGCGCTCATGCAGCCCGTCGCCCTCGTCTGCATCGGTGGCCTGCTCTACGCGACGCTCATGACGCTGTTCGTCGTGCCGTGCATGTACGACATCGTCAGCAAAAAAGAGCCGCGCCGCGTGGATGAGAAGGAGCTCGAGCTCATTGACCTGTAACGCGTCCCGGCGCTTGACAATTGGCGCGCGGGCAGATAAAATAAGTGTTCAGGGAGAAATTCCGTGAATCACAATCAGATAAAGGATTGGTGGAAAATATGGCCAAAGACCAGAGAAATGTAGAAGCGATCACTCCCATGGAGGAGGATTTTGCCAAGTGGTATACCGACATCTGCCTGAAGGCGGAGCTGGTGGACTACTCGTCCGTCAAGGGGTTCACGATTCTGCGCCCCTATGGCTATGCCATCTGGGAGAACATCCAGAAGCTCGTGGACGCTGAGCTCAAGCGCACGAACCACGTCAACGTCGCGATGCCCGTCCTGATCCCCGAGAACCTCCTGAAGAAGGAGGGTGAGCTGGTCGAGGGCTTCGCGCCCGAGGCCGCGTGGGTCACCATGGGCGGCAGCGAGAAGCTCGAGGAGCGCATGGCGCTGCGCCCGACGTCCGAGACGATGTTCTGCGACCACTGGTCGCACGTGCTGCACAGCTACCGTGAGCTGCCGATGCTGTATAACCAGTGGTGCTCTGTCGTCCGCTGGGAGAAGACGACCCGTCCCTTCCTGCGCACGCGTGAGTTCTGGTGGCAGGAGGGGCACACCATCCACGAGACGGCGGAGGAGGCCATCGCCGAGACGGAGATGATCCTCAACATCTATGCCGACCTCTGCCGCGACAAGCTGGCCATGCCCGTCGTCCGCGGCCGCAAGACCGACAAGGAGAAGTTTGCCGGCGCCGAGGCGACCTACACCATCGAGGCCATGATGAAGGACGGCAAGGCCCTGCAGAGCG
>ERZ832317.4637-NODE-4637-length-13155-cov-2.568855_pt1 | contig 13155 bp, 11 predicted proteins | sample MGYA00519695_ERZ832317 | MGnify/ENA primary metagenome ERZ832317 (study PRJEB31850, sample SAMEA3708726) | human gut metagenome | biome: human gut; feature: human-associated habitat; material: faeces | place: China | collected 2014 ...
CATTGTGCGGTTTGTGAAGAGCATTGCGGATGTCAGATCCTTATTGGCTTTATCGAAACGTTCTTCTTCATATTTTTCACGGCTGAAGGCACGGATAACAGGCAGACCGGTAAGTATCTCCCTTGCAACAAGGTTCAGCTTATCAACCAGTTTCTGCATCAGCTTGAATTTAGGCATCGCAATCTTCATCAGAATAAGCACCACCGCAAGAATAACAATTACGGCAAGGGCGATAATCCACGCCATACCCGTACCGGTAGTCAGTACCATAAATACACCACCAATGCCGAGAATAGGCGCATATATAACCATTCTTAGCAGCATTACAATAACCATCTGTATCTGCTGTATATCGTTCGTGCTTCTCGTGATAAGGCTGGCAGTGGAAAATCTGTCAATCTCGGCGCTTGAAAAGCTGACAACATTTCTGAACACTCCGGCTCTTAAATCTCTGCCGACCTTTGCCGCTGTTGTCGCCGCAAAGAAACCTACCGTCACGGATACCGCCATCATAAGAAGTGCGATAAGCAGCATTTTTCCGCCGGCTGACAGCAGATAGTTCTGCTGTAATACGTTCATATCAACGCCCAGCGATAAATATTCGTCTTTTACAAAGCGTACTGCGGACTGCTCTGTTATAGTTCCCGGCATTTCCGATATTTTGTCAGACAATGCCGACAAATCGGTATCTCCCATGCCGCCTTTTTCCGCAAGTGCCGTAATAATCGTCAGTGCATTTGCTTTTCCGGAAGAAATACCGAGCATTTCTCCTGCCTGTTCAAAAGAAGTAAAAGGAAGTTTAATCCCCTGCTTTTCGGTCATAGATGACAAATCTTCAAAGGAAAGCTCTTTCGTCATCTCAGCCGCCGTCATAGGTATATCGACAGTATTAATGAGCTGTTGTTTTTCATCTTCCGTAAGTTCGTTCAGAAAATAAACGTCATTATCGGCAGACGCAGGAAAGCGTTCTTTCTGAGAATCGGTCGCTTCGCCTTTTTTCACAAGAGTATAGCTTTTTGCAAGTATGCTTTTCTGCTCGTCATTCATAAATGTTTCAAGCGCATTATAGCCGTCAACGCTCAGCGCATCTGCCGCCGCATTTTCTATACCGCCGTTCTGTATACCTATATCCACAATATCCGATGTATATTGCGGTAGGGTAAGGTCGCCCCACGCCTGAATTATAAGCAGTACAATTATCAACAAAACCTGCGGTATGCTGTTTTTGAGATACCCGAATATTTTAAACAAATACTATGCTTCCTTTCTCTTACTTCAGTTCAGCCGACTTTTCGTAAGCGTCCGCAAAACGCAGAACAAGTTCAATCAGCTTATCCGTGTCCTCTTCACCGAGTATTTTAGCTATATTTTCAAGTCTTACAAAAATCTCATCATATTTTGCTTTTGCCGTTGCTTTGCCGTTTTCAGTGAGCCTGATATATGTTACTCTTCTGTCATCCTTAAGTACGACCCTCTCAACATAACCCTTGTCCTCCAGCTTATTGATAGTCTGTGAAAGATTCGGTCTGGTAAAATTAAGATAGCTGTTAAGCTCGCTCAGTCCGAACAGCTCGGTATCGGGTTTTTCCGCAATAATCTGCGTCATTGCCCAGAAAACTCCTGTTTCACTGGCATTAAGCCCTTCCATTATTCTGTACTGTCTTGGTTGTGCGGAAAATTTACCAAGTGCTATTATAAGTCTCATTATTCTGTTGTCCATAATTCTTCTCCTTTGTATTTCTCACAGTTATTCCCATACTACCTGCGAAAATCAATCATTCATCAAACAGGTAAACCACTTGCTTACCCGATGATAATATGGTATACTTCTTATGTTAACAGATTATAAATTTAATTAACTTCTTTGAACGGAGCAGAAATGAAAATAATTGATACCGAAACAGCAATTATAGGCGGAGGCGCATCGGGGCTTGCCGCCGCCATCGCCGCTTCTCGTTACGGGTGCGGCAATGTGACCGTACTCGAAAAAATGCAGAGGGTAGGCAAAAAAATACTTTCAACCGGTAACGGCAGATGCAACCTCACCAACCGCAATATATCTCCTGCGGATTATACCGGTGATACGGAGCTTCTATCATACATCAGCCCCGATATTGACAATGCGGAGGATTTCTTTTCTTCGCTCGGGCTTATCTGCCGTGCGGATGATAACGGCAGAGTATATCCCTACAGCAATGCCGCAACCTCTGTGCTTGACGCTCTCAGATTTGCCGCTGATTCTTCCGGCATCAGAACAGTATGCGACTTTACGGTATCTGAAATAACAAAAACCAAACACGGTTTTATCATAACAGACGGCGAAACACAGGTAAAAGCAAAGCGTGTAATCATTGCCGCAGGAGGAAAAGCGGCTCCGTCGCTCGGCTCAAGCGGCGAAGGCTATGAACTTTGCAGAAGCTTAGGTCACTCGGTGACAAGGCTCTTTCCTGCCCTTGCGCCTGTAAGAACGGATATTGAACTTGTTAAATCGCTTAAAGGACTTCGTGTGGCGGCTGACGCTACGCTTATCTCGGGCGGAAGGGTAATAGACAGGCAATCCGGAGAGGTTCAGTTTACCGACGGTGCATTGTCGGGAATCTGTATTTTCAATCTGTCGGCAAAAGCGGCAGAATATATAAACAACGGTGAAATTTCACTCGATACCGCACCAACACTCAGCAAAGACGAGTTATACGGGCTTATAAAAAGCACAGCCGCAATAAGAGCGTCACTGCCGTGTGAAGAACTTCTCACGGGAATATACCACAAACGTGTAGGACAGGCAATGCTGAAAAAAGTAGGTATTCCCTTTTCTGAAACCTGCGGCGAAATATCGGATAAGGACATTTCAGTGTTATGTAATCTTGCAAAGGACAGCCGCTACCCCATAAGAAACGTATCGGACTGGAGCCTTGCACAGATAACCTGCGGTGGTATACCTGCAAGCGAGGTTTCTGACAAGCTGGAATCCCTCAAGGCAAGCGGCTTGTATCTGTGCGGTGAAATACTCAATATCCAGGGCAAATGCGGCGGATATAATCTTGACTGGGCGTGGAAAAGCGGATATACCGCAGGTATGAACGCAAGTCTTTCTTTATCGGAGTAGAAAATGATAAAATACAGCAATATCAAAATGCCGCCGGAGCATACAATAAACGACATAACGGCATTTATCGGCAAAAAGCTCAGAACATCACAGCCTGACCCGTCACGGCTGAAAATTATAAAAAAATCCGTTGACGCACGGCACAAGGACGATATACATTTTGTTTATACCGTTGCGTTTGCCTGCGAAAACGAAAACACAGTATTAAAGAAGAACTCAGGCAACAAGAACATTTCGTCATATAAAGAAATACCGTATTCCTTGCCTCAAAGAGCAAAGCTGTCAAAGCGTCCCGTGGTAGTCGGTTTCGGTCCTGCGGGTATGTTTGCGGCACTCTATCTTGCACAGTGCGGTGTGCGTCCGATCGTTCTTGAACGCGGTCTTGATGTTGACAGCCGTAAAGAGAAAGTCAGAATGTTCTGGGAAAAAGGAATACTTGATACAGAATGTAACGTTCAGTTCGGTGAGGGCGGTGCAGGCACTTTTTCAGACGGAAAGCTGAACACCGGTGTCAACAATCCGCTTTCAAAAACGGTATTTGAAGAATTTGTCCGTCACGGCGCACCCGAAGAAATTATGTATGAGGCAAAGCCGCACATTGGCACAGACAAATTGTCCGAAACCGTAAAGAACATAAGAAACGATATTATATCGCTTGGCGGAGAGGTAATATTCGGAGCAAAATTCTGCGGCTATGATACCGAAAACGGCAGAATTAAAGCCATAAGCTATATAAAAAACGGCACCGAATCCACCATTGAAACCGACAATGTGATCCTTGCCATAGGTCACAGTGCGAGAGATGTGTTCTATATGCTGAAAAGCCGCAACGTTACTATGCAGCCCAAAAACTTCTCCGTAGGAGTAAGAATCGAGCATAAGCAATCCGACCTTGACCGCAGTATGTACGGAGAAATGAGCGGTCACCCATCACTTCCCGCCGCCGATTATAAGCTGTCTGTTCACGACAAAAACGGCAGAGGCGTTTATACATTCTGTATGTGTCCGGGCGGAGTGGTCACCGCATCTTCCTCCGAAGAAAACACGGTAGTCACAAACGGTATGAGTTATTACGCAAGAAACGGAGAAAACGCAAACAGTGCCGTCCTTGTCGGAATAACTCCGGATGATTTTGAAAATGATGATATTACGGCAGGAATAGAATTTCAGCGCAAAATAGAAAAAGCCGCCTTTAAAGCGGCAGGGGCAAATTACAGCGCACCTGTATGCCTTGTAGGCGACTTTCTCAGTAAACGCACCTCCGAAAAATTCGGCAACGTAACTCCTTCCTATCCTATAGGCACAACATTTGTGCCACCCGATGAATACCTGCCCGATTTCGTATGCGAAGCTTTAAGAAACGCATTACCGCAGTTTGCCGGGAAAATCAGCTGTTTCGACTCTCCTGATGCGGTTATGACAGGCCCTGAAACAAGAAGCTCATCGCCTGTGAGAATAGTAAGAGATGAAACACTTTCATCGGTCAGTGTAAAAGGCTTGTATCCTTGCGGCGAAGGTGCAGGCTATGCCGGCGGCATTGTAACAGCGGCAATGGACGGACTTAAATGTGCAATGGCGGCAGTTGGCAGGAACAGCAGAAGCACCTAACTGCACAGGCTTTCCATTTCCTTTTTGAGCCTTTTTATAATACGCTTTTCAAGACGTGATATATAACTCTGGGAGATCCCGATCATATCGGCGACCTCCTTTTGTGTTTTTTCGGGGCGGTTATTAAGCCCGAAACGAAGTTCCATTATCAGCTTTTCCCTTTCGTCCAGCTTTTCCACCGCCTCAAGAAGCATTCTTTTCTCTGCCTCAGATTCTATATCCACGCTGACAGTATCATCATCCGTTCCGAGTATATCGGATAGGAGCAATTCGTTTCCGTCCCAGTCAACATTAAGAGGTTCATCTATTGAAACCTCCATTTTCTGTGGATTCGTTTTCCTCAGATACATAAGTATTTCGTTTTCTATGCACCTTGAGGCATAAGTAGCGAGCTTTATGTTTTTCTCCACGCTGAATGTGTTCACCGCCTTTATAAGCCCTATAGTACCTATGGAAATAAGATCCTCGATTCCTATGCCGGTACTTTCAAATTTCTTTGCGATATAAACTACCAGCCTCAGATTATGCACGATCAACGTTTCCCTTGCGTTTTCAAAGTCCGTGTTCAGCTTTGCAAGCGTTTTTGCTTCCTCTTCCTTTGAAAGCGGAGGAGGTAAGGTTTCCGCACCGTTTATATAATCGCACTCGCATTTTCCGTTTGCCGAATTACGCAGTTTTGCAATAAGATTGCTGACAATTTCAATTATCTTGAGCATTTTACACCTCACACAAGTATTTTCGGATTGAATATCGCTTCATATTCCTGTCTTCCGCCTATCACTATACCGATAAGCGCATTGACGGGATATTTTTCTTCATTCGTTTCATCGTCAATAACAACGCTCTCCGCTTTGAACATACAGATAAGTCCACCCTTTCCAACTGTAGAAAACGGCATTATCCTGACACCCTTTATCATCTGCGTGCCTATATCCGAAATATCGCTGTTATTTTCAATCATTTCGATCGCAGGAGGTGAAACATCGGCGCACATATCACGTCTGCACACTATCACAGGCAATCCGCTGAAACAGTCGACCATTCCGTTTCCGCTGTCTGCGAGTGCCGAAAGCCTGCATTCCCTGCCGTTATTTTTTATGATAACAGTATACTTGCCATCGGTTTTTCCGTTTTTATCGAGTATATATCTTATTATTCTGACAACTCCGTAAGCCGCACAGGTAGACAGAATTATCGTCATCGTATCAACACCGAAATATACAGTGCCGTTTATAAACAGCATCTTCATAGGAGCGGCAAACAGCCACACACAAAGCATCAGCCCCGAAAAGACAAAGCTGACAAGCATCAAAAACAGTACGCTCACCGCATATGCACGAAATCCCGTATAACCGAATGCGACAAAAGCAATCAAAGCACAAAGAAATATCTTAAGTAAAGTAAGAGTCAAAACCATTTCCTGCGGAATGAAAATACTCAGTGATGCCACCGCACCTATGCCTGCCGCAGACAGCTTTCTGTACCATACTGTTTTTCTGTGAGTAAATACTGATACGGCGAGAATCTGAAAATATGTAACATAAAGATTTATCAGAATCAGCACATCAAGATAAATAACCATTTTTATGCCCCTCGTTTATTATAGGACAAACGGAAGTAAAAAAGTGTCGGTTTGTGATACGGAGATAAAAAAACAGCCTGAGTTTCCTCAGACTGTTCTGTAATTTATATCACGTTTTTTCTTAGCAGCAGCATTTCGGCATTTTCAAGCGAAATCGGATCGTTTTCATCACCGGAAATAATCCTTGCTATTTCTCTCTTTCTGCCTTCAAAATCCAGCTTTGTAATGCCCGTATAGGTGCGTTTTTCATCGCTGGTCTTTTTTATAAGAAGCTGTGTATCCGCCATTGCCGCAATCTGTGCAAGATGCGTTACACAAAGTATCTGCCTGTTTTCCGCCGCCTCATGCAGTTTTAATCCGACCTTGGCGGCGGCTCTGCCGCTTATACCCGTATCAATTTCATCAAAAATCATGGTATGCAGTTTGTCGGTTTCGGCAAGCACGTTCTTGACGGCAAGCATTATTCTTGACAACTCACCGCCCGAAGCAATCTTGCTCATAGGCTTCAAATCTTCACCCTTATTGACGGAGATAAGCATTTCCACCTTATCCATTCCGCTGAGTGTGACTTTATCCTGCGATATATCGAACACAAGTCTTATATCCGGCATATCAAGAAACGTAAGTTCCGCAGAAATCCGCTTTGCAAGATCATCCGCCGCTTTTTTTCTTCTGTTTGTAAGTACTGTTGCAAGACGCTTTACTTTTTCGCCTGCTTCTTTTTTCTTTTCTGTAAGTTCTTCTATTATATCGTCGCCATTATCTATTTCGTAAAGTTCGTTGCGCCATTTCTCCGAATTTTCAAGTATCTGCGCAAGGTCTGTGCCGTATTTTCTTTGCAGACGCAAAATAACGCTGAGCCTTTCTTCAAGAACACCGAGCATTCCTGCGGTATCCTCGTCTTCATCAGGTATTCTCTGCACTATTTCTTCTCTTATATCCTCAAGTTCTACCAGCATATCCGATATACGCTCTGCCAGTTTATCAAGTTCGGGGATAGTGTCGCTGAGCGATGAAACGCTGTTTTTGCAGTGTTCGAGCATAGAATATGCTCCGTCGGTATCATCATCTCCCGATATTGCCGTCTGTGCATTATACAGATTCTCGCTTATGTATTCGGCATTGCGAAGTTCCTCAATCTTTTGCTTTACGGTTTCTTCTTCATCTGCGGAAAAATTATACCTGTCAAGCTCCTCAAGACGTTCTCTCAGAAGCTCCGCCTTTTCAAGCGATTCGGTTTTCTTACGGCTGACTTCTTTAATTTTTCTTGATAAAGCCGAAAACTCCTTGAAAGCTGTCGCATATTCCGACAGCAGCCCGCTGTTTTTGCCGTAGCTGTCGAGTATCTCACGCTGATTATCCCCGTCCATAAGCAGACGGTTATCGTGCTGTCCGTGAATATCAATAAGTTCGGACGCTATATCACGAAGTATCGCCACTGTTGTTGCTCTGCCGTTTATTCTTGCTGTGCTTTTACCGTCCGCATGAATATCACGCTGCAGCAAAAGCTCGTCATCGACAGCAAAACCGTTATCGCTGAGTTTAGCTTTGACGCTTTCGGGCAAATCGTCAAAAAGGCCGGTCACAACAGCCTTTTCTGTGCCTGCTCTTACGATATCCTTGCTTACCCTTCCTCCGAGTATCGCATTTATGCCGCCGATAAGTATACTCTTACCTGCACCCGTTTCACCCGTAAACACATTCAGCTTATCGTCAAAGGCTATCGACGCCTTTTCAATCACAGCAAGATTTTCAATAGATAATTCTCTGAGCAAAACGCCGACCTCCTTATCTTAAAGCAGTTCCTTCAGGTGACGTGTCAGCATTCTTGCATCACCCTCCGTTCTTGTCAGTACAAATATCGTATCATCGCCTGCGATAGTTCCGACAACATAGGAAAGATTCATCATATCAAGACCGGCACAAGCGGCATTCGCAAGACCGCTGTGGCATTTTATTGAAACTATATTCATTGCGTAATCAATATTGACAACCGCTTCCGAAATAATATTATGAAACTTGACCGTGTGTACCTTTTCCGCTTTTGCATAGCAGTTGACACCGTTTGAAGAAACCGTTTTTTCAATATTGAGTTCGTTTATATCACGGGAAACGGTCGCCTGGGTCACATCATAGCCCTTTTGCTTCAACAGATTAAGCAACATTTCCTGCGTTTCCACTTCGTTTGAAGATATGATTCTGAGAATTTCTGCCTGTCTTTTCTTTTTCACAATATCACCCCTTGTAAGATTTTATTTGAGCGGCCTCATCAGCTTGTTGTGTACCGCTTTATAGAAACTGCTGCCGTTTATATCAATAATAGAAAGCTGCTGCTCCGAGCGTCTTATCTTTATTATTTCGCCCTCTTTGAAATCCATATCGTCATTACCGTCAATACTGAGCGAAACGCCGCTGTCTTCATATGCAGAAAAACGCACCGTTATTTCCGAATCTGCTGAAAATATCATAGGTCTGCCGAAAAGCGAATGAGCGCACAACGGAGTAAATTCAATGCACTGTGCATCAGGGGATATAATAGGCCCACCTGCAGATAAAGAATATGCCGTAGAGCCTGCCGGCGTACTGAAGATAATTCCGTCGGCTCTGATTTTTGTCACCTCGTATTCTTCTACCGAAACAATAAATTCAGGCAGTTTTGAATAACGGCATTTGCTGAACACGACATCGTTTATGGCACTGTAATTGCCTTTGCCCTCATATTCAATATCGAGCATCATTCTTCTGCTCACTGTATATTCGCCTGTTTTAAGACGTTCCAGCGTATCAAGCTCGCCGCTCTCTATAGAAGTCATGAAGCCCAGCCTGCCCGTATTTATTCCAAGAAGGAGTTTATTGCAGGCGGCGGCTTTCTGTCCCCACTTGAGAATAGTTCCGTCACCGCCTATAGTCATAAACATATCGCAGTCGGTTATAAGGCTGTCTGTTTCAGCGTATACGGCGTTATCAACCTTTATGATATTTTCGTACTGCTTTTCTATCATGGGCAGAAAACCTATTTCATTCAGCTTAGCGCACGCATCTGCCGCCGCTTTTCTGCTCCGTTCTTTAGCGAGATTGGCACATATCATTACCTTCATGATATTTCACCTGCCTTTGTAAGTTATATGTTATAAACGTCTGAGATATATAAGATACTCGGTATTGCCGTCACCGCCGGTTATGGGCGAGGATATGACCTCTCCACGTTCAAACCCAAGAGTTGAGGCAAACTCCGATATATCATCGCATACTTTTTTATGTACTTTGGAATCTCTTACTATTCCGTGTTTGCTGAGATAGCTTTTTCCTGCTTCAAACTGCGGCTTGATAAGCGCTACGCACTCTCCGCCGTTCTTAAGCAGCGCATAAGCCGACGGAAGAACGAGCTTCAGCGATATAAACGAAACGTCGATACCGATAAAATCCACCGCAGGTAAAGAACCTACGCAGTTTCTTATATCGGTCTTTTCCATAGAAACTACTCTGGGATCGTTTCTCAGCTTTTCATCAAGCTGATCTGTTCCGACATCGACAGAATAGACTTTTACCGCACCGTTTTGAAGCATACAATCGGTAAAACCGCCTGTTGACGCTCCTATATCTATACACACCGAACCGTCAAGATGAAGTCTGTAGTGGGATAATGCCTTTTCAAGCTTCATTCCGCCTCTGCCGACATATTTCGGCATCTCTCCGATTATTCTGATATTATCGTTCTCATCAACTGCAAACGATGCTTTTGTGCATATTCTGCCGTTGACCTCAACGCTTCCCTGCTTTATGAGCGATGCGGCAAGGCTGCGGCTTTTTACTGTGTTGTTTTCGGAAAGATAAACATCCAGTCGTTTCTGCATCTTATTCTCCTGTAATTTTTCTCATGCCGTCTGCGTCGAGCATTGCGTTATGCAGCTGTGTCGCAACATCGGCATGACGGACAAATCCGTCAACCGCCGTTATGGTAAACCTGCCTTTAAATCCGGCAAGAGCCAGAGCGGTACACAGCTTCTGAGCAATTCCGCCCTCTCTTTCGCCTTCCTCAAAGGCATATATTTCGTCATAAGCAAGACAAATATCAATTATTTCATCGGCGATAGGAAAAATTTTTATTGCCTGTAAAACATCGACACCGTGAACGGTATAGGCGTAGGCGGATATTCTGCCGTATGTGAAAATCAGCTTTCTGCTTTTATTTGAAACGTGCCTGAAGTCGCTGTACGCCTTCGTGCCTGAACGGTATAGCTCGCAACCTCTTGGGTATCTTACGGCAACTACGCCTTTATCCTTGTAAAGAGCCTGCTCAAGACACTGTGAAAGCTCCGCCGTATCTGACGGCGAATACACGGTGACGCCGGGTACAGTCGTGAGCATCGCAACATCAAACAAGCCGTGATGCGTTTCACCGTCCTCACCGACAAATCCTGCTCTGTCTATTCCAAGCACAACATGACGTTTTTCTATTGCACAATCGTGTATAAGCTGGTCATACGACCGCTGAAGAAATGAAGAATACACCGCAAACACGGGCAGCTTACCCTGACTTGCAAGTCCTGCCGAAAAAGTCACTGCGTGCTGCTCCGCAATACCGACATCAAAGAAACGCTCCGGAAAAGCCTTGTAAAAATGCTGAAGCCCTGTTCCGTATTTCATAGCAGCTGTAACAGCATATATGCTGTTGTCATTATCAGCAAATGAGAGCAGAGCTTTTCCGAAAGCATCTGTAAAGCACTCACCTTTGCAATTGTTATCATCGTCTTTTTTAGGCGGCAAACCGTGATATTCTCCCGAATTATCCTCTGCGGGAGCATAGCCTTTACCTTTTTTTGTATAAATATGAACAAGGCACGGACGCTGCATCATCTTTGCAACCATAAGTGCCTCTGTCAGCTCATCAAGATTATGACCGTCTATCGGTCCCAAATATTTAAAGCCTAAATCTTCAAACAGGTTTGAATGATAAATCGCATATTTCAGCAGCTGCTTAGTGCCTTTTACCGCTTTTCCGATGCCTTTTCCTATTATCGGTGTTTTATCAAGAACATTCTTTACGGAATTCTTTGTGCTGTAATATTTTCTTGTAGAACGTATCTGTGCCAGATACAAAGCGAGCGCACCGGTATTTTTGGAGATTGACATCTCGTTATCATTCAGCACCACTATCAGATTACAACGGCTTTTTCCGGCATTGTTAAGACCTTCGTAAGCCTCCCCGCCGGTTAATGCGCCGTCGCCGATAACAGCAACAACGCTGTGATCGTCGCCGTCTGACCTCATGGCCTCGGCAATACCGAGTGCCGCAGAAATAGAAATACTGCTGTGACCGCCGATAAAAGCGTCATGCTCGGATTCTTCCGCCTTCGGAAATCCGGAAATACCGCCCTCACAGCGCAGAGTATTCATTTTTCCCGCTCTGCCCGTAATTATCTTATGTGTATAGGACTGATGTCCTACATCAAAAACAAATTTATCCTTCGGAGAGTCAAACACGGTGTGCATTGCCACCGTAAGTTCAACTGTACCGAGGTTTGACGCAAGATGACCGCCGTTTACCGTTACCGTTTTCACAAGTAACTGTCTTATCTCCGAACACAGCTTTTTTCGTTGTTCGGGAGTAAGCGATTTCAAATACTCGGCGGACATATCGTTTTTCAGTATCAAATTGTATCTCCCGATAATATTCTATCAGCCGACCACCTGTATCGGTACAGCCATAGCTATAAGTATTCCGAGCAATGCGCCGCAGAGCACCTCAAGCGGCGTATGTCCGAGAAATTCCTTCAGTTCGTGTATTTCTTCAGGCTTCTTTTCCTCAATCTCGTCAACCTTGTCCATAAATTCCTCGTCAAGCTCATTGACGACACGCCTCAGACGATTGATTTCCTTAGCCTGAAGTCCTGCAGATCGTCTTACACCCATAGCATCATACATTACCACCATGGCAAGTATCATAGCAAGTGCAAACTCCGGCGAGCATATTCCGCAGACTCTGCAAGTGGTTATTGCTGTCGCACATACAGTAGCCGAATGTGCTGACGGCATACCGCCCGCACCCGTAAGACGCTCCGCTTTAAAGTTCTTCGTCTTTATGAAATGTATCAACGTTTTTAAAATCTGTGCAGTACCCCAGCTGATAAGTGCAATCAGCAGGATAACATTGATCTGATCAGTTCTCATTTATGTCTGACCCTCCGGGGTTATATTCCACTGTCAATTTTTTCTGTTTAAAAGCAAATCGGTAAGCCGGCACAAAAACTCGTTGTTTTCAAATGCCGAAAGTGCCTTTTCAGCCCCTTCGGTATATTTTTTTGCAAGCTCCCTTGCTTTATCAAGTCCTAAAAGAGTAACGCTTGTAGTCTTTTCCTGCTGTGCATCACTGCCTATAGGCTTACCGAGTTCTTCCACTGTAGATGTAACGTCAAGAATATCGTCCTGTATCTGAAACGCAACACCGAGATTTTGAGCAAATTCATCAACGGCTTTTATTTCTCCGTCACTCGCACCGCCCATCAACGCGCCGACTGTGCAGGCACTTCTTATAATTGCGCCAGTCTTGTTAAGGTGAAGATATTTAAGTTCATCAAGGGTAATATCCTTACCTTCACTCTCCATATCTACAATCTGACCGCCTATCATACCCTCTGTACCTGACGATACGGCAAGCATATTCATTGCTTTAATCGCCCTTTGAGGATTGTTGCCGTTGTACTGCGACACCACTTCAAATGCCTTGTTCAAAAGTGCGTCACCTGCCAAAATAGCGGTTGCCTCACCGAATTTAATATGACTGGTCGGCATACCGCGTCGTAAATCGTCATTATCCATTGCAGGCAAATCGTCGTGAATAAGCGAATATGTGTGTATC
>ERZ832317.4641-NODE-4641-length-13142-cov-3.480018_pt1 | contig 13142 bp, 16 predicted proteins | sample MGYA00519695_ERZ832317 | MGnify/ENA primary metagenome ERZ832317 (study PRJEB31850, sample SAMEA3708726) | human gut metagenome | biome: human gut; feature: human-associated habitat; material: faeces | place: China | collected 2014 ...
GTTGGCTGGCGGTGTCCTCGGATGGGATGCCGCTGTGCCGGGTGAAGTACAACGGCAACTGCGTCGTCAACGACAACCCATACCTCTCGGAAGAATACCTCGGCAAGATCGCTGAAGTGCAAAACGAGCTGCTCACCGTAAAGGACTATGTCGCTCTTTACGAACACGCTCCGCAGATGAAGGCAGCGGAGGTTTTGGAATACCGACAGCTCGCCTCCTTCGGAGATACGGTGCTGGCAGCCAAGTACAGCGAAAGCCACGGTTTTGAATTTGTCACATGGAAACAGAACGCAGACGGTAATGCCGTGTTTTGGGGAGATTACTCTCCGAGCTACGAATACGCCAAGGAGTCCTTTGCCGTGCGCTCAGGACTGATCCCCGAAAGCCGACTGTTCTCCGAACAGGAAACCGCAAACCTCTGCCGCTGTGTGGACTTTGCCAAAGGCAACTGCGAAACGCTGACCTATGGGCAGGAACGACAGCTGGATAAGCTCCAAGAAAAGCTCACGGACGGATATCCCTCCCTCGAAGCCGAACCGCCGACCTTTGAACACAACAACGAACTACAACAGAATATGTAACAGCTTTTACCCTCCGACAGAAAAATCGGAGGGCTTTTTCTATTTCACAAGGAGAAAAGACAATGACCATATTTTCAGATAATCCATATGACAGACGCATGGAACGGCTGATGATGACCGTTCCGAATTTTGCACCGAGAGGCGTGGGCTTCCGTTTTACCGAAGCACAGCTATTCATCGCAACAACCGCTGCAACACCCACGGAAATACTTGCGGAAACCATGCGGCAGATACGATGCCCGCCCTTCCGAAAGAGATTCAACGAATATATAGAAAGCAAGGAAAAGCCCATGACATATATAAATGAAAAGCACCGGACAAGATTTACACTTGCCGCAAAGAATGTACACCGAGAGAATTACGCACTGCTTTCGGCGCTGTATCTGCTCACTGCCGACCAAAGGCTGTGGAGTTGCTGCAAGCACCATATAAATAACGGCTGTGTGTTTTTTGAGAACATTAAGCTCCATAATTGCACCGAACGAGCCTACACCTTCTACTGTGCGGCAAAGGACTTGACGCTCGGCACAAAACACATTACCGTGTCAGATCTGTCGGACGCCGACCTTGTGCCGCCCATGCTGTTCCGCACGATCTGCAATGCTATGGCGATTCGTCGATTCGGACTCACAGCCATAAGGGAGAAATGCCATGATTAAACTGAAAATCAAATACGGCAACAGTCAGACCGACATCCGTTTTCCCTGCACCGAAAAGGATATGAATGCGGCACTCGAAAGAATCCATGCCGAGGATGTCACACCCCTTGAACTCTATGCAAGCGAGGTCGTATTCCCCGAGGAACTCGGCTGCCTGCAAGACCGATTCGTTAACCTCGACGAAGTCAATTTCCTCGGAAAGCGAATGGACAGCTTTTTCGGGGATGAAGAATATCAGTTTTACGAAGCCATGAAGTTAGAGGGCTTTGACACCCTGCCCGACCTCATCAATTTGAGCTTTAATCTCAATCGCTATCCGCTGATTCGGGATATCGGTGACATGGGCAAAATCGGCAGAGAGTATCTGCTGACGGTCAACGGCTGCATACCGGCACACGATGAGGATGACCCGAAATATGCGCAGCTCGGACGGGAACTGATACAGTCCGGCAACGGCATATTTACCGAACACGGAATGCTGTTCGTTGATGAAAACACGCCGTTCCAACGGTCATATGACGGACAGACCTTCCCGCCGTATTTGTATGATCCGGGGGTGCTTTGCGTTGCCAAGGCCGAGTATGGCGGCAAAACCGAATATCTGTATTTTCCCTGTGAGGAGGAAGCCATCGACAAGGCGTTTGCAAGGCTCGGCACAACAGCGGATGAGGTGAAAATTACGCTGGAGGACTTCAATACCGACAGCCCCGAATGGTTCGGGCGATTCCGTGAGATCGCCTCCGAGGAAGGCGTATACAAACTGAACCAGCTGACCGCCGCCGTCAACACGGCGGATATGGATCTGAAAAAGCTGTGGTCGGTGGCGGAATATGCCGAAGCCGAGGACGCCGAGCAGCTTACAAGGCTGGCAAGGAATATCGGGTGCTTTACTTTCATTGAGGGAGCAACAAGCTATGCCGAGGTGGGAAGGTTTTTTACCGAAACCGAGGGCAGATATATTCTTGATCTTGAAATGGAAGATTATTTCGACTATGAGGGATTCGGAGAATATATCTCGGATAAATTTTACGGCAAATTCGTCGACGGCGGCTTCATCTACAACGACACCGACACAAGCCTGCTCGACATCTTATATCAGGACGAGCCTATGACGATGGGAGGAATGTAAATATGATCACCGCTATTATCCGCAATAAAGAGAACACCCTTGTTCTCGAACTGCCTCACAGCATTTACGACATTTATGAAAAGCTACAGTCTATCGGCATTATGCAGCCGCCGAAACAGATCCCGCTGACCGACAACGAGGACGAGGACATCGGCGTAAAACTGTTCAGTGAGAGCGACTTCGGTCGGCATCTGCTCCTCACACTGCAAGAGAAAAACACCATCGCCGATGCCAATATGCTGACGCTTGTTATTGGAGCGGCAAGCGAGGATATCAAAGAGGAACTTGAACAGAATGTCCTCTACGACCAGTACGATTCAATGGACGAGGTGATTTCCGCCGTCCGTCAGATGACGCAGGATGCCGGTCCCGTAAAGGCTGTATTCTTCTGTCCGCTTGTCGGAAACATTGACGAGGGCGACGGAGATATGTTCACGGTCGGAGATTCCTACCTTGCCGACAGCGCCGATGAGATCGCCGATGCACTGATGAAATACACCGCCAATGACGAAAACGATATGGCAACCTACTATAACAAGGATGACGGTGTGAGTGAAAAGCTGACCTCGGCTGTGTGGTCGGTGGAATTACACGGCAGCAGACTGTTCGGACGAATTGACTGCAGCCTCAAGGAAGCTCTCACGGCAGAGGAAACGGAAGCACTCCGGGACTGGCTCACCGGACAGTGTTCGGACGGCCTCGGCGAAGGCTTTGAGCAGCGGCCCATTGATACCATGGACGGCGAATTGTTCGTCTCCTTTTGGAACAGCGGCGATGACTACGCCATGATGACCGAGGAAGAATTTGAGGACTACCTGCAAAATACCGAAATGACGATTGGAGGGATGTAATATATGGCCTTGCTGTTTTCTGCGGTGACCGTAACCGCAGGCAATGAAGAATTTGAATTTACGGTCGGTGGGATACCGAGAGAGTACGACGACCTCGTCGGCTGGACAGCCTTTGATGACTTTATGGAAAATGTCGATACGGAAACGGAGGTCAGCGTACACGGCGAGGTATATCTTTACGGCGGCGAGGAAACCGTAACGGCAACACCCGAAGAAGTCGCCTATCTGATGATGCGCATGGAACGGGATGAAAATTTCCTGTCCGGGCATTGCGACAATATCGAGGATGTCGACTTCTCCTTTTTACGACCGCCGGAGGAATATTACGGAATGGAGATGAACTGATGACAGATAAAGCAAAACCGCCGCAGCCCATGGCGTTCAAGAACCTTGCCGAGCTGAAACGGTATATTAAAATCGGTACGGAATTCAGAGCCACAAGCCACAAATACCACCCCGACATCGTTGGGCTGACCCGTGTGGTGACAAAGGTGCAGACCAACGGCTTTTATTCGAAAATCAAGGATGAGCCGAACCATCGGTTCTCCGACTGCAATGGAGGCAAAGGCTTTTTCACTGAGCTCGGCAAGGCCGGCGGATATATCTTTGACGGCACTGCGGTTAAGGTGTTGGACAAGCGCGGTGAAAACGGCGTTATTTACGAATTGGAATTTTACAGAGAAAACACGGAGGTAAATGAAATGAACGAATATGACCGTCTGCATAGACAGGCACAGAGATACAAAGAGCTCTATCCCGAAGGAACACGGATTCTGCTTCTGCACATGGGTAATGATCCCCGACCTGTCGAGGATAACACGCGCGGCACCGTCGAGTTCGTCGACGACATCGGGACAATCCGCTGCTCCTTTGATAACGGCAGGCAACTCGGTATCATCCCCGGCGAGGACTCCTTCCGCAAGCTCACCGATGAGGAGCTTGCCGAGGAACAGGCCGACAGCGAGGACGAGGACGAATCCGAAGGCTTCGGTATGACAATGTAAGGAAAGCGAGGCGGAACGAAAAGAACAACGGTATCGGTCGGATGACTTATGCCGATCAATTTTTTGGATATGTTCGCAGGCATCGGCGGCTTTCGGTCGGGGCTTGAACGGCTCGGCGGTTTTGAATGCGTCGGCTACTGCGAGATAGACAAATACGCAAAGCAGGCGTATGACGCCATGTACCCCACGAAAGGAGAACTATATTTTGCAGACGCAAGAACCATTGATCCATACGCCCTGCCGGATATCGACCTTATTTGCGGCGGCTTTCCCTGCCAGTCCTTCAGTATCGCAGGACTCCGCCGAGGATTCCAAGATGACACAAGAGGCACTCTCTTTTTTGAGATCGCCCGCATTGCCGCCGTTAAAAGACCTGCATTTCTGCTTCTTGAAAATGTTCCCGGTCTCCTGTCGCATGACAAAGGCCGGACTTTTGCGACCATCCTCTCTGCGCTGGATGAATTGGGGTACGATGTCGCATGGCAGGTGCTTAACAGCAAGAATTTCGGAGTCCCCCAATCCCGAAAGAGAGTGTATATTATCGGATATCTTAGAGAAAGATGTGCCGGAGAAATACTTTCTTTCACAGACGCAAATGCAGCGTCTCTTGTACAACTCCTGCCGGGGTCGGAAGGAAACCGAGTCTACGCCGACACCGGCGTCGGCATTACCCTCACCAGCGGCGCCGGAGGCTTCGGAGGAAAAACCGGACTCTACGATGTAGCCCTGCCTATTAAGGTGGATACAAAAACAGGGTTTCAGTTAGCACACCCCGGCGACAGCATCGACCTTGCTTACCCCACCATGAACACAAGACGCGGCCGTGTCGGAGAACAGATCGCTCATACCGTAACGCCCGGCAATACGCAGGGCTATTTTTTTATCGATATGAACTACGATCCGAAGCTGACGGAGGTAGCGCGGTGCATTACGGCAAGACAGGACAGCGGCATCAGCAAACGAAAAGGCGAGCATTCCGCCGTGTTTATCGAGGATGGGCCGAGAGCCGTCCTGACGCCGGACAAAGAAACCGTCCGCCAGCAGGGACGGCGGATCAAAGAACCGAACGAGCCGATGTTCACCCTAACGGTGCAGGACCGGCACGGTATCCTCCGCTACGGCAGAGTGCGAAAGCTCACGCCGAGAGAATGCTGGCGCTTGCAGGGCTTTACCGACGAGCAGTTCGACAAAGCCAAGGCTGCGGGACTAAGCGACGGACGGCTCTACAAAATGGCAGGCAATGCCGTAAGCGTACCTGTCGTTTCTGCTGTCGGTGCTGTTATCAAGCGAATCTACCAAGAGCAAATTCAGAAAGGATAAACGAGAATGACCTATAACAGAAAAATCATGAGGCTTGAACTGTCCGCCGAAAAAGCACTTAACGGCGGATATTATTATGCCGAATTACTGTTGCCTGCGGCGGACTATGAAATCAAGGACGCTATGCAAAAAACCCGTGCCGTCGGCAGAGAAAACACGGTTGAAGTCAGCATCCTCGAATGCGATATCCTGCCGGAGCTGCAGGACATCCGCTTGGACACCTTCAGCTTGGACGAGCTGAACTTCTTTGCCAAGCGGCTTGCCTCTCTTCCCAATGAGGAACTGCCCGTGTTTTATGCCGTGACCGAGCAGATATTCAACGACGCAGACGAAAACCCCGTCAGCATCAAGGACCTCATCAACTGCACCTACGGCTTGGACACCGTTCCCGTTGCTCATAATGTGAGCAATCTTTCCGAGCTCGGTCGGTTTGCTTTCGAAAACGGTCTGCTTTCCGATCTCGATGACATTCCCGAAAGCGCGATTCCGTTTTTAAACGCAGAGCAGATCGGCAGAGTGCAGCAGAAAAACGATAGCGGCGTGTTTGAGGGCAGATTGTATATTCCCACCGTACACTATGAGCGGCCGGAGATATATGACGGCGTGACCTTGCCGGACGAGGAACCCGAACCCTCCGACTTTGCCATCCGTCTGCTTGTATCGGGTACGCCGGAGCATATCAAGGGCGATCCTGTAGATAGGGCTATATGGCTTAACCTTCCAATGGCAAGCGACATACTCACAAATTATGCCGCAGCCTTTAATGAAGCAGACATCGGCGATTGCGTGTACTACGATTTTGAGTCGGTAATTCCGCAGATCACCTCGGAGATGTTTGGCAGCATGAGCGATGTCCAAACACTCAATAAACTTGCTGCGGAAATCAGCATCATGAGCGAAGCCGAACAGGTTAAATTCAAAGCTGTTTTGGAAGCCGAAAACACGGCAAGCATTCAGGACGCACTGAATGTGGCACAAAGCCTGTGGCGGTATGAATTTGCCGCCGAACCCGATACCGCCGATGCTTTTTTCAAAAATTATGTTGCCGAGAATGCAGATTCTCGCTTTGACAGCCGGTGGCTTGGCGGTTTGTTTGCGCGAAACGAGGGTGAACGCTTGCTCGGCCGCCTCGGTGCAACGCTTACCGATTACGGCATTATTTCCGCACGAAACGGGCATCTTTTTGAGCCTGTGCCGTATGACGAGCCGGAGGTCAAAAAAATCGAGGAACAGGAGATGACCGAGGAAAAGCTGGATGTCATCGAAGTGCTTGACCGCAGAGCGCTGTTCAGCAACGGACGGCTCATGCCCGAACAGATCCCCGAAGGCTTGTATGCCTATGACCTCCGCCACAGCGATGACGGCAGCCGCTTCTGCTCCATTGAGCCGAAGGTCGGAGTCAATCACGGTGGCACGATACTTCTGAAAGAAGTGCTGGACTTCGGAGAGCAAGGATATATCGCACTTGACGATGACACCGAGCCAAACTTCCTGGGAGAAGAAATGACGGCAGAGGAATTTGCCGAGGAAGAAACACTTGACGAAGCCATGCAGATGGGAGGAATGCAATTATGAGTGTAAAAACAATTTCTAAGGATGAATTACGCCGTATGAACGGCAAGGAAGGACTTGTTTTGCAAGGCTGCGGCGGCGATCCGCAGGAGTGGCTTGACGGCATCAACGGTCTCCTCACCGATGATGGAATTTTGAAAAACGGCAGCAAATTTGAGAATATCTCCGTATTTCAAAACGGCAGCCTTACAAATATCCTCTTTCCCTTTGAGGACGGTGTGGAAATCGACATGGGCAAGCTCGCTATGTGGAGGTTGCATTCCCACGAACAGTTCGGCGGCACCTGGCTTTCGGACTATGTCCCGAATCGGCTTGGCGGCTTTATTTCCGAGCATGAACCGGACAAGATAAAGCCCGACTGCAAGCTCATCGGTGAGAACGGAAACATCTTCAACCTTATGGGACTTGCTGCCCGTACTCTCCGACATAGCGGACTTGCGGAACAGGCAACGGAAATGACCGGCCGCATTCATGAGTGCGGCAGCTATGACGAGGCTCTCTGCATTATCGGAGAATATGTCAATATAACGGGCAGCGAGGAGTCCGAGGACGAGGACGAAGGGATGGGTATGCGCTTGTGACCTATGATGAACTGCAAAAGAAAACCGCAGAGTTTTACGCATCCGGCGAGGTATATACTTCGCCGGATTTTCAGTGCGACCAAACAGGCGGTTTCCCGACCTCGCTTTGCGTATGTTGGGAAAAGCAAAAGGCTTGGCTTGAACTGAACGAAAGCCTCCTTATGGACAGAGATGATATGGAGCTCGGTTATTACAGAGATTTGTGTGCCGATTACGGTATCCGCTCCTGTTGCGACATTGAGGACTTCAACAGCCTGCTCCGCGGACTCGGCGAGGACGCTGTCCGGACCGCCGAGCTGCTTCCCGATGAGGACGAAAGCATAACGATGGGAGGAATGTAAAATGGAGATCGCCATGCTCATTATCGGTCTCCTTCTCGGCGGGTGCGTCAGCTTCTGCATCCTCGGATGTATGCAGATCAACCGCATCAACGACTATGAGGACGAGATACGCAGGCTCCGTGCCAAAGAGAGAGCCAAAACAGAATAAGCAATAAATCCACAGCGGTATCAATCGTTTTGAGAACGAAAGATACCGCTTTTTTTGTTTTCAGAACGGTTGACCGCCTCAAAGTGAGGTGATCAAAATAAAATCCCCTGTAACCTGGATAGGCAACAAAACCTCTATCCTCCATATCCTGTATGCCTTGTTTCCCATAGGCTGTGACCGCTATGTTGAGCCGTTCGGCGGCTCCGGTGCGGTACTGCTCGGAAAACCCGTACCGGACAAATTCGAGGTGTTCAACGATTACAACCACAACCTCGTCAATCTGTTCCGCTGTATGCGTGACCGCCCTATGGAGTTCATCCGAGAGCTGGGCTTTTTAAGCCTCAATTCCCGTGACGATTTCGCGATCTTAAAAAAGTTCTTCGAAAAAGAGGAATTCACCGAGGACTACCTAAAGGCACAGCTTGACCTCACGGAAATCATGCTGCCCGAAGTGACCGCAAAAGAAGTACGGACGCTGTATTCGGCGGCGAAGAACGATCACGACCTGCGCCGCTCTGCCATGTTCCTAAAGCTCATTCGCTACAGTTATTCCAGCGGATGCAAGTCCTTTGCCTGTCAGCCGTTTTCCATCAGAACGCTGTTTGCGCTCGTGCAGGATTTTGCCAAGCGATGCGAGAATGTGGTCATCGAAAACCAGGACTTCGAAACCCTTATAAAACACTATGACCGCCCGACCACCTTCACCTACTGCGATCCGCCGTACTTCACAAGCGAATATGTGTATGACTGCGGCTTCACTTGGGAGGATCATCTGCGGCTCTACCACACCCTTGCGGGTATGAAAGGCAAATTCCTGCTGTCCTACAATGACTGCCCCGAAATCAGAGAGTTATATAAGGAATATAACTTTTTCGATTTCAAACGGGTGCATAGCATGGCGCAAAAGTACGAGGCCGGCAAAGAATTTCCCGAACTGCTCATAGCCAATTATGACCTCTTTGAGCGTGAACGGCAGCAGCCGCACCAGCTCACCTTGTTCGATTCCATCGACAAGCCACTCGACTACGAAAAAATATTAAAGGAGAACATCGTATGCAGAATAAAAAGATAAAAACCGAAATCATTATGCTTCCCGTGCCTGCCGAATTATTCCTCGAAGCCGGAATGTTCGAGGGTGATCCCATGCAGATGTACGCAGACGGACATAAGATCGTCATCGAGAACATCGACGATCCGAAGGATATTGTCTGCGACGGCGATTGCGAAAATTGCCCCATTGCCGACATGGACTGTGACGGCGACTGCGAGGACTGCCCCTGCAGCGATAATTGCGATGAAAGTGAGGCGAACTGATATGACAAAGTTATACCGTGTTCTCGGCAAAAGAGGGCGAATCACTATTCCGTTTGAGATCCGGCAGCGTGTGGGCTTCACCTATAACGATGTGCTGTCATTCACCGAATCACCGGACGGCAGAACTGTCACCGTCAAGCGTGAGAAAATCTGCGATAACTGCTCCGGCACCAAGACAGCCGACAAGGAAACCGAGATGACGCTTGAGGATTTCCTCGACAGCCTCTCTGCCGAACAGCAGCGTGTAGCCCTTGTGCATTTGTCCGTCAAGTGGGCTGAACAGAAAGCAGGTGGACACAATGCCGGAGCATAAGCCGTTGTATCTCTATTCTCTCAAGGAAGCTGCGGAATGGGATGAAAAGGACGAATGGCGTGAGAGCTATCTCGAAAACTGCGACTGCGCCCGTGCCATCGAGAGAGCCATTGACGAACACTATGACGGTCAGTGCCTTAAATCCTGTGCCCAGGAGATCATCGACCGATACGGCTTTGACCGTGTCAACTTCGTTCTCGCCGCCACCGTGCGCCAAGGAATCCATGACGGCAGATACTCCGAGGACAACAAGAATTGGGCAAGGCGCTTTTCCGTTATGGATAAGGAACACACATGGCAATACCATGTCCGCAGCCATCCGGGGCTCGTCAATCTATTCGTTGCCGATGCAAGGCGGCTGTGGGATAAGCTCGGATTGTTTGACGACCGTCACTGCGAAAGCGGCAGTCAGATCGACTATACCGACCGAATGCTGGTGCTGAAAGCCTCCGCCCTCAAGGACGAGTGCAAGACGCCGCAGGATCAGCTCTTCTATGCAGAAAGCGGCAACGGCTGTCGACCGAACGCCATCGGCACAAAGGTATATGGCTTTCATGTGTCGGACGGAGAAAAAGGTTATTACCGCCGCACCGACTTTATAGGCGCACTTAAAGAGAAATTTGTCCCCGAATGGGCAAAGGGAAATACACAAAAATATCTCGAACCCGATGAGCCTGCCGACGAACCTGTGGAGGACGGCGGCATGACAATGAATCTGTAATCAGGAGGAATTAACTATGGCAACCAAGAAAACCAATAACGCAACGAAATCCAAAATCCCTGTCAGCGCCAAAATCGACCGCATGATCGAGCGTGAGGACGCGACGGTCAAAGCCTATGCCAGCGTGAATATCGGCGGCGCATTCGTTATCAAGGACATCGCCGTTGTGGACGGTCAGAAAGGGATGTTCGCCCGAATGCCCTTTCGCTCCTACAAAACAGGCAGCGGCGAAACCAAGTATTCGGACATTGCCTTTGCCCTCACCGATGAGGCGCGGCAGAGCCTCAACGACGCCGTGCTCGGCGCTTACCGTGAGGCTTTGGAGGAATCCGAGGACGAATTGCTCGATGAGGACGAGAGTCCGGCACAAAGTATGTAACTTTTTCTCGAAATCTTCCGATTTCGCTGGACTTTTGCGTGTTTTTCGGTATTGTGTAAGTAGAGGTGATCATGATGATGAAACGGAAAATGCCCGCAGTCCTCCTTGCCGGACTGATACTGCTGTCCTTTGCAGGATGCGGTAAAGCTGCTACGGAAGATATTCAGAGCAACACACCAAGTGCGGAAAGCCGTATAACCGAAACGGTGACGGAATCCAAGCCCGAAACCGATACCGAAAGCAGCCTCCCTGCCGACACCGAAAACAAAACCGAAACTACGGCAGAAAAAGAAAAAGCGGAAAGTGCGACGACTTTAGAAAGCGGCACCGCAGCGGAAAACCGAAAGCCTGCGGAAAGTGCTGACAAGGCGGAAACTGTACCGCCGACGCAAGCACCAAAGCAGAGCGAAGCGCCGAAGGCAACCGAGCCGCCGGAGAGCAGACCTGCCGAATCGACTGCTCCCACAGCGCCTCCGACTGAAACAAATCCGGAACCCGAACCGCCTGCCGAAACGCAGCCGCCCAACGGCTTCACCGAAGCCGATCACAACCGCATCGTATCCGAGGTTAAGGCTTATGCCGAAAGCTACAAGTCCAAGGGCTTCACCTTCGTGTGGTCGGACAGCTTGGAATTCGGCTGGGATGTGGGCTGGATGGGAACGCCCCGCATCAGCCGTGACGGTGTGGACGGCACGATCAAGACCCTCAAGCACCATGTCGACCTCATCTACAAATCCGGCACCGATCCCGCAAACGGCGTGACTGCCGACAGCGTACTCTACCGCGTGGTGCAGCTCGAGATCGACGGCGGCATCGCCTATGCCGTCATATACGGATAACAAAGCAAAATATATTCACCCGAATGCCGTGAAAATCGCGGCATTCTTTTTTTACTCAAAAAATCGAACGGAGGAATTTTCATGTTCAAAAAATGTAAGCGCGGGATGACGGTGCTTCTTGCCGCCGTCATGCTGCTCACCACCATGCTGCCGCTGACCGCGTCTGCGGCAAGCGGCGTGACGATGGATCTCACCGACTGTCATGTAAGCTGGGACTATACGCTGACCGACGAGGAAGGAAACACCTTCTCCGCCGCCTACGGGCTGAGGGCCGCGGACGACATCTATTTCGGCAAGGGCTTCAGCCCGTATCTCAGCAAAATGCATGACTACACTGCCAAGCGCAAGGGGCTGACCGGCTCCAAAGCCGATTGGGAATACGGTCGGGACTATGTCTACTGCTTCTGCATCGAGCGCGGTATTCCGCTGCCCGACAATACGCAGTATTCCGCGTCCGAAAACCCGAACCACGGCAATAAATATGCGCTGCTGACCGAAAACCAAAAGGATCTTCTCAGGCTTGCACTAACCTACGGGTATCCGAACCGTGTAGGCTTGCAGACCTCAAAGGACGCCAACGCCTGCTACGCCGCCACCCAGCTCATCGTGTGGCAGATCACCATGGGCTTTCGCAGCTCGGCTACGGCGCTGAATGACAAGACCTATCCCATGAGCGGATACAGCGGCACCATGACCGAGCAGTATACGCGCAACAAATATCTGAAAGCCTATTACGACGGCATCCTTTCGGATATGGCGACCCACTACACCCGACCGAGCTTTACGGCTTATACCGCAAGTGCGGCAAAGACCTTTGAAATGGACTACAGCGGCGGCAGATATACGGTTACGCTGACCGATACCAACCGTGTGCTGCAAAACTATGCCGTTACAGCAAGCGGCGGCGCTTCGGTATCGGTTAACGGCAATACGCTGACCGTTTCTTCCGTCAAGCCTTTGAACGACGAGATAACCGTCAAGCTCAACCGCCGCGTTCCCTCAACGGATATGTCCACAGGCTTTCTTATCTGGTCCGTACCCGGCAAGGAAAACGCCAATCAGGATATGGTCTCCGGCGTTCCCGCCGACAACGACCCCGTGCCGGCATATCTAAAAGTGCGTACCGCTGCCGGAAGCGCAAAGATCGTCAAGGTCAGCGAGGACGGCAAGGTGGACGGTATCACCTTCCGCATTCAGGGCGAAGGTGTGGATCAGACTGTAAAAACCACAAACGGCGGCGTGATTCAGGTGGACAACCTTCGCCCCGGCGTGTACACCGTAACAGAAGCCGAATATGACAAATATATCCCACAGGAGGTTCGCCGTGTAACCGTAGTCAGCGGTCAGGTGTCAACCGTCACCTTTAACAATGTCCTAAAGCGCGGCGGAC
>ERZ832317.4651-NODE-4651-length-13121-cov-4.707715_pt1 | contig 13121 bp, 10 predicted proteins | sample MGYA00519695_ERZ832317 | MGnify/ENA primary metagenome ERZ832317 (study PRJEB31850, sample SAMEA3708726) | human gut metagenome | biome: human gut; feature: human-associated habitat; material: faeces | place: China | collected 2014 ...
TTTATTGGATGTTGTTTTCATTCTATACATATAATGCGTAAATCTGGTAAATTTACTCAAATTTCTACAGGAGTATAGATTGACTATCGCCAAAGATACGCAGGAGCAAGCCGAAAAATTTGGGCAGACCGTCCTTGATAAGTTCCTTCAACGGGTTCAAGACAAATGTAATGAAACTGAACGGAAAATCAGCAAGGCTAACAGATATATTTCAATGCCATACACTGCATTCTATATCTTGATTATCATACTGGTTGCTCTATCTTCTTTTTTCGTCAGCACAATCATAGCAAATATCGAGATTTTACACTCAGCTGTGATTGGGAAGGTTGTTTTATGGACTATTTTGATTACCGCAGCTGGAATTACTGCAATGATACTCCTGTCGAAAGCATTGAATAATTTCAAATAATAGATTATCTGATAACTAGCACAAAGCAACGAGTCTTAAATATGAAAACTGGTATTGAAACTCGTTGCTTTTTAACTCAATATCATTCAATATCTAAAGGGAGAAGATTACCATCATTGAATCGGTCAAAATCGGATTGGAACAGTCCGTCTTGAATAATCCTGTATTTTTCAAACTCCGTTTCCGCGAACTCTTTGGCAAATTCGGCCGACACGTTTCCGCTATCTTGTAATATCGGGAGTTCTGCCACATCAATAAATTTATCAATACGCTTTGCCCAATCCTCCATTGTCATTGGAATGCGACGTTTACCATATCAAGGGACGCATTGACTATTCTGCCCATTTCTTCCAATTCGTTTTCCCGCAAATAGTTTTTTGCAACAGACACATCTGTTTTGACAATTTTCCCATTCGGAGCATTTTCCCAAGTAGTCAGTCCCATGTGTTCTTTATCCGCATTGGCACGTTCCACAATCAGCTCCGCAGCGGTATGCCCATGTATAGCATAGTGCATTTTGTTCTGTATCTTCTTGAAGAAAAGGCGAGTTGTCGGAGCATCTTTATTATAGTCTATAGCCGTAGCATAAATGTCAGTCAGTTTTTGATAAAAGCGACGTTCGCTTAGCCTTATTTCCCTTATTTCAGCAAGCAAATGCTCAAAATAATCTTCCCCAATGAAAGAACCATTCTCCATTCGCTTCTGATCAATTACATATCCCCGGATAGCAAACTGACGAAGCACGTATGTACACCACTGCCGGAACTGAGTGGCACGAACAGAATTGACCCTATACCCGACACTGATGATAGCATCGAGATTATAAAACATTGTTTGATAATTTTTCCCATCAGCAGCAGTTACCGAGTTTTTCTCGGTAACTGAATCTTTGACTAGTTCTCCGGATGCAAATATATTTTTTAAGTGCAAACTAATATTATCAGTTGAGCAATCAAAAAGCTGCGCCATCGCTTTTTGTGTAGCCCAAATAGTCTCATTCTTATACATCACCTGAATCCCATCCTCTTTACCTTCAAGCATAAAGATGAGAAACTCTGCTGTACTATTTCGTATTACTATATTCTTTGCCATAAATCATACAATAATCAATACAAAACTATATTCTCAAGTATGTGCAAAATTTGCACATACTAAGTCCTGCTGTAACTCAAATGACTCGAATATATTTTTGAGATGTTTGGAAACAGCAGTTCTATCCACACCCAAAAGTTGAGTCATAATTTTTTGAGTACACCAAAGAGTTTCATCTCTGATGATTACCTGCACCTTACCATCCTCTTCTGGAAGATTGTATAATATGAATTGAATGTCATTCGGCATATATTTTATGTTTTATAGCCCTTGTAATTCTAATGATTTTGCTAATTCTAAAATTAAAAAATCAGGAATGTGTCTGTATGCTTACAACTGTACACCCATTTGAAATAAAGTTTATAGAAACCTTTTTCAATGGATGCTCTCCAGTTCGTATATTCCACTCTAATCCAACGACTCTGGTTCATCGTCAACCGAATCCGTTGTACTTGCATCAAAAGTTAAAAATACTTCAAGAAAAGCAGCTTCCCTATAAAAGTAGTTAGGATTATCAATTAATTTATCCTCTATAAAATGAAAACCCCAATTGGCATACTCTTCCATAGTTTGCATTAAAGCATCAACTGCCTTTCTTGGCGTTACTAAACCTTTATCAAGAGCGATGAAATCAAAATCGGTTTTAGCCACTAATGCAGTGAAAATAAACTCTCTCAATTTAGGATAAGCTTTACGACCTTTTACTGAATCGATATTGCCCCAATATTGAATAGGTTGTCCTAACGATTTTATTTTTGTACTATCATCTATAAGTTTTCTTCTTTGGTCATAATATAGACCTATAAAGAACGCAATGATGAAAATTTCATACCCAGCACCAAATAACTTTCCTTTGGCATCACCTAGATTTGTTACGCCTTTTCCATAATCGCTGAAATTTTTTATTATAGACTCCTCATAACGCTTCTCCCAATTCGGATTACGTCTTGCCCATATATCATATAGTTTCTCTGCCATAACTTTGCTTATTTAATTCTTTCAGTTAATGTTTGAATTGTCGACAAATCTTCTTCATCGTAGCCGGAGGCCTTTTGTATGCGATATACAGAGCATGATAGTTGATTTATCTTATCAAAATCTAGCCTTCGGGACTCTGTTTCACGATCGAATTTCAACAGGTCTTTTGTAAATATAATGCATTGTTTATCAATATTGTCAATAATATTATAGAAAATATCCTCTTTGAACTCACCAAAAGAAGATGTCGGGGCATCAAAAATCAAAGGATAGTCTTCATCTCTCTTTAGCGTAGTAATATTAGAAATCGCAAAAAGAACAGACATATACATAGTCGTCTTTTGTGCTCCTCCCGGATTAGCTATTATAGTATCATTTGAACTATAAAGATTGATTTTAGCTGAGCCGTCAACTGTCCTCTTTATCTTTATAACACCACGAAAATCATCAGCGTTGAGTTTCTTTAGATATATATTTGCTTGTTCTTCAAGGGTCTTAATAAATTCTTCTACATTTCTATCCTTTGCCGCTTCAAATGCCTTCATTATTCGCTCGAGCGTAATATGGACCTTCTGATAGACTCTTACAATTCCATTAGACGGAACAATTTGATTCTGTTTATCTTTTAATTCCTGTTTCTGTATCTCTAATTCTTCAAGTCTGCGTTTGAGGTCTTGAAGGTCTAATGACGCTCTTTTGCTACTATCAGAAAGTCCTTTGAAATCCTTAAAGTTTTTGATAAGCATTTCCTCTGTCAAATCAGGAGTTTGAATAAGCAATTGCATTTTTGAGTCTTCAGCTTCTGTCAAGTCTTTATTTACTCTCTCCAAATCCTGTTTTCTATTTTGTACAAAAGATAGCCTGTCAGCAATAATAGTCGCCAACTTCGATAATTCCTGATCGGTATCGCCACTTAATTGAATACTACGAGTATGAAGTTCATTTATATATGTGTTTTCAAAAAGTGGTTTTATTGGAATCTCCTGTTGTTGCGTAGATTTCGATTCTTTTCGAATATGTTCAAGATATTCATTAAGTTTGTTAACCATAAAGTCATAGGCTTCACTTCCTTTTTCTGCAGGACGCCCACAAACTTTGCATATTTCATCATCAATCATCTCCTGCATAGTCTCTTTATCCGGGAGATTCCAAGGGAGAGGAGTCGCATTATTTGCTAACTTTTGAATTTCTTTAATAGCTTCCAATTTACCTTTTTCGATGGCAATTCGTTCATCTTCTGCCTTCTGTAATTTACGTTTTTCTCGACTAAGAGCTGATACTTTTTTCTGATATTCACTTAAAACAGAATGATATGCGCGAAGAATCCACATATCATCAAGCAACATAGCATTATAATCTAAATTAATGTATCCCATTAATCTTCGTTGCTCTATTTTCTTTTGTTCAATTCGAGCGTTTATATCTTGAAGATTCTCACATGCATCTTGATTATCCTCCAAAATCTTCAAACGAGTCTCGTAATCTGAAACAGCCTTCTCTTTTGTGTTGATACTATTTCGCACATCAGAAATTTCAGACTGCACTTTGCTCAAATCAAACTCAAGTTGTCTAATAGTTGCCTCTTGCTTTTTGTCTTTTCTTAGTTCCTTGGTAACCAAATTATCAGACTGTTGCTCAAAGTATGAGGTCATCTCGACAAGATTATCGAATTGCTTGATTCCGGAAAATGTATCAACAAGCGTTTTAAGTGCCGTATTATTGTCAAACACATTTAATTCTCGTTCTCCTTTAAAAAGGCAATATCGACGAATAACTGTATCAAAACAGGACTCTAATAGTATCTTCCCATCTCGATTATGCCGTTCTGAACCAACTATCTCATAGCCGACAAAAGAAAAATCTCTTGTTTTTACGAAATTTTCAGCTGTTTTCTCAAAAATGAATTTCTTACAAATTTCCTTTTCTCCTCCATGTTCAAAGGTCATCGTGACAGAAACCTCATCACAATCCCCTATCCCTATTTCCGCTTTACGCATTTCAGAAATATTGCTTTCACTTTTATTGTCTTTGCTGGTGTCAAACAACCATTCAAGAGCTTCAAAGAAAGTGGTTTTGCCATCGCCGTTATCACCAATAACTAGAGTAAGACCATCCGATAACTCAAAACAATTTTCACCGTAATAACTGCGGAAATTCTTAATAATAATCTTATTTAGTTTCATATATTCGAAGTCAAGAAGTTAGACACCTGAGTGTATATTTCCTTTTGAGTATATTGATTTTCATTACCATCAATAATCATCGCAACAGCTCGTATTGTGGTATTCTCTGAATCAAGAGCATCTACAATAGTCTCGTCTCCTGTTGGTATATACTCTCCTAATTCGGCCAGTTTGGGATCGGCCAATACTGCTTGCAGTATTCTGTCTCCATTTGTATAATGAGTAGCCATAATGATATTAGTTAAATATTGAAATCTGATATTGGTTTAATACATCATCTAATGCATTCAATGTGTCGTTACAATTTTCAGAAAGCAACGCAAAATCTCGAACACGGTTTATTTCAGCTGAAACTAAACTCTTCTCCAACTCATAGCAATCTGGATCAAAGTTTATCTGAGGAATCACTACTAAATCGTGAATAATCGCAAACCGCTTGTCGTCATTTATTCGCAACACACGCCCCCGACGTTGAATAAATTGTCTGGGATTTCCAGTACTTGCACAGAAGATTGCTAACTCGCTTCGCGGAACGTCAACCCCTTCATCCAAACATTTCATAGAAGTTAATACATCAATATTACCTTTTGCAAAATCAGCCAACATTATATCACGATCAGTGGATTCTGAGGTAAATTGACGTACCACAATATGCGAATCAACATCTCTTACGATTCGGGTATATTCGTTAATAAGATGAATAGTATCTTCGTCATCTTTTATTTGTTCTGTCGTATCAAAAACATCTGCCCCCTGATCATCTAGTTGATTTCCTTCTGGAACATATACTAATGTATATTTTAATGAACCTGTTTTCTCTTGATGTTCTTTTAAAATATCTTCAAATATGCTCTTTTTATTTTCTGCTTTATGTATAATCTGCTTCCGTTTAAGCAAAAGCCGTTTCAATATTTCGCGGCTATCATCATCTTCTCGATTGATTATTTTTGCAATCTTCTTCGACAATTCAATGTATTGAATCATCTCCTCATTTGTCAGTTCAACTAAATGTGGATAGTAATAATATTTGCACAATGCTTTATTCCTAATAGCCTCCGCCATTGAGTATTCAAAAGTATATACTCTATTGCAACCAAAGAACTCCATTAAGCGAGCATTACCTTCCTCGTCAAACTGACGTTCAGGAGTTGCAGACAAACCAATTCTTCGTAAATACTTAATATCATTAAGACGTTTGGCTATGAGTCCAGATCCCATATTATGTGCTTCGTCAGCTATGAGCAATAGTTTGTTCTTAGGGAACTGATTTAATTCAATGAAATTTGCAGGTCGAATAAATGATGCATATGTGGAAATTATCACATATGATTGCTTATTATCTGGATTTGAAAGCTCCAACATTCTTATATTTGCCAATGAAGTTTGCCATCCACTATATTTAGAGCAGACTTTAATTACATTGGTAAAGTTGAATTTTGCACACTCTTTTTCCCATTGTTCTACAAGAGTAATCGTCGGAACCAATATAAGGGCTTTATAATAACCTAATCTTTTATAAATTTCAAGTAGACAGTTTAATGAGGTAATGGTTTTTCCAGTACCTGTTGCCATTGCAAACAGACCTTTCTGCTTGTTGGCTTTCCAATTCTCAAAAGCCTGAATTTGATAATCTCTTGGACCAGATGTATATGGAAATTGCGGCTCATTGCTTCGTATAACAATATCCCGATATTCAATCTCTTTGAGCTTATCCAAAATTACCTCCAAACGCTCTTTGGAATTATCCAATGCTTTGATAATGTGTTTGGAAATATTATGTTGACGATGATTTCTTAATATCTTATATTCCGCTTCAAGTAATTCAGATATTGACTTATCAGGGAAACTATCTGTAATTCTAGTCTGAACTTTATCTACTGATAAATAAACAACATTGCAATCTTTTTCTTGGAATACGTTTTCAAAATCTTTTCTAATCGCTTCAACCTTCGCAACCTCAATATTCCCATCCCAATCACATGAGACAGTCAAGCTTTCAATATTATCTACAAGTGCAGTTCGTGAGAAATTACATGAACCATCAAACCCAACTTTGTTAATGCCATCAGAAAAAATGCCAGATTTAGTATGAGAAATCCCTATACCGCTTTTAGGAGCAATGATTTTAACTTCAAAGCGGTTATGACGTATAAGCCAAGCTAAACAATCAAAAAAATGTCGATCCCTTTCTGATAATGTGTTTTTAATCTTTTGAATATCAAATATGTCAAAAAATGGTATTTCAATATCACCAGAGCCTGCTGCAATGGCGTTTTTATCGTCATCTGTCAAAATATCATTTACAATGAGCCTCATTTTACCACCATTATAAAGGAATACAGCAAACCCATTTGCGAGTACGCTTATTGCCGATGAGGAAAAGAAGCCAAGCATAAGGTCGAAATAAGTTGCATTACATAAACAATCAGAGAAGAAGCCTATTGGTTCCCACTCTGTGCACGACTTATAGCGCCGATGTCCAGGCCATATGATATTTGATTTGAGCATATTATGTTTATCTGACAATATATTTATTTAGCATATCTTCAACACTATCTCTTGCAATATTATTGACCAATGCATACCTATTATAAAGTTCTTTTTTGTCTTTATCTTTAAGTAGTTCGGAATTAAAAATATAAATAAACAAATATTTTAGTAATAACTGATTATTTACTAACATTCTTTTTGAGGTTGGATCCCATATAATTTTAGTCCAAGGTTCATTTGATATACTCCTATCTAATCTTGAATATATATCAAGAACATCTTTTATGGATATTTCATTATTCTCCGAACATATATAAGAAATGGCCTTTATCATTTGAAGCAGAGCAACAGGTCTAAATATAATGTTTCCTCCATTTACAGGGTCTCTATATTTTTCTGCAGCAGTTAATGGATTGCCATTTATAAAATCCTCTATTTCAGGAAATACATCAATCATTAAATTCCAAAATTCATTTAAGTATTTGATGTATCCATATATAGTATCTTCATCAGGTCTGCTTCTTAGAAAATCCTTTAATTTAGTTTTACTAATTATTTTCTTATAATAAAAAATTTGAAATAGCTCAACATTACATTCATACAAGGTAATCAGTGAAGTAAACGAACTTTTATCATTTACTGGAATTGATTTTGTATTAGTTGCTTTTATACGATCACCAGTAAACAAAATATGGGTTTCGAGTAATTCCCGCGTAGCAATTGCCACAATATCATCTTCATCTAACGCTATAATATCTCCTAACTTAACCGGCTTCGCATACCTATTAAGAGTCGAAAAAATTCGTCTAGACTTTTTCATCCCTACATCACTGGTACTATGACCAATTAATATAACACTAATCGTCTCAGTAACCAATGCTGGATTCTTTTTAACAGCCTCTTTGATTCCTTCAACACGATGTTGCCCATCTACAGGAAATATCTTCTCTTTACCATTGAAATGTAATATGCCAACATTGGGAAACTCATCTTCATCTAGCTCAAATCTAATTTCAGTCCATTGAGGCTCCCCGTCATACACAGCTAAAACTAAAGCATTAAAGAAGCGGTCATCCTGTTCTAGAATATATTGTTTGATCTTTCCACTATTATCTGTAAGAGACCTTTGAAGTCTATCCTTCAACGTCTTAGATGTATATATTTCATTTCCAACTTTTCTATCAACCAGTTCATTGATTTGCTGAAAAGAAAAGTTGGCAGAATAATAGACAGTGTTACCTATTTTTCCTCTTATTGCTGGGATATTCATATATTAATATTAATTATTATTAAAAGCCGGAATTGTTGCCTGAACATTAACTTTATCAGGAATTTTCTCATTCAAAGGAGGTAGTATTGACCTAATCAAAATAGCTTCTGTTTTGTCAATCCATTCATTATCCGTATTAGGAAAATACCTATAGAACAAATATGGTCCCCAAAGTCGAAACATCTTCTTTATCATTACTCGTTCTGAGTCTGTAAAATACTCCAGTGCCCGCTTTCTTATATTTTGAGCCTTAGTATATTTACATCTACCAATATATAAAATGTGACTCTCAAAAAAAGGCAAATTAACTCCTTTCAAAAAGAATATATACAAACCACCTGTATTTGTTGGCAATGCTTTAATATCATTAGAAATATCTGAATTATCAGTATTTAAATATTTAAATTCAACAGACCATTTATTTTCATCCCTAATAGGATCGTCTATTGGCAATATATTATCTTTCCATCTTGAAGGATTATGGTAATACAAAACCTCATGCTTCAAGTTTTCATCATCGTCAGCTACAAATGCTCTATACAACATAGTCTTATATAAAACAGTTAGCACAAGGTATTTCATCATCTTCGTCAAACATATCGACAAGCAAGCCACTTATCGTTTTTGCCTTCAAATTCTCTTGCTTTTTGATATAGTCTAATTTTATCTGACGAACTCGTTCTGGACGGCTTAATTCTGCAAGTGTCTCTCCTTGAATCCAAGTATAACCATCCTTCTCATACTCCATAGACTTTTTGTACAACTCAGGATGCTGCTCAAGAAGCCAAATCCACTCAATGCGTTGCTGAAAAAAACAAAAGTAACATCCAGAACGACTACGACAATACTCTCCTTTCTTACCATCTACTTCAAACTCAATTGGATTATAGTATGCAGGAACGCCAACTCCACTTTCCTCCAATATTCTAAAGATATCCTTTTTGACAAGGATATCTTCATTATCAATTAAAGGGAACTCCTCAAGCTTTCCGACAGGATAGTCTGTTGTCTTTAAAAACTCAAAAACAACTCTATTAAAAGTCTTTACACTTAAATCAAGGAGAGCATTAAGTTTGCGACTATAATAGAATGACTTATTAATAGGTGTAGATACAACCTCGATAACCTCTTCTTTTATATTTTCTTGTGCCCACTCCTTATATAAATCTGTTATTAGCCCCAAATTATCATTGTGCAAAACTTTGTGTATAACATCAAGACTCCAAATATTCCTTCTGAATGGAAATACAGCCTGTATATTTGGTTTGGTCGAGACATACCCCTCTCTGTCTTCATCTCCACGAATACCAACATAAGATATTGCAGGATCATCACCAACAAACTTCTCAAATTCGGCTAGTTTCATTTTTTGTGTACACCAGCGAGCCTGTGGCGATGGTAAATAGCCTCCACTGATCTTTAAAAAGTGGTCAAATGGCGTTGGCTCAGGACTACCTTCAGCAGCCTTCAATCGCTCGACCTTACCTAGAAATGACTCTAGATTATCGACCAATTTCTCTGTCTCTTCCAACTCGCATCCAGTGTCTGAGTTGTAGTATTCCACCTTCAGTGTTGGGTACTTCTGCCTCATATAGATGGCTAAAGCCGCACTATCCTTTCCACCAGAAATTCCAAGAACATGTCTTACCTTAGTCATCGTTCAATCTCTTTTTAATTATACTTAAAAGTGCATAAGTATCGATCTCACTATCATTTGACAGTAATTTATTAATCTCTGATTCAAGTTTTTTCGCTTGCTCTGTCTTTTTTGCATTCAACTGAACTATTTGCTGTGAGGTTGTACCATCACTTGAAATCATCTCAAAACGGAAGAAGCTATCCTCGCTTGTCAGCCCCTTGTTACTACTCATCTCAGCATACTTTAAGAGCTCTTTAAACAAGTGTATGAGATTATCAACCAAGTATGCTTCTTCTTCATCTATCAAAGCCTCCAACTGCTTATCTAGAACCACATACGCCAAAGATTGATACCAAGTTACCCGATCTGTATTTTTAATCAAGATACGAGTTAAGAAGGTCTTTTGTCTTTCTGTCAGCAAGTATGTTTTGATAGATGCATATCGTTGTTCCAATTCAGCCTTATACGAAGAGAATTCTTTACTCTTCAAACCAAGTTCCTCAACAAGCACACTCTCCAACCGATTAATCAGATTTGAGTAGCACATACGGAGCTCTCTAATTGCTTTTTGGAGCAACTCGACATATCGCATAAGAACATCTGCATTACTTGCTATCTCTGAATCCTTAAATCCTAATGCACGCGGGAGATCCTCAAAAAAGGTTTTCTCAGGATCTTTTGCAGATGCCAATACAGTTCGGAATTGTACTGTAGATTTTTGCAGTCGTTTGGTCTGTTTTGTGTATTTGTTGAGTTTCTTGTAAAAAAGCAGGAACGGTTTGATTGTCTCGATAAGACTATCAGCCGTGAACTCTGCATCCTGCATTAAGCCTAATGCCTCACGATACTTATTGAACAAATCTAATTTAACCCCATCAACATTGAAGGCTTTAATGGAGAATCCTGCAGGTGATTTCTGCATAATATCCAATACCTCACGAGTAATCGTAGGTATATATATACCAGCATCATTATACAGCGAGTAATCGTTCTTTTTAATGATCAGGAATGCCGGCAGCCACATATCTATCACTCCTTGCTTCAATTTGAAGGGGCGAGAGCGTAATATCTTTATGAGATCTCCCAATTTACGAGGTTTCTCTTTGCTAGTATCAAGGAATTCCTCGCAGACCCTCCACAAAGGCATGAAACTTTCTTCGTTAGGAGCATCAAGAAAATACTCTTTGCCGATATGCTTATGGATGCCCGTGTTATGAAGCAACGTCAAATAGATAGTCTTTTCTGGAGGAAACTTACCATCCTCAAAGCCTAAATTGGGTTCTGAACTATTATACAGTAAATGAGTAAGGAAGTTAACGCGAGCCGTTGATATTGCACTACTGGGTTTATGCTTATTGACCATCTCATTAATATATACCGGAGTATCACAATACACCTGGTCGCATATCATTGATAAACATTTATTAAATATGGTCTTCGAGAAGATATCCAAAATTTTTCCTTTATATACCCAAATGACATCTGAGTTATAGCTGAATAAAGTTTTTAATACACTGGCGTTTAGTAAACTTTGCTCATGTGCAATGAGAGCTTTGAGTTCTTTTTGAGCAACATTATCTTTACTGTCAACATCATTCTGAACATAAGCTAGTTTATCAAGCTGCCATACGTGATCTATAATTTGATCAGCTTTCTTGAAGTATGCAAATAAAACAGCGTCTTCAACACCCGCAGAGTGTTGTTGCAAAGCTTCTATTGTGAGATCCTCATTAAATATAAGATTGATGTAGCCATCGATCTCATTCTGGGGTTGTAAAATAATCGGATGGTCTGTAATCTCATATTTAAAGTATCGAGGCGTACCATTGCGATAATAAGAGGCGTTGGCAAACTCAATGGGAAGATTGAAGCTTGTTATGAGTTTTTCCACAATATCTTTAGAGCGGGGAACAATACACGCAGCCTTCAATAACTCGCCTTCAATATTGACATCCGTACCTTCAAACAATATATATTGAGATTTGTAAGTCGCATATCGAATAATCTTATGCTGTGCAAGCAATTCAATAATAGACTCTGGCTTATCAATACCTAAGGCAAACTTTGCATATTCGGAAAGCTTCTCTTTGTTAAATTGCATTCCTGCCTTGCCAAAAAGATTTAGCATACCAATCGTCTTGATAAGCTTCATGGCATTCGTAACTGTTTCGCCCTCAAATAAACTCTCAACGCGCTCTAAACTTACGCGTATGGCAGTCCAAGCAGTAGAATCAGCATTTATTTCTGATAAATAAGAGTAAAAGTTATATATATCATAGTCATAAACGTCAGATAAACTATATGTTGTATTCTCTTTTTCCTTAAAAAGATGAAGAGATCCTTGTCCGGTAGCTTCAAGAAAAGAGAATAGTGTTCTTTCATTCTGACCATACCGCTGAATGGACAGAGTCAATGCTTGTGCTGCAAAAATGTCCAACGGATACAAACTTGCTACAGTATCATAAGCAATAGATGAACTGACAAATTTGCTTGCAATGGCTAGATTGTAAATCCGTTTAAAGTGATAATTTATAATATCACGTTTGGCTCTTTCTATATGTTTAGACGCAAGAAAAAGTAGCTGTTCTACAGGCTCATTAAAAACAATCTCATGAAAACGCCCCTTTACTTTTGTCCATTCGTTGCGCTGGCTCTCTGTTAATGTACGGGCATACGAATTAAAATTCTGGTGTAGTGTTGTAAGTAAAATGGCATTGCGTCGTTCATCATTGATGAACTCCGTGAATTTCTGAAAGAGATACAACTCCCTTTCAGGGTTATTTTTTGCTGCATACTCTAGTAATTTACCAAACTCATCGATTACAAGAATTACAAACTCTTCACGTTTTTCGGCTCTCCTGAAATAGCTTTTTAGATTTTCAAAAAGATTGTCTGAAGCTTCTGTCGGAAAGAGATTCTCGGTGAGAACTCTTTGAAGAGGAGCGTAATCGCCAACAATTTTTTCGAACTTAAATCTAACAAATCCATTAAACTGGCCCTTGTTGGTAATGAGAATCTTACTATTATTCTTTAAACTAATTTCATACTGGCTTTTGA
>ERZ832317.4656-NODE-4656-length-13111-cov-4.952665_pt1 | contig 13111 bp, 10 predicted proteins | sample MGYA00519695_ERZ832317 | MGnify/ENA primary metagenome ERZ832317 (study PRJEB31850, sample SAMEA3708726) | human gut metagenome | biome: human gut; feature: human-associated habitat; material: faeces | place: China | collected 2014 ...
ATCTGGAAAGGTACGACCATTGAAAATACGCATAAAAGGTAAAGCAGTTTAGTAAATTTAGATTTGACTCTTGTAATGTACCATGCACACATAGAAGTACATACAAGAATTACAAGAACAGATCCAACAGTGATAAATACTGTCCAGCCAACTGCACTTAGAAGATTATATTTATCAATTGCAGTCATGTAGTTTTCAAGTCCGGCCATCGTTTTTCCATCCGGAAGCTGGAATGGCTGTTTATTAATATAAACCTTCTTTTTAAAAGAATTCATAAGTACGATTAAAATAGGCAGTATATAGACAATTCCTAAGATTGTAAATATACCGGTTCCGGCTGTGCTAAGAGCACTTCTTTTCTTTTTCATTTATTGCTGCACCTCCTTGGAACGAGTCATATGTAACTGAATCATACTAATTGCAACGACAAGAACAAAGAACAGGACGGCTTTTGCCTGTCCGACACCTTCCCATCCAGTACGTCCGTAAAACGTGTTAAAGATGTTCAGTGCCATCATCTCAGACATCTTGGAAGGTTCACCGGCTGTCAGTGATAAGTTCTGGTCAAATAATTTAAATCCGTTTGTCAGTGATAAGAACATACAAATAGTAATGGACGGCATCATCATTGGAATTGTGACTTTGAATAATTTTGTCCATTTTCCTGCACCATCGATCTGGGCTGCTTCCATAACGTCACCTGGAATAGACTGAAGACCTGCAATATAGATGATCATCATATAACCAATCTGCTGCCAGCTTACAAGAATGATCAGTCCCCAGAATCCGTACCATTCGTTTAATGCGAGTGCAGTTCCGTATTTTTCAAGAATACCATTAAAAATCAACTGCCAGATATAACCAAGAACAATTCCTCCGATCAGGTTCGGCATAAAGAAGATCGTACGGAAAATATTAGTACCACGCATATTCTTGGTAAGTGCACTTGCCAGAGCGAAAGCAACGGCATTGATAATAATTAAAGATGCAACTGCAAACAATGCTGTGTACCAGAAAGAATGACGGAATACCGTGTCCTCAAAAGCTTTTTTATAGTTGGAAAATCCGACGAATTTCGCATCTGTTACCGTTGTAAATTTACAGAATGAAAGCCAGATTCCCATGATAAAAGGAATGATAAAGCCCAAGATAAACGCACAGAATGTTGGAAGTACGAATATGGGCATATAACGTTTTACAGCCTTTTGCATAAAAGGCGCCCCCTTTCCTTAAAAGCGGCGGGAGAATTGATCCTGCCCGCCGCATGAATATTTTACGATTCATATTTGATATTTCTTATTTGGAAGCTGCTGCTTCAGTTGCCCAACCGTCTACAAAAGCACTTACAACTTTTGCCCAATTCGCATCTGTCTGATCTGCTGCATATGCAGTTAATGCAGAACCAACACCATTCTTCCATTCCTCAGAAGGCATTGTTGAGAAGTTCCATGAAACAGGAGTTTTGCCATCTTCCAGATATTTGTTTGCTTCATTTACAAGTACGTTATCGGAATCAAGATTTGCTTTGAACGGAATCGTGAATCCCATTTCTTTGCAAAGACCATTGACGCCTGCATCAGATGTTACACACCAGTTCATGAAGTCTAAAGTAGCCTGAATGTCATCTTCTGAAGCTTTGGAGTTTACACACCAGTAGTTCTCTGTACCAGTACAGATTCCCTGATTCTCCTCTCCGTCTACACCAATGTAGATAGGAAGAATTCCAAGATTATCATCACCAATATCTTTGATGTTGTTGTATTCCCATGTACCGTTCTGATAGAATACAGCCTCTCCTGTTACGAAATCTGCAGTTGCATCATCAGCTGTCTTTGTAGAAAGAGCAGTTGGATCGCAAGTTGCATTGTTGATGTACAGATCCCAGATCTGACGATAGTTGTCAAGGTATGTACCTTTGATTGCATCTGTATTATCAATACCGTCTGCTTTATACTCATAATAGATTGGAAGGTTTGCCAGGTGAGTTTTAAATCTCCAGTCAGAAGAACCGTCCATACCAGCGGAAGTAAATGCGGAGAATCCTAATTCATCTTTTCTCTTTGTGATATCTTCAGCAACTTTCTTTAAATCTGCGAAAGATTTGATATCATCCTGTGTGTAACCAGCTTTTTTAAGAAGTGCTTTGTTGTAGATTAAACCGTAAGTTTCTGTACAGTAACCAACACCTGCGATTTCATCGCCGTTCTTTAATTCAAACTTATCACTTGTAAGCTCGTTTAAAATATCAGAACCTGTTAAATCGTAGCAGTAGTCTTTCCAGGAAGCAAGACCTACAGGACCGTTAACCTGGAAAAGAGTAGGAGCTTCGGATTTACCCATCTCACTCTTTAAAGTAGTTTCGTACTGGTTTGCTGCTGCTGTTACTACTGTAACTGGAACACCAGTTTCGTCTGTGTATTCTTTTGCAAGTTCCTGCCACTGTTCATCTGCTTCTGGTTTGAAGTTAAGATAGTAAACAGAACCTTTGGATGAGTCCTTATCAGAAGATGCTTTCTTGTCGGAACTTCCGCCGCCACATCCGGTGAGCATGGAACAAGCCATGATTGTTGCTAAGCCTGCTGCAAGTAATCGTTTCATTTTTCTCATAATAATGAATCCTCCTTTTTAAATATCCTTGCGTGTCTTGCGACTTAAGAGTATGTAACTATGTACTGGAACCGTTTTCGGAAATGTTTCCAGTTGTTTGATAAGCATATTATATAACTTATATGAGTAGAATTACAAGTATTTTTTGTCGAATACAAAAATTTTGTTAAAAGTTATTGAAAAACATAATAAAAACTATACATATTGAACAAAGGATTTGATTGTAAAATAAAATTTTTTTAAAAGGGTATGGACAAACTAAAAAAAGTAGTGTATACTCAGCCTTAAATTACAGGGAAATCCTGTAAAATTAAAAAATTTTATTCCCCCCTGCACCGTTTCACTCCACTTTCTGAACGGTCAGGGCAAAGAAAAGGAGGATAACCGTCAGACTTGCGGTGCGGCAGTGTGGAGACCTGTCGTAATGTGGCGCGGAAGTAATCGCCGGCTGCGAGGTGATATCGTGCGGAGGCAGTATCACTAAAGTCTAAGAATATGGCAGAGGTAACATTAAAACATATTAAAAAAGTTTACCCAAACACAGAGAAGAAGAGCAAAAAGGGCCAGAAGAAGAGCAATCTTATGGTTACAGAAGAAGGCGTATTAGCAGTTCAGGACTTCAATCTTGACATCAAGGACCGCGAATTCATCGTATTAGTAGGTCCATCCGGATGTGGTAAGTCCACAACACTTCGTATGGTAGCCGGTCTCGAAGAAATCAGTGGCGGAGAACTCCTCATTGATGGAAAGAGAATGAATGATGTAGCTCCAAAGGGTCGTGATATCGCTATGGTATTCCAGAGCTATGCGCTGTATCCACATATGACAGTTCGCGAGAACATGGAATTCCCATTAAAACTTCGTAAGATGCCAAAAGACGAGATGAATAAGAGAGTGGACGAAGTGGCAGAAATTCTTGATATCACACAGTATCTTGACCGTAAGCCAAAGGCATTATCCGGTGGACAGCGCCAGAGAGTTGCCATTGGTCGTGCGATTGTAAGAGAACCGAAAGTTCTTTTAATGGATGAGCCTTTATCAAACTTAGATGCCAAGCTTCGTAACCAGATGAGAGCAGAGCTTATCAAGCTTCGTCAGAGAATTGATACAACATTTATTTATGTAACACATGACCAGACAGAAGCCATGACACTTGGTGACCGTATCGTTATCATGAAGGACGGAATCGTACAGCAGGTCGGAACTCCACAGGAAGTATTTGACCATCCAGCGAACATCTTTGTAGCAGGCTTTATCGGTATGCCACAGATGAATATGTTTGATGCGAAACTCGTAGAACAGTCTGGGAAATACAGTGTAGAATTAGGTGGTGTTTCCATTATACTTTCCGAAGAAAAACAGGCAGCACTCGCTAAAAATAACGTAAAATCACAGGAAATCACCCTTGGAATCCGTCCAGAGCACATCGCTTTAGCTCAGCCAGGCAAAGATGCCATCACAGGCAAAGTGGACGTATCCGAGATGATGGGAAGTGCGATTCATTTACATGTCAATGCCTGTGGAAGAGATACCATTATCATCGTACAGACGATGGATTTAACAGGTGGAGAAGATTTATCAATCGGAAGTGAAATCTCTTTCGCATTTGGCGGAAACGCAGTCCATGTGTTCAATAAAGAAACAGGGGAGAATTTAGAATTCTGATTTGCTGAGGGCTGTGCTTTGGATGGGGAGAAAAATAGAATTCACTTTTTTTCTCTAAGTCTCTCCTATGAATCCCACGAAGTTGCCAGCAAACACACTATAAAGACAGATAAAGCATATTTTGTGGCCTCGGAGTAAGTGTTGAACACTCGCTCCGAGGCCACAAAATATGCTTTATCTGTCTTTATAGTGTATTTGTTCATTTTTCAACTCTATAAATTTAATATTGACATGTATATACAAGTATGATAATATAAAATCAACATGAAGCTCAGTTATTTAAAATCAAATTTTTATTATAGGAGGAGAAAAGTATGTTAAATGTAACGTTAGATTCCCTTGGATTAGAAACCGTACGCGGAGATGAGAGTTTTGTTTCGAGAGTACAGGATATGCCAGTTAGTAAAGAAGAGTTTTTCGATTTAAAAAAAATGGCAAAGTACGTAGGTGTAACAGAACAGTTTAAGGATGTTATCAACACATTCCATACACCGGAAGGGGAAACTCCTGCAGGTTTTAGGCGAGAGCTTGTGATGGAAAAAGACGGTGTTGTAAAGGTTGATCTGGTAAGAGATATTTCTTATGATAAGAATGGTATATTAAGACCAACAAATGTATTGTTTTCTGCCGACAGTGCGAATCCATATGAAGTGGAACCAATCAGCCCTTTAATTTCCAATTTGACCTGTAACCCGGGAATCATTTACGATTTATTTATTAATAATCCAAAGGCTAATGTTGGAAATAAATATAAGAACCGTGATGAAGTTATGGCAGAAATCGGAAGAGTACTTGGTCCGGGATGTGATATCAGTGTGGAGCTGAACAATCCTTTTGAGCAGGATTTCAATAAGATTCTTGAAGAGGCAGAAAAATTTAGAGAAATGTTTTCTAAATATCGTGTAGTTATTAAAGTCCCTCATACAGGAGCCGTTACACCACAGAATGTAACCCAGCTTCTCAGTGGAAATAAAAAACTTGACAAGAGACCGGATCAGGTTGGAACAGAAGATGCACTTCGCGGGCATAATCTTGCATTGAAACTGCATGAACATGGATTCCGTGTAAACTTTACATTAATGTTTGAGCCGTTTCAGACTATGCTGGCAATGCAGGCTAGACCATACTTTATCAATACATTTTTAAGACATCGTCTTTTACAGTCTCAAAATATTAAAAAATATGTTGATATGTATGAAGTATCAAAGGATAATAAGATTTTAGAGACATTAAAAGACTACTTTATCTCCTGTGATTATTATACAGAAGCAGATAGGGATATGGCATTGGCAGATGTTCTTGCATTTGGTAAAGATCTTCTTAAATACAGACATTTTGAAGATAAGCAGGGTCAGGATGGATTAGATGGTATGCGTCATAATCTGCGCGTATTAAAGAACTCCAATCTAAAAGACACACGTCTTATTGTGTGTTCTATGGAAGGCCCTTACAACTATCCGGATATTGATAAACTCCTTACAGAACCAGAATTCCAGGATATGAATCACAAAGTCGTAATTACAGCAGAACCAAATTATCTTGCAAGATTTACATCTACGAATCAGGTAATCAGCTATCAGAGAAGATTTATGAATGCTGCAAATGGACAGAGCTAAATAGAAATCATATTTTTTAAAACAAGATGTATATACATGACTGGATATATAGGGGGGGGGAAAAGTATGGGGAAGGCAGTTATTTTTGATTTAGATGGTACATTATTAAATACTTTAGATGATCTTGAAGATAGTGTAAATCATACCTTAAACTATTTTAAATACCCGAAACGAACAAAAGCAGAAGTAAGAAGCTTCATAGGCGGTGGTGCAAAAGCTTTAATAAAAAAATCTTTGCCAGAAAATGTAACTGCAGAAAAATACGAAGAAGTATTATCCTATTTTCAGGCTTATTATAAAAAGAACGCTGATAAAAAAACAGGTCTTTATCCAGGGGTAAAAAAGCTGGTAAATAAGCTTTCTGATGAAAATTATTCTATAGGAGTTGTTTCTGCGAAAGGTGATATTGTAGTAAAAGAATTGGTAGAATCATTTTTAGGAGACAAAGTAAAGGAGACTTTGGGAGAAAAAGAAGGCATAAAAAGAAAACCAGCCCCGGATTCTATCTTAATCATGATGGATACGCTAAAATGCAAACCAGAAGAAACTATTTACGTTGGAGACTCTGAAGTGGATGTGGAAGCAGCCGCCAATGCGGGAATTAAATGCGCTTCTGTCACATGGGGATTCCGCGATAAGGAAGACCTTGAGAAGATTAATCCATTGTATATAGCGGATAATGTACAGGAACTCTATGAATTAATAAAGGAGTAAACAGATTTGCTGCAGGCAAAGTAGACGCCGCCGTAGAGCAATCCGACAGAATATCTATAGCGGCTGACTCTTTCTTGTGGCATCTCCTTTGCCATTCAGCAAATCAGAATCTTATGGTAATTTTCATGAAATTAGAAATTTGCTTTTACCCCCGTAGCCTTGCTAAAATTATGTTTATGAAAAAAATCACGGGAGGCTGTAATGAGGGTTATGAGGAATAAGAATGATTGGATGCAAAAGAAGAGCATTATTATTATATTAGTGGTTCTTTTATTAGTAGCAATTTTAGCTGTGGCGGCAGAACTTGGAATGAAGAGTGGTGGCAGACCGAATAAAATAATAGAAAAAATTACGGATGGAAATGAAGATAATTCTAATTCGGATTCCAATAATATGAAAGAGAAAGATAGCGAGAAAGAATTCGAGGATGATACGAACAGTGAATTGAATACGGGATATGGCTATGAGATGGATGTACTTTCTGATAAGAATAATTCAACGGAGGAAAAGACTGTCTATGAAAAAGGCTATGATCTTCCAGTAGATAAGCAGGAAGATAAAACAGCAAAGAAAGAATTACATGAGATGATGCAGGCTGTCTGGCCTATTTATGATAAAAGCGAAAAAGGTGATACCAGCAATGTAGTATTACCGAGTAAGACTATAAAAAAGATATTAGATAAAATAGAAAGCTGTTCTGTTCCGGCATTTTTTAGCGGAAGAGAAGAACATATGTGTAATGCAGATAAATTTGATGCATTTTTAAAGAAAGCACAAAAAGGAGAAAAGGACAGTATTATAGTATATGAAGTTCACGAAGATGGCGGTGTTGGACGGAATAAATATATATTTGATGGACAAAATATGTATGTTTTATATGTCGGCTCCGTCTGGAACAATGATGAAGATGTAATCAGTATTGACACAACATATACGAGAATAAAAGAATGGAACTACACAAAAGATGGCTGGTTTACTGGAGAATTCTGCGTACCAGAACCACCGGAAAGATCTGAAACGGTAGATGGAAGGTTTAGGATTCTGGTTTAATTCAGTAAACAGATAGACGAAGCCAGGAAGCAAACGAATCTATATTTATGACTTTAGTCGCGGCGTGTTGAATGCTCGCTTTCGCGCTCGCATCCAACACTTGCTCCGAGGTCATAAATATAGATTCGTTTGCTTCCTGGCTTCTGTGCTATGGTGGTTGGAGTGAATTAAACCTAGAAACGGAGAGAATTTGAGAAAGAAGAGTATAAAGTCTAAGCCCATCTGGTGAATCCTCAAATCTCTCCCCAACGATAAATGGTAATAATTTCCTCTCCAGCCAAAGCACAGCTCTCTGGAAGATAAATAAAGCATATTTGTGACCTCGGAGCAAAGGTTGGATGCGAGCGCGAAAGCGAGCATTCAACCTGCAGCGACTAAAGTCACAAATATGCTTTATTTATCTTCCAGAGAGCGTCAACTTTGCCTGCGGCAACCCCCTATTTATCGTTTCTTCAACTTTGGAGCCAACGGCATATCCCACCCATGATGGTCAGTATGCAGCAGCTTATGAGACATACGAGAAAGAGGTTTCTCCAGATACTCTTCATAAGTTTTTAACACTTCCGGATTCTCATGCGAGAAACGACGTTCGTTCTGGGAATCAAGGAAGTAGAGGTTCCTGGAGCGAATCTCAGCCATTTCCTTCCCTTCGTGGATTGGCTGTCCGCCACCGCCTACGCAGCCGCCAGGGCAGGCCATAACTTCTACGAAGTGGTAGAATACTTCACCGCGGCGAACGGCTTCGATTAACTTTCTTGCGTTGCCAAGTCCACTTACTACGGCAACTTTAACTTCTGTGCCATTGATGTCAATAGCAGCTTCTTTCCAGCCGTCCATTCCTCGTACACCGTGGAATGCATCTGGGTCAGGGTTCTGTCCTGTTGCAAGATAATAGCAGCTTCTTAAAGCAGCTTCCATAACACCACCGGTTGTTCCAAAGATTACGGCAGCACCAGTTCCTTCTCCGCAAGGAGAGTCAAAGTGGTCTTCTGGAAGTCCGTAAACATCAATGTTGAGGGACTTCATGTAGTCAACGAATTCGCGTGTATTTAATACAACGTCAACGTCAGGACCAGTTCCTGTACTGTCCATAGTAGGAAGTGCACATTCGGCCTTCTTTGCGATACATGGCATGATGGAAACGCTGAAAATGTTTTCAGGATCTTCATGAATCTTATCAGCAAAGTAGTTCTTGATGATGGCTCCCTGCATCTGTTGAGGAGACTTTGCTGTGGAAAGGCAGTCTACCATGTCAGGATACTGGGATTTTAAGAAACGAACCCAGCCAGGACAGCAGGAGGTAAACATTGGCCACTGGTAGTCTTCTTTATGTTTCAGTCGTTCTAAGAACTCGCTTCCTTCTTCCATAATAGTAAGATCGGCAGCGTAAGTTGTATCAAATACATAATCAAATCCCATCAGACGAAGTGCACCGGCAAGTCGTTCTGGGGAAGCAAACTTACGGGAAAGCTTGAAGGCTTCAGCCCATGCGGTACGAACGGCAGGAGCAACCTGAACAACTGTAGTTTTTCTTCTTGTATTTAACATACCGTTCTGAGAGAATACCGGACGTTTATCGTCACGGCCTGACAGAGCAGCAACTGGACAATGAGTGATACACTGTCCGCAAAGAGCACAGTCGGCTTCTTTAATATTTCTTCCGAGAGATACATTAACGGTAGTACGGGAACCAGTTTTGGCGATATCCCATACTTTTAAAGACTGTACTTTATCACAAATCTGGATACAGCGCATACATTTGATACATTTGCTTTCGTCACGGATAAGAGGGAAGTCCATAGGCCACTTCTCTTCTGTGATGTGTTGTTTGAAAGTACCACTTCCGAATTCAAGGTCGTTGGCAACTTTCTGAAGCTGGCAGTTTCCGCTTCGAACACAGGTAGGGCAGAAGCAGTTGTGCTGTGAGAGAATCAGCTTAATATTGATTCGGCGGGCATCACGTACTTTTGGGGAGTTTGTGTAAATCTCCATTCCTTCTTTTACTGTATTGTTACAGGAAGTGACGAGCCTTTCGATACCTTTTATTTCCACAACGCAGACACGGCAGGCACCGATTTCGTTGATATCTTTTAAATAACACAAAGTAGGGACAATCATTTTTGCCTCTCTGCAGGCTTCTAAAATCGTAGTTCCCTCTTCAACGGAGATAGGAACGTCATTTATCTTAATATTTACCATTCTTCAACTCGTCCTCCTTTAAATACTCCATAACCAAAACGGTCACAGCGCAGGCAGCGGTGTGCTTCCTGATTGGCCTCTTTGCAGGTCATGCCGTTCTCTACGATGTTGAAATCCTTTTTACGCTCTGTAGTATTTCTTTCCATCATAGTAACACGTCCGCAAGGTGTCTTGTTCTCAATACGAGGTTCTGGAACAACAACGCCGCTTTCAATCTTATGATTGAATCCGAGGTAGTTGTCGATGTTGGCAGCCGCTACTTTTCCGGCTGCGATAGCACGGATAACGGTAGCAGGTCCGGTTACACAGTCTCCGCCGGCAAATACACCATCTTTTTCCGCAATAGAGCTATCCTTCTGTGCTAAGAAGCGTCCACGCTTTGCAGGGATGCCTGCACGTTCAAATGGTTCAGAAACGATATCCTGTCCGATTGCAACGATAACAATATCACAAGGGATATGTATAGGTTCTCTTCCGGAATTTGCAGGAGAAGGACGACCGCCAGTAATCAGGCCGATAATCTTAGGGTCAGCAACCATAGCAGTTACATACCCTTTTTTATTTGTTTCGATTGCCTGAGGGGCATGGAGTTCAAGAATCTCTGCACCCTCTGCGATAGCAGCCTCGATTTCGTCCATGAGGGCAGTCATATCAGCCTTTCTGCGTCGGTACATAACACTAACGTTTTTAGCACCAAGACGGATAGCAGAACGGGTAGCGTCCATAGCCACGTTACCACCGCCGACAACGATAACATTTTTGCCTGTAAAATCAGGTGGATTTCCATCTCCGATATCACGCAACATCTGAATAGCGGAAATAACACCCTTAGCATCTTCGCCAGGAATACCAAGCTTCTTATCTGTATGTGCACCGATAGAAATATAAACTGCATCGTAGTTTTCTTTTAACATCTTAAAGGAAATCTCTCCATCTTCATCACCGATGCAGGTATTCATCTTTGTCTCAACACCTGTAGCAAGAATGTTCTGAATATCTTCAGCAAGACGCTCTTTTGGGAGACGGTAGTTAGGAATACCATAGTAAAGCATTCCGCCGAGTTCTTTTCTCTGTTCGAAAATAGTACACTGATGTCCCATCTGCTGTAAATAGTAAGCAGCACTTAAACCAGAAGGACCGCCACCGATGATAGCAACTGTTTTACCAGTAGGTTCGCAGCATTCTGGAGGTGGCACAAGACCACAGTGGTCAGCGGCGTAACGCTTGAGCCCGCGGATATTTACCGCATCATCCACGAAGTTACGACGGCACTTTGTCTCACAAGGATGTTCACATACGAGTGCACAGGAAGTAACAAATGGGTTATCTTTACGGATTAACTTAACAGCATCTGCATAACGTTCATCTGCGATAAGAGAAATGTAACCAGGAACGTCAACACCGGCAGGACAAAGAGCAACACAAGGAACCGGCTGTTCCAGATGACAGGAACAATGTCCGTTCGTGATGTGTTCAATGAAATCTTCACGAAAACCTTCTAATCCTTTAAGAACCATTCTTCCGGCCTCGTAACCAATGGCACAGTCGGCACTGTCATAAATGGCTTTTGCAGTACGTTCAATTAAACTAAGTGTTTCTAAAGTGGCTTTTCCATCCAGTACATCTTCTAACATATCTTCAAGAACGCCCAGGCCGATACGGCATGGAACGCATTTTCCACAAGTCTGTGCATGAAACAGCTTCAGGAAAGAAGCAGTCATATCAACAGGACACAGTCCGGGAGGACTGGCAATAATTCGGCGTTCCAGATCTTCGTACAGATTGTCAACGACTAACTGGGCCTTGCTTTTTTTTCTGACCTCAAGTCTACTCATAATTTCCTCCATTCACAGGGCTATCACCCTGATAACAAAAATAGTCTCAATGGAGCGATTATATCATATGAGAAAAAATTTGAAAAGAAATGATAATTTATTATCATTACAATAAAAATGTTATAATAATAACAATTTGCAAAAGAAAGCAGGAAGAGAGTATTAATTTATAAAAAAGACAGAAAAAACCACATCAAATGATAAAATATCATCGATAAATGTGGTTTTTCTTTGCATTTTCTTCAAAAATGTATAGCAAAATATTTTGAAAAAGAATTAGAAAAAATAGTGCTTACAAAAGAAAGCCGCCAGATTGTAATCTTTTTTTAACAATCGGTCCAGCAAGGACAACGAGAATGATTTTCACAAGGTCACCAGGGATATATGGAATTACTCCGGCAAGCAGTGCCTGGTAAAAGGTAAGGTGCGCCTCGATGGCAAGCCATGCCGTACCAAAAATGTAAGCAACAATAGTACCGATGGCAAGACTGACAATCTGCATACCGCGGTTAGAAAACTTTTCAAAAGCAAATCCACAGATGATTGCCATTGGAATAAAGCCGATCAGGTATCCGCCGGTTGGTCCTAAAAGTTTTGCAAAACCGGAACTAAAACTGGAGAAAACAGGGAGTCCTGCAATACCAATAAGAAGATAGATCAGATAACTTATTGTTCCAAACTTCCAGCCAAGCAGACATACAGTTAGGTAAATTGCCAGATTTGTTAAAGAAATCGGAACGGGGCTGATTGGAATCGGGATGGAGAGTGGTCCTAAAATACAGGTGATGGCAGCCATAACAGCGATGAGTGCCATCTGGAATGTTGTAAAAGATTTTTTCTTTGTAGTAGTAACAGCAGACATGATAATTTCCTCTCTAAAATGTATTGTTAAAAATAAAACTGGCTCCATTATAAAAGAAGTAGAACAAATTGTCAACCAGAAATAAAAAATAAGTTAACAATGCTTTTCTGATTGACAGGGAGACGCTCCCAAAGAGGGAATAGCACCTATATCTGTGACTTTAGTCGTGGCAGTTTGGATACTCGCTCCACACGCTTGTGTCCGAACCTTGCTCCAAGACCACAGATATAAGTTTATCCCCTCTTTGGGAGCTGACTTTGGCCTCTCTTTCGCCACACAAGTAAATTTTTTTAAAAAACTGGTATTTTGCACAAATATATTGGCATTTTTGTGTTTTTTGTAAAATTGAAAATGGGACTAAAAGTATCAAAAAAGGGGGGAGAGAAAGTATGAAGCAACGATTTTTAAGTATTTTTCTTGTGTTAGCCTTAATCATTCCATTCTTTCCGCAGGTAACTTTATCAGCGAAAGCAGCGGAAACGACAGCAAAAACGCAGGATGAGAACAGTAATGACAGAGATCATAAAGAAGGTTCCATTGGAAGCATAACAGACGGAACTCGG
>ERZ832317.4657-NODE-4657-length-13111-cov-4.024816_pt1 | contig 13111 bp, 10 predicted proteins | sample MGYA00519695_ERZ832317 | MGnify/ENA primary metagenome ERZ832317 (study PRJEB31850, sample SAMEA3708726) | human gut metagenome | biome: human gut; feature: human-associated habitat; material: faeces | place: China | collected 2014 ...
CGGCGGCCTGCAAAAATGTCATCATAGTGTTTTACAAATATTAAAGTTTACAAGTATTCTATTCCTCAATCTCGCTTTCGAACGCTTTGGTATTTACGGCTTCCGGAGCAAGTCTTCGCTATCAGCCTGCCAAACGCAGCTTTTCAAGCCGCCCTCGGAGGGGACTTGTCGCAACGCAACCGGATTTACAACCGAAATGCAAACGGCAAAGTCTCAATTTTTAATTTTTCATTCTTCATTCTTAATTATGAACAGCGTATCCGCCGGCTCCCGCTGCCGCTCTTTTTCCGCCTCTTCGGCCGCTTTTTCGGCCGCCCGGGCCGTGCGCCGCGCCATGCGCCGGGCCTTGCGCTTCTTGTTGGTGAAGCGTTCCCGGATGCGGTTGCGCAGGTCCCGCAGGTTGTTGAAATCCTCCTTGAAGTAGACGCCGATGCCGGTCTCCTGCAAACCCTGGTTCTCGTCGAAGCGGTCGATGGTCTGCGTGAAGGCTTTCAGCTTGAGCGTCCCGGCCCGGTCGATCAGGTAGGTGATGTAGGCCTCGCCCATGAAGTTGGACATCGAACTGTTCACGGCCTGCTTGTTGTCGATCAGGTAGTTGCCCTCGACCTCGACGAACAGGCGGTTGTTGATCAGGCTCTTCGACAGCCCGAAATCGACCTCGTCGCTCGTCAGTTCCGATTTGGGCCGGTAGCGGATCACCACGTTGTAGTCGGACGACGAAAGCCAGTTGCTGACCATGTTCGACACGAACTCCAGTCCCGTGGCCGCCGACACCGAGCTGCCGATGTTCGACGAGGCCTGCGACGAGTTCTCGGACATGAAGCTGTTGAACAGCAGCAGGTAGAGGAACTGCGTGTCGACCGTCTCGGGGGTCGAGAGAGCATTGGCGATCAGGCTCTGCGTCTCGGGATCGGAGCCGGGAACCCGCACGTCGAAGGTGATCGTGGGGTTCGAAAGCCGCTCGCCGAGGTGAATGACGCACTCCACGGGAACCGAACGGTCGCCCCCGAGGTCGGCCGTGCCCTGCAGGAGGGGTTGCAGCGACGCCTTGACCTTGTACACGGCGTCGATGTCGAGCATCGCGTTCATCGGCGACCCGGTCCACTGGATCGACGAACCGCTCTCGATGGTGAAGCGTTTGTTGATGATCTGCTGGAGCGACAGCATGAAACTGCCCTCCGCGATCGTATAGTCGCCGTAGATCTCGAAAATATTGGCCTTGGGGTTGATCTGGAGGTTCAGCGCGCCCGCGCCGCGCCCCTTGACCGTGTTGCCCGCCACTTCGAGTTCGACTTCGGCGTCGGGCCGCACGTCGAGCGCGAGGGTGATCTTCATCTGGCTCCCGGCGTCGGATTTCTGACGGTGCTTGCGCTCGAAGGAGAGTTTCTTGCGCGCCACGTCGTCGAGCGTATCGGCCTGCTCGGGCTGCTCGAAGACCACGAAATCGGCGTTCGAAATGTTCGACTTGCTCGACAGCGGCATCACGAACGAGGAGTTGCCGTCGGTCGAGGCCGTTATATCCATGTTCACCGCCCCCTTGTCGCCCGAGATGCGGGCCGCGCCCGTGGCGAAGACCCTGCCGTAGAACATGTCGTTGTCGTCGGAGTCGGTGTCGAGCACCAGCATCTGCTGCGGGGCCACGCGCACGTCGTAGGAGATATTCGAAAGGTGCTGGAGGCTCATGTCGAAATCGAACCGCCCCCGGTTGCCCCGGGGGTCGAAAATCGGGACGTTCGAAGCCCTGAACCGGTTGTTCTTCACGTTCAGCACGGCCTCGGGCATCGAATAGGTCACCTGCGTGAAATCGACCGTGGTTTTCAGCCCCGCGACCCGGATTTCGCCTTCGAGATCGGCCTTGCGGCCCTGGCCCTGCAACGTGAGGCCGGCCGAGGCCATGCCCTCGGTCGAGGAGACGACACCCGCAAGGATCGGGTCCAGCAGCGCCATGTCGAGACTGTCGACGTCCAGCCGGGCGAAATAGCGGTTGCGGTCGGGAGCGTAGAAACCGCGGATCAGCGTGTCGCGCCTGATACGGTCGGAGACCGTCACTCCGGCGCGGCTGCGGGCGAAGTCCCAGCGCGAGGCGAGGCGCATCGGCGGCGCGGGAATGTCGTTGACCTCCACGCTGTCGAGCAGGATGTCGGCCGTGATCTCGCCGCCGCGCAGCACCGACTTCATCGCCGCCGAACCATTCGTGCGCCCCTCGATGTAATAGCCCATGCGCTCGGCGACCTGCGCGAAGGGCGCCAGGTCGAAATTGTGCAGCGAGAGCGTCACCGAATCCTCGCGGCTGCGCGAGGCGACGCCGTCGAGCAGCAGCTCCTGCTCGCGGTTCATCACGTAGAACTTGTCGATCACGACCTGCGCGGTGTCGAGCAGGATTTTGCGGGCGAAAATCTGCCACGTCTTGTCGCCGCGGGTGATGTGCGAGGGAAGAATCCGCAAATCGACGACGCGGCCGTTGGGTCCGTGCTCGTCGGCCACCGCGGCGCGGAACCCGACGAGTCCCGAGACGCGGCGCAGGGTGTCGTCGAAGCCTGCCGAAAGCTGCACGCGGTTCTGCCGCGCGCCGCCCGTCAGCGAGAGGCGCGGAAGGTGCAGCACCCCTGCATAGAGATCCTCGGCCGAGGCGTAGACCGCCAGCGAGTCGCCGCGGTTCGAGGCGTTGACCGAGAGGCGCGTGGCGAGCATGCGCCGGCGCTCGATGTATTCCGATGCGGCCTTGAGCGACAACTGGTCGCTGGCCGGATTGAACAACAGTTGCAGCGACGAGCCGTCGGCGATCTGAAGTCCCGTCGACACGGCGTCGGCCACGGGGTTGAAATTGCGGATGTTGACCGACAGCAGCGAGAAGTCGTTGGCCACGGCGGCCTTGCGTTCCGAAGGCGTCTCCTCCCACTTTTCGCCGCCCAGCATCGGCAGGTATTTCCACGCGCTCCGGCGCAGGTATTCGAAGACGGTGCGGTAGCTGGTTTTCGACCGGAACGTGACGTCGGCGAAGTCCGAGCGCAGTTCCACAAACTTGCTCCGCTCGGAGTTCTCGCCCGTGACGGTCATGCTGGCGGCCGCGATCTCCTTGTCGTTGTAGCGGTAGCGGGCGTCGGTCACCTGAATGCGGCCGTTCAGATCGTCGAGCGAACGCCCTCCGGCGGCAGCGACGATGCGGCCCGAAAGCTGCGACACCGAGTCGCGGCGGTTGACGTGCAGCCGGGCCAGATCGGCGTGCCGCAGGTCCATCGTGAAGTCGTAGCGCGGCACGGAGTCGTTCAGGTCGACCGTGCCGAAGAAGTCGAAGTCGAGGTTGGGATCGCGGGCCGTGATGCGTCCGTCGAACTCGCGGTTGCGCAGGCGGCCGTCGAGCCGCAGCGAGTCGTAGACATAGCCGTTGAATCCCAGCTGCGTGACGTTGCCCACGACGTTGGCGTCGGCCACGCCCCTGCCGATCACGCCGTCGACATAGGCCGTGAGGGTGGCGTTGCCCAGCAGATCGCGGCGGTCGAGCAGCTCGCCCAGACGCAGGTTGCGCGTCTCGACATCGCCCCGCACGCTGCTCAGCCCCCCTTTGACCGGGGCCATTTTCAGGTTGCAGGAGACGTTACCCACGCCCGTCGCGGCGCCCAGCTGCATGTCGAACGACGAGAGCAGTCCCCGGAAACGGGCATTGAGGTCGATCTGCCCGGAATTGCCCAGCACGCCGACCAGCTTGTCCGAGAGTTTGCGGCCCGCGATGCCGAGAGCCAGCCCGTCCACGGCCCGGGCCGTGGAGCGCAGGCGGGGAACCGACAGGTCGAAACGGGTCTTCCGGATGTCGGGAAGCCCCTTCACCGAGGCGTCGGCCACGAGCGTCGTCCCCTCGCCGATCTGCATGCTCTTGATCCGGCCCGTGAAATCGGACACCACGCCGGCGACCTCGACGTTTACGTCGGTGAAATCCACATGCCAGTCGCGCAGCTTCGGGGCGAAAAAGGCGATGTCGTCGGTCGAAACGGTCGTATTGCGCATCGAGGCGTCGATGCGCACCTCGCCGATGAAATCCTTGTACTGCGCCCACGAGTCGCCCGCCAGCGAGACGAACGGAAAGTTGACGTTCGAACGCGGCGTGATGATCGAGGCGTTCTCGAAGCCCAGACAGCCCTGCGTCATGTAGAACCGCCCGGCCAGGTGGTTCAGCACGAAGCCGCTGCGTTCGCGGGCCGAAAAGGCCGCAATGGAGGTGTAAATGGCCTGCCCGTCGATCGTGAAATCGTCCACACGGGCCGTGATGCCGTAGAGGTGCATGTGCGAGAAGTCGATGCCGTGCTCCGGATCGCGATGGTCGAGCCGTTCGAGGCAGAGGTCCATGTTCTCGATCGAGGCCTTCTTCAGCGAGAGGCGGAAATTGCCCTTCTTGGGTTTGTCGGGGTCGGAAATGCGGTCGACGATCTGTTTGATGTTCATCTCCCCGCCGGGCGTCTGCCGCAGGTAAAGCCTCGCGTCGGCGATCTCGCCGCGGCTCAGCTCCAGCCCGCCGCCGAAGATGCCGAAACTCGTGATGAAGGCGTCGAGCTTCCCGACGTAAAGCAGCGTGTCGCGCTGGTAGTCCTCGACATAGAAGCCCTTGACCCTGACCTTCGAGAAGATGCCGATGTCCACGCGGTCGATCGACACGGTGGTCTCCAGCTTGCGCGAGACGAAGCGCGCGGCCCTGTGCACCGCGTAGTTCTGCACGGCGGGAATGTCGAGCAGCAGCGAGAGCGCCACGGGAACAATTATCAGCAACAAAACCGCCGCCGAGAACACCTTTCCCAATATTTTTATACCTTTGCGCATCAGGAGCTCGTTATAACCTGCAAATTTAACGAAAATAGTTAAAAAACAATTATAATTCCCGATGGATATTACAATTCTGGGCATCGAATCCTCGTGCGACGACACCTCTGCGGCGGTGCTCCGCAACAACGTGCTGCTGTCGAACGTCATTGCCTCCCAGGCGGTTCACGTCAAATACGGCGGCGTGATCCCCGAACTGGCCTCGCGGGCCCACCAGCAGAACATCATCCCCGTCGTGGACACGGCGCTCAAGGAGGCGGGCGTCGCCGCCGACCGGATCGACGCCATCGCCTTCACGCGCGGCCCGGGGCTGGTCGGATCGCTGCTCGTGGGCGTGTCGTTCACCAAGGGGCTTTCGATCGCCCGCAACATCCCGATGGTCGAGGTCAACCACCTTCAGGGGCACATCCTCTCGCACTTCATCGACCTTCGGGACCGCACGCTGCCCCATCCGGACTTTCCGTTCCTGTGTCTCCTGGTGAGCGGCGGCCACACGCAGATCGTGCGCGTGGACTCCCCGCTCGAAATGGAGATCATCGGCACGACGATCGACGACGCCGCGGGCGAGGCCTTCGACAAGTGCGCCAAGGTGATGGGACTGCCCTACCCGGGCGGTCCGGTGATCGACCGTCTGGCCAAGGAGGGCGATCCGAAGGCATTCCGCTTCGCGCATCCCCGCGTCGAGGGCTACGACTATTCGTTCTCGGGCCTGAAAACCTCGTTCCTCTACACGCTGCGCGACGCCGTGGCCGCAGACCCCGACTTCATCGAGACGCACAAGGCCGACCTCTGCGCCTCGCTGCAAGGGACCATCGTCGAGATTCTGCTCGACAAACTCATCCGCGCCTCGAAGGAGACGGACATCCGCGACATCGCCATCGCGGGCGGCGTCTCGGCCAACTCGGGCCTGCGCGACGGCATCGCCGAAGCGGGCCGCCGGCGCGGCTGGCGAACGTTCCTTCCGGAGTTCAAGTTCACGACCGACAACGCGGCGATGATCGCCATGGCGGGCTACTACCGCTACCTGCGGGGCGACTTCTCGTCGCTCGACGTCTCGCCCGTGGCGCGGCTCGAGGAGTTGTAAGCTACTCACTCACAAAAAAATAATTTATGCAAACATCCAGATTCATGCGGGTCCTTTCGGGGCTGCTGCTGTCAGTTTTCGCCGTCACCGGCCCAACCGCCTGCAACGACAGCAACGACAAGAACACCGCGACGCTGACCGTCAGCACAGACGACCTCGTACTGGGCGGCGAGGCCGGGGAGTCCGAAACCTTCACCATCACTACGACCGCCGCGTGGAAGGCCGTCCCCTCGGGCGAAGGCTTCACGCTCGACAAGACCGAGGGCACGGGTGACGCTACCGTCCGCGTAACCGCCGCCGCGGGCAACTGGGACGGCTATGTGAAGCAGCTGGGCAGCATCGAGATCGCGGCCACGAGCGTCGACGGAGTGAAAACCGTCAGCGTCAGCCAGGACGAAATCACCCCGGTGCTGCCGTCCGAGGTAACCCTGGTGGCCGATTTTACGCTGGGAGCTTCGGTCGCCACCCCCGAGCTGCCGCCCTATTCGACGGATAACTTCACGACCGGGCGCCATGAGTACACGATCGGCGGCTACACATTTGCCATTTTCGTCGATCCGGACGAGGGCGGCAAATTCTACTGGCTCGACAACAAGCAGTTCAGCCCCTCCATTCCGGATCCGGCCCAAGGACTGTTTTTCAGCAAATTAGGCGCATACGTCGAATTCCCGGCCATCGCCGGCAAAGTTCTTTCGGAGGTTCACTACCTGCCCACGAGCCAGCAGAACGACGTCAGCCTCGACCTGTTCGGCGCCGACGATTCGGAACCGCAGTATACGCTCGATTACGGCGACGACGGCACATGGTCCTACACACTGATCGACGCCCGGGAGAACCTGCGTTACCGCATCGAGATCACCAACAAGAAAAACGCGCAGCTCGCCAAACTCAAACTCGTCTACGCCGCGGCGAAATGACGCACGACATCCGGCAAAGACAAACCCCTCCCGGCCAAATGGCCGGGAGGGGTTTGTCTTTATTGGGAGGCGGCGGATCACTTCGCGCCGAAGAGTTTTTCCCGGAGCGAGAAGCCTTCGCATTTCGCGGCGAAGCTGTCGTACTCGGTGCGGAGCGATGTCATCAGCTCCCGGACCGACTGAATCTTCTCGGCACGCCAGGCGTTCGAGCCGCAGAAAGCGTAGCCGTTGCGGAGCTTGCCCTTGAAAGCGTTGTAGAGGGCCAGCATGATGCAGTAGGGGCTGTGCGTCACGTCGCACGTCTTGATGCAGTCGAACGGGCACGCCTTGGGGACCTTCAGGCCCTCCTTCACGCGGTCGAGGAACGAGTTGCGGATGGCCCGGCCCGGCATGCCGACGGGGCTTTGGATGATCTCGATGTCCTCCTCGTGCGCCTCGATGTAGCTCTGCTTGAAAGCCGGATCGGCGTCGCACTCGTCGGTGGTGACGAAGCGCGTCCCCATCTGCACGCCGTCGGCGCCCAGCGCCATGATGCGGTAGATGTCCTCGCCCGTATAGATGCCGCCGCCGGCGATCACCGGAATGCGGCAGTTGTGCTCGGCCTCGAAGGCACGGACCTCGGCCACGATCTGCGGAACGATGGCTTCGAGCGAATAGTGCTCGTCGGCGATCTGGTCGGCCTTGTAACCCAGGTGGCCGCCCGCCTTGGGACCCTCGACCACGATGGCGTCGGGGATGTACTTATATTCCGAGAACCATTTCTGGCACAGTACCTTCGCGGCGCGCGCCGACGAAACGATCGGAGCCAGTTTGGTCTTGGCGTCTTCCGTGAGGAACGACGGCAGGTTCAACGGAAGCCCCGCACCCGAGAAGATGATGTCGGCCTTCTCGGCGATGGCGGTCTTCACCATGTCGGCGAAGTTGGACATGGCGACCATGACGTTGACGCCGATGATGCCCTTCGTCGCTTCGCGGGCCTTGCGGAGCTCCTCCTTCAGCCCCCAGATCGAGGCGGCGCGATAGTCCTTCGAATAGTTGTTATAGATCGCCCCGAGACCGGCCGACGAGATGACGCCGACACCGCCCTGATTGGCCACGGCCGATGCCAGGCCCGCAAGGGAGACGCCTACGCCCATACCGCCCTGAACGATGGGCATGGAGGCGCATAAATTTCCGATTTTCAATGATTTCATGCTGTTTACTTAAAAGAATAAGTGACGTAACGGGGAACAAGGTACGGAAAATCGGGGCGTTTGGTTCCGCGCGGGAACATATTTAACGCAGACTTCACATTGTCCGCTCACAAAAACCGGATGCCGCGGACCCGTTTCTGCCCCCGGCCGGCGGCCTCGCGCTCGACGATGCCCGTCACGACATCCGCCGCGTCGTGCCATCGGTTGGCGCGGAACTTCCGGCGGTAGGTCGTCAGGTGGGCGTAGAGTTCGGGCCAGCGGAGGTTCCAGCCGCGGGGAAAGCGCACGAGGTGGAGCGCCGTGGCCGAATTGGAGAGGATGCGCGCCTCCTTGTTGCCGCTCTGGTGGAACCACTCGACGCGCACGCCCGGCGCAAGCGCCTGCACGGCCCGGGCGAAACCGCGGCCGCCGTTGTTGCTCTCGATGGCGGCCTGCCGCGTGTCCGAGCGCACGAGCATCTCCCCCACCAGCGGCTCGGTCGCCTCCATCGGCTCGCGCGAGTAGACCGCGTCGGTAATGTAAATCACCCCGTCGGCATCGACCGCATAGGAGAGTGAACAGAGGTAGTCGTCGCCCGTGTCGGCGGTGTCGGTGTAGTTGGCGCGGCGGACGATCTCGTGCGGCAGACAGTCGTACTCGGCGAAATTCAGCCCGTACAACAATCCCTCGCGGGCCGACGGACGCCCCTGATACATCGCCTCGAATTGCAGCGGGTCCAGCCGCCGCTTGGCCTCCAGCAGCGCAGCGCCGTGCTGCCGCTCCCACAACGCCTCGCCCGGCTGGCGGGGGTCGACCTCCGTGGGCGGCGCGGTTTTCAGGGCCTCGAAATTGAGGTGCAGCCACCGGTCGGCAGGCAGCGTGTAGAGCTGCGACCACGCGCGCAGCTCCTCGACCGGCTCGCGGGCCGCGAGGGTGCCGATCAGGTCCTCCTCGTGCCAGCGGGTGAAGACCACCAGCTCGCGCGAGGCGTTGTGCATGCGGGTCCGCACCACCGAAGTGTACCACTCCCAGCAGTTGGCCCGGACAAGCGGCGAATTGGCCTCAAGCGCGTCTTTATATAAATCGTCCAAGACAAAGCAGTCCACGCGGTTACCCGTCAGCGACCCTTCGCGGCCGACGGAGAGCAGTCCGCCCCGGCGGCCGATGATCTCGACCTCGTCGGCCGTGCGGATGTAGCCCGGTGGCTTGGCGCCGCACTTGATGGAGGTGTCCGGAAAAAAGGCCGCGTATTCCTGCGATTCGAGGATGCGCTGCACGCGGCGGTTGAACTTCGAGGCCAGCGTCCCCGAGTAGGAGGCGATCGCCACCCGGCAGTCGGGGTCGAGCCCCAGCACGTAGGCCGGGAGCAGGGTCGTGGCCCCGACGCTCTTGCCGTGCTGGGGCGGCATGGTGACGATCAGCCGCCGGACGCGCCCCGCGGCAAAGGCCTCCAGCACCCGGTAATAGGCCCGGTGGAAGGGTTCGAGCTCGAGGAAGGGGTAGACCCCGAGGGCGAAATCGGCGAAGGACGGGGGCGCAGCCGGCGGCGCGTCGTCCGGAAGCACCAGCCCCTCGGGAAACGGCGAGCCGCCGGAAAACAGCGGAAAGCCCGCAAATACGGCATCGCACGCGGGAGCATCCGGAGAGGCGTTCCCGCCGGTTACGAAAACCTCTGCGGAGGAGTGCTCCGCAGAGGTCGGTTCGGTTGGTTTGAGCATTTTACTGAAATTTTTGGAAAAAACCCATGCGCGGCGCCGCGGCGGGCAGGTTTTTTGTCGGGGTGCGCTCCGGCGGCAGCGCCGTGCCGGGGAAGGAGGGCCGGAGCGCGGCGGCAGGTCAGAGGAGCGCGCGCACCTCGGAAAACGAGAAGTCGTTCAGCACCTCGCCGCCGTTGACGGCGGTGTGAAACTCCCACCAGACGGGAACCAGGTCCGCAATCGCGTCGCGGTCGCCCTCGGGGAGCCGCTCGCGCCGCCGGTAGACGATCACCGAGGCCGTGAGCCGGCACTCCATATCGCCGAAAGGAAACGTGAGCGAGCCTGAAAAGTAACTTCCGCCGCCGATGGCCTCCGCAAGACGCGCGGCCACTTCAAGGTAAAGTTCCGATGAAACCGAATACATCATTGATAATTAATCGTTTTTTCGCAAAAGAGTTTGCAGAAGAGAATAAATTGTTTAACTTTGCAGAACAAAGATAAGTTCAAAATTTGAATTTTCTGCAATAAAGTTCAAATATTTTATATAAATAATTCCGATAACAAAGCGATGAACGAACGGGTAAAACTGATACGCAAGCAGCTCGGCATGACACAAGAGCAACTGGCACAACGACTTGGAATCGGCAAAGCGGCGCTGTCGATGATCGAAACCGGCAAGGCGGGGCTTTCGGCGCGCAACCGCAACATATTGGTTCAGGAATTGAACGTCAATCCCGACTGGCTCGAAACCGGCAAGGGCAACATGTTCAACGCCGAACCCGATCTGACGGCCTACATGCACCGCACGGACAACTCGCTGCCGCTGCAAAGCGTCCCCCTCTACTCGATCGAGGGCACGGCGGGCCTGGTCCCGCTGTTCACCGACCAGGCGCAGAGCAAGCCCGTCAACTTCATCCACATTCCCAACCTCCCGAAATGCGACGGGGCGATCTATATCGTCGGCGACTCGATGTACCCGCTGCTCAAGAGCGGCGACATCGTGCTGTACAAGCAGCTGCGCGACATAAACGACATCTTCTGGGGCGACATGTACCTGCTGTCGATCGACATCGACGGCGAGGAGTACGTGACGGTGAAGTACATTCAGAAATCAGACCGCGCAGGCTACGTGAAGCTCGTGAGCCAGAACCAGCACCACGCCGACAAGGACGTGGAGATCTCGCGCATCCGCGCCATCGCGCTCGTGAAGGCGAGCATCAGGATGAACTCGATCCGTTAGCAGGAACAGCGGAGGCAGACCGAAGGGGCGAAAAAACGCAATCGGACAAAGCTGCGCAAATAAAATCCGGTTTTGGGTAACCAATTCCGGATTTTTTATTATCTTTGCAAAGATCGAATTGGTTTGCCAATTTCGACTGTGTCAAACTCCGGGCTGCGGCCCGCCGTTCCGGAAGACAACGAATGCAACAATTATAACTATGAAAACCAATTACGAAATCCGCTATGCGGCGCATCCCGAGGATGCGAAAAGCTACGACACGGCGCGTCTGCGCCGCGATTTTCTGATCGAAAAGGTATTCACGGCCGACGAGGTCAACATGGTCTACTCGATGTACGACCGCATGGTCGTCGGAGGCGCCATGCCTGTCGCCGAGACGCTCCGCCTCGAAGCCATCGACCCGCTGAAGGCTCCGTTCTTCCTCACGCGCCGCGAAATGGGCATCTACAACGTCGGAGGCCCCGGCGTGGTGAAGGCCGGCGACGCCGTGTTCGAACTCGGCTACAAGGAAGCCCTCTACCTCGGTTCGGGCGACCGCGAGGTGACCTTCGCGAGCAAGGACGCCGGGAATCCCGCCAAATTCTATTTCAACTCGCTGACCGCGCACCGCAACTACCCCGACAAGAAGGTCACCAAAGCCGACGCCGTGGTGGCCCACATGGGTTCGCTCGAAGGGTCGAACGACCGCAACATCAACAAGATGCTCGTGAACCAGGTGCTGCCGACCTGCCAGTTGCAGATGGGCATGACCGAGCTGCTGCCCGGAAGCGTGTGGAACACGATGCCCGCGCACGTGCACTCGCGCCGCATGGAGGCCTATTTCTATTTCGAAGTGCCCGAGGACCAGGCCGTGTGTCATTTCATGGGCGAAGTCGACGAGACGCGCCACATCTGGATGAAGGGCGATCAGGCCGTGCTCTCGCCCGAATGGTCGATCCACAGCGCCGCAGCCACGCACAACTACACCTTCATCTGGGGCATGGGCGGCGAGAACCTCGACTACGGCGACCAGGATTTTTCGAAAATAACCGATCTGAAATAATTCATTCGGGGATTTTCAGCAAACCGGACCGTCAACAGGCCAACGCCCCACATCGCCGGTCTGTTATTTTCGGAAGTCCCTAATACAGACAATCCCCCTAAATCCCCCTTTGAGAAGGGGGACTTTATGGGAACCGGTTGCGAAAAAGTTAAGAATTGTCCAACCGCATTCCGGGTGAAATCCCGGTCGCATGCGATAAGCCCCTGCCCGAGGCGGGGGTTTGGGGGTGGGTCAGATTTGAATACGCGGTGAAACACCGCGAATACAACCGGCAGAAAAGCAGTAGCAACTGAAATATTCTCAAACACAATACGATAATCTTATGGTAAACTTTTCACTGGAAGGTAAGGTCGCGCTCGTGACGGGCGCCTCTTACGGCATCGGATTCGCACTGGCAACGGCTTTCGCACGTCAGGGCGCAAAAATCGTCTTCAACGACATCAAGCAGGAGCTGGTGGACAAGGGCCTGGCCGCCTACAAGGCCGAGGGCATCGAGGCCAAAGGCTACGTCTGCGACGTGACCAGCGAGGAGCAGGTGAACGCCATGGTGGCGCAGATCGAAAAAGAGGTCGGCATCGTGGACATCCTCGTCAACAACGCCGGCATCATCAAGCGCATCCCGATGGTCGAGATGACCGCCGCGGAGTTCCGCCAGGTGATCGACATCGACCTCAACGGCCCGTTCATCGTCTCGAAGGCCGTCATCCCCTCGATGATCAAGAAGGGCAAGGGCAAGATCATCAACATCTGCTCGATGATGTCGGAGTTGGGCCGCGAGACCGTCTCGGCCTACGCCGCAGCCAAAGGCGGACTGAAGATGCTGACCCGCAACATCGCCTCGGAGTACGGCGAATACAACATCCAGTGCAACGGCATCGGCCCGGGTTACATCGCGACGCCCCAGACCGCACCGCTGCGCGAGCGTCAGGCCGACGGATCGCGCCACCCGTTCGATTCGTTCATCGTGGCCAAGACCCCCGCGGCACGCTGGGGAACGCCCGAAGACCTGATGGGTCCCGCCGTGTTCCTCGCGTCGGACGCCTCGGACTTCGTCAACGGCCACATCCTCTACGTGGACGGCGGCATCCTGGCCTACATCGGCAAACAGCCGCAGTAGGCCGGACTTCCGACCCGACGAAAAAGCCCCTGC
>ERZ832317.4662-NODE-4662-length-13101-cov-6.968266_pt1 | contig 13101 bp, 7 predicted proteins | sample MGYA00519695_ERZ832317 | MGnify/ENA primary metagenome ERZ832317 (study PRJEB31850, sample SAMEA3708726) | human gut metagenome | biome: human gut; feature: human-associated habitat; material: faeces | place: China | collected 2014 ...
ACAACCTGACAGACAAGACTTGTGAAGTCCTCTCTGCCAGCTTGCCCGGTTCTTCTTCGGTGTCGGTCTGCCCGCAAGCTGTTCCTGCCCGATTCCCTCCGGCGTATGGCTTCTTCTTGGTGCGCTCTTGTCGTGGCGGCACTTCTCCGAAAAAGCATATTAACTTGCAGCCGATCATGTTGTTGTCAAGGTACAGTGTGGTTTTGTAAGAAGTTGTGGACTTTCCAAAATGCCAAGGGGTTCGTTTCTGAAAGCAGTCCCTACACCCTATACAAACTTAAAGGGGTATTTTTAAACGGGGTCTTATGAAAATTTGGGAAATTTTCACTTTTTCAAACAACCTCCTATACCTATAACATTCTAAAAAGGGTGTTTGGCAACCTGATTTTCAAATTTTGTTTGGAAAACTTCTTACACCAATATGAATCTATAGGGCCGTTTTGGAATACAATTTTGGACAAAAAGAAAAACGGCAAAGTTCACAATAGAACCTTACCGTTTTGGGGAATGCTGCACAGCAGCACCGTATTATTTGTTTTGGTTTATTATTTCATAACTGCGTTCAGCAATGTCTGATAGTCACTCACCACATCGTATACCACGTTTTCATCGTTCAGTGCCTTGAAATGTGCACGGGCACAATCAATTTTCGCCTGTTCTACCGGGGTGATGTGATTGAGCTTCATGGAATCCAGTGTGCCTTTGGTTTCAGCAACAAAGTAGATGTGCTTGACTGTGCCCTCATAGAACGCAATCGCCCAGTCGGGATTGTATTTTCCAACAGGTGTGGAAATATAGAATCCATCTGGCAGCTTTACATAGACTGCCACATCACGGTTCGTATCGAGGTCGGCGGCAAAATCACGCTCATTGCTTGAATCGTAAATCAAATGGTCATACAGATGCCGCTGTACTTTCATGACGTTCGTACCGAGTTTTCCCTTCAAGGTCGGCTCAGTGAAAATGTCCGTATCGTAATGTTCATCCAAAATATTGTAGGTGATATGCTGGATGATGGCCGTTGCCTTTTCGTCATTGATGAGGGCAGCTGCTTTTAGGATGAACTCTTCCGGGTTATCCTTGAACTGATCGAACACCGCTTTTTCAATGCCGACCAGAATCTGTACAATCGCCTTGCGGGTCAGCTTGGTTTCAGCCACCAGCTTGCCAATCAGGTCATACTTGACGCTCTGACTGGCGTGAATTTTGGTCTGTGGGTCATATTTATGCTGATCCGCTTTTGCGAAAGCAGAGCCATCTAACAGAGAATCCTTGGATTTGATCTCCGTCATTTCACCGGATTCTACTTTGAAGTAAATCTTTGATACGTTCAGATTGTGGTTGAGCGAGCGAATGGACTTTTGCACCAGTTCATCCGTGTCAAAATCCACCACATAAACCGATTTCGGGCTGATTTTGTTCCAAAGGGCCTTGAACTCCGGCATAGCCAGCTTGTCCGGGTCAATTTTTAATTCCACATTGTTGGAACGTGCATTTTCAGGCAGCATGACCTTATCGCTGTAAACAGAATCCAACAAATCAATGACCGATGCTGCACAGTCTGCAACTTCTTCTGCCACCTGCACCGCATGGTTCGCATGGTCGGCATAGTACTTGTCCGTCAGCGCACCATGGCGGTCCACATAGCCATTCTGGACCAGATCAAAATAGATGGCAGCGGCGGTGTCTGCATCCACAATCTGTTCGTTGCCGTTTGCGTCCGTAAGAACTCTGCCAACAAACAGGGCAGCATCCACCTTTCTGGGGCGGTTCGCAACTGCTTCGGCCAGTTCGCTTTGCAGGCCTTTGGCGAAGCTGTCATAACTTTCGCTGGCAATGACAGTCAGGATATTGATGTTATGCACATCGTTGCCCAGAACATTCGCATCCATACGTTCGCCGTTCTGGTTGACGCACAGACGCAGGCCGCGGCCAACCTCCTGCCGTTTGCGGACTTCACTGCTGCTCTGTTTCAGGGTGCAGATCTGGAACACGTTCGGGTTATCCCATCCTTCCCGGAGGGCAGAGTGTGAGAAGATAAAGCGCACGGGGGAACGCTTGGGGTCCCGGTCAAGAAGAAGCTCCTTGTTTTTCATAATCAGGTCATAGGCACTGATGTCATTGGAGGTTTTCTCCCGCTTGTCATCGCCTGCAACCTGATTGACAAAATGGCCTTTCTTATCCACCGAAAAATAACCCGCATGGGTATCGTGTGCAGAAATTGCTTTCAGGTAGCGGATGTAATCATCCTCGCCCAGCGAAAGCTGCATCTGGCCGACAATATCCTCGTACTCCTGCTCAAACATCTCTGCATAAATACCGTTGTAAGGCTGGCCTGCGGCATCGTAGCACTTGTACTTGTCCACCTCGTCAATAAAGAACAGGCTCAGCACTTTAATGCCCTTGTGGAACAGTTGACGTTCCCGCTCAAGATGCGAAAGGATCGTTTCCCGAATCTGGATGCGGCGCAGCTGGTCCTCGTCCACTTTGCCGACCACATCTCCGGCAAACAATCGGACACCATTCAGAAATTCAATGTGGTTATCACGACCATCAATCTCTTTCACCACATAGCCATCCTTATATTCGTCCAGATTGCCGGAGTGGTCATAGAGGTTGAATTTCAGCCCAACGGTGCGCGTTACTTTGCGCAGGCCGGATTTCCCCTTGCAGTCGAACTGGATCGTTGCCGTAGGGTCTGCCTTGGAAAGATTGATGCTTTCCAGATAGACGAATCCATCCGTAGCGGTACTGCCGGATTCCGTAATGCCTTTGACCACGATTTTCTTGACCAGACGCTTATTATAGGCTTCCATTGCATCCAGCCGGTAGACCATGTTGTAGATGCTGTCTGCACGGTGGGTAGCCGAGTAGCGCAGGGTGATCATCGGGTTGAACTCTTTCATCCGCTCTTTGGTCTGCTTGCCCTCCACCGACTGCGGCTCATCAATAATCAGGATCGGGTTCGTCTTTGCAATAATGTCAATGGGCCGACGGGAACGGAACTCGTCCAGCTTCATATAAATACGGCGGGCATCTTTGCCTTTGGCATTGAACGCCTGCGAATTGATGATCATGACATTGATGGAACTATCCGAGGCAAAGCGGTCAATTTCTGTCAACTGTGCGGAGTTGTAGATAAAGAAGCGGATCTTCTTGCCGTACTCTTCTGCAAAGTGATCCTGTGTGACCTCAAACGATTTATACACGCCCTCACGGATGGCAACACTGGGCACGACCACGATAAACTTACTCCAGCCGTAATGCTTGTTCAGCTCATACATGGTCTTGATATAGGTATAGGTTTTGCCGACACCTGTTTCCATCTCAATCGTTAGGTTATAGTGTCCCTCCAACTGCTTGGATGGCTCAATCTGGTTGGTGCGCTGGATTTTTTGCAGGTGCTCCAGAATAATACTGTCGCTCAGCTCTGGTACAATATGTTCATTGCGCCAGCCTGTGAAGCTTGTTTCCATATCGGTCTGGTAAATGCCGCTGCCGTTGTCGATGCGGTAATTTGTGGTCAGGTAGGGCTGACCCGCAAAGACGTCCACCACGGCTTTTGCGGCATCTTCCTGAAATTTCTGGTGTTTGAATTGAAGTTTCATCTGCTGTTCTCCCTCAAATCACCTTGACATCGGTATCCGGCGCATACAGCTTGAAAATTTCAAACACGTTGATCTTTTCCGGGCTGCTGGCAAAGGAAGAATCCCGGAACACTGCACGGCGCGGCTTGCGCTTGGCGATTTCCTTGATAACATTTTCCGGCACATTGCTGTCAAAGCAGGCAATCAGGGCATCGGGAACATTCAGCGCAGCATCACCGGGTGCGTAGGTGTGGACGGTGCAGTTGTCGATTTTCTCAGACCGATACGGCATGGACAGTGGCAGTCCCCAATCCAGCAGACAGCCAAACAGCAAATCAAGGTCGGTGCGGTCCTCCTTGATGTTGCTTTCCAAATCTTCAAGGTTGGTCTGGGAGTATTCTTCGGCAGAATAATAGACGTCCTTCATATTGGTATCGTCCAGCTTGAAAACACGGAAGCCCACATCTGGATTCTTGCTGATATCCACCATTTCAATCGGCGGCTTTCCATCTCCCGCGTCAATCGTTTTTACAATTTTAGCAGTGGTATCATCGCCCGGCTTAGAGCCATCCATGCGGTTCAGAGGAACGCACTTCCAGCAATCATCTTCCTGCTTGATTTTTTCGCCAGCTCTGCGAATACGCTCTTTACCAATTTCGCAAATATTCTTATATCCCGCTTTATAAGCTTCACCATCTTCGTCACAAGGCTCCGGTAACTGTACCATGATAAACTTACGGTGGCCGCCATCTTTAGCGTTCAACTGCATAACAGCGTTTGCTGTCGTTGCTGAACCCGAGAAGAAATCAAGACAAATACAGTCTTTTGTATTTCTGTATGATGCCAATAACTTCTCAATCAATCGTGTCGGTTTTGGATAATCAAGTATTTTTTGAACGCCAAAGATAAGTCGCAATTCCTCGTCTGCATCTTCGTTTGAGCCCCATCCAGAACGGTTCAGATTATTCAAATCAATCGGTGCATTATACGATACATCTGAATCATCTCCAACACGCGGCAACCAATCTTTTAAGGTTTTATATCGTGTTTCATTAACAATTCTACGCAAATAAAGGTCTCTTGTAATATACAACTCTTTCTTCTTTGCGTACTGTGTCATTGCGCTTTGCGAATAACGCCAATTTCCTTCCAAAACCAAGTCTTGTGCCAACATACTGTTTTTTATAACTAAATCAGAATGAAGGACAATGCTCATGGTCGTATCACTTATTTCAGTTCCTTTAGGCAAAAAGAAATTTTTTTCTTTATATTTGCTGATAATGCCAGAAGGAATCGTTCGTAACTCTCGTTTATTAACTGCATTTATACAAGGATACGTTTCTGTGTTTGTCTTAATTTCGCCGATTAGGCCCTCAAAAGAATCGGCGTCTTTGCAATATACGACGATGTATTCTTTAACATTTGTGATAGAATTTGAAAGAAACGACCCCTTCTTTTTCTTTTCCCACACTAGTTCCGCAACAAAATTAGAAGCGCCAAATATTTCATCGCAAATTGATTTTAGTGCCGAGACCTCATTATCATCAATGGAAATAAAAATCACACCATCTTCTGAAAGAAAATTTCGGGATACCAGCAATCTGGCGTAAAGCATAGAGCACCAGTCCGAGTGAAAACGTGGGTTGGATCTTGTGTTTTCTTTAAAAAGTTTATTACCGTCATTATCTCGTAGCCCTATACCATCTTCATATTCAGAAGTCTCCATAGTAAAATCATCAGGATAAACAAAATTATCCGTTCCCGTATTATACGGAGGGTCAATATAAATCATTTTGACTTTGCCCAGATAGCTCTCCTGCAACAGCTTGAGCACTTCCAGATTATCGCCCTCAATGTAGAGATTCTCGGTATCATTCCAGTTCTTGCTTTCTGCCGGGCAGGGGCGCAGAGTCTTGCGGATGGGCTTGTTGGCTTCCACAATGGATGCTTTTTTGCCCACCCATGTAAACTCGTATGCTTCATCTCCGTCTACAACGTCCGGCGAGAGCATCTGCTTCAGCAGTTCAAAGTTGATACCGCGCTTGTAAACCTTGTGGTCGGGGGTGCTTTTCTCCTCGTCCAGCATTTCTGTGATGCAGTTGGGGAAGAGCGCGGCGATTTTATCAATGTTCTGGGCTGTCAGGTTGGGGGTCTGCATTTTCAGCTTGTTCATTCGGATTCTCACTTTCTTCTACGGGAGGAGTTTCACCAATATTTTTCTCCAAATCATCTTGAGGCTTTGAAAGTTCACCATGTTGAGCTTCAAGAATACGGAGGATGTTTTGATATTGCTCCTTGATTTCGGGAGAACTTAATATTTGCACCAATTTTATGTAGGCTGGCATTTTTTGTGAGGCTTCTTCAATAGTCTTTGCCAATTCGGCATATATTGACGACGCAGATTTTTGAGCAATCTCAGCTTGCATATCTCGAATGGTAGGCGAAATTTCAGCCTGCGACGCAATATCGTGAAAAATCTTCTCATACGGAGAATGCGGCACATTAACGGATATTGCCATAGCCGTTTCATGGTCTCTAAGAGCTTGGTTTAGAGTGGAGTTAAAAGACTGTGTATCATTCGCTTCTTCTTTTTCTGGGGATTTAACAAGTTTATTTAACTCGTCGTCCAACTGGTCATTTATCTTTTTGATTACACCTAGTGCTGAAGTATAAGAAGCCGCATCCATATTATGTGCGTGCATAACATCGTTTCGATAATTTTTCACCCGAATAAAGTCGCTTCGCAGAATAGAAATAGTTTCGTGGCCGATTAGAGAATCCCATAAGGTGCTTTCGGAAAGCTGGTTGATAGTGTTTATAATCTCATCTCTTGTAAATTGCCATGATTTTTCATTGATGCTTTTTTTGACATCTTTTATAAATTGAGTATCTGTGAAAAGCAGTTCAAAAATCGTGCCAAGATCTTTGCTCTCTAACTCCTTGATATTTTGAGAAGCGGTAGCATCATGTTGCAAAGCACTTTTTAAGTATAAAAGTTTCCGCAATTTTCTTTCAAACTCATTAAAGTACGGATAAAGAGATTTGTTAAAATATGCGGCACTCTCGTTTGTCAAAATTGTCGGATTGAATTTTGATGTAATATAACCATTGGTTTTTGATAATGTTTTTGCGCTTTGAAAATTTTCACCAGAAGCCTCATAGACAGCAATCCAGCAAGAGGAATCTTCTATGTTTTGAATTGAACAACGAACATTTTCTGGCCTATAAGATTCAACTTCTGCTTTGTGGGTATCTTCAACGAATAGATATTCCTGTTTCACCTATTTTGCCATTCCTTTCGCATTTCATCGACAGACTTTCCAAGGATTTTTGCTTCGAGATAATATGCTTTCCACTGCAAATCTTGATATAGATTTTCTTTTGACGCTTGTTGAATTGAAACACCAGAAGGAACATTTGCATGAAGCAGATTCCAAATCATTTTATTATCTGGATGCTTTGCGTTTGTTTCACAAATCTTTTGGCGAGCAGTATCTTCATCAAATGGAGCTGTTCGCAAAATCATCTGAATATCGTCAATCGTTAACAGCATATCTGCTATTTCAGCGGCGGTGTGAACCGATGAAAGATTGTTATCCATCTTATAACTCCTCCTTTGTAAGTTGTTCCAGATTCTTTTTTAGTTGTTTCAGTTCTGCATTCATCTCTACCTGACGATTGAACTGTTTTTCTTTCCGAATCTTATTCTCCAATGCCGCAATCTGCTTTTGCAGTTTTTCACGTTCCGCAGAGCGTTGGATGTTCTCCGCAATGCTGTATGCGGCACTCCAGCTCTCACCCTGCAATCGGGCAATCTGCCGCACCAGTCCATCGTAAACCGCCTCTAAGCTCAGGCCGCTTATCGCAAGGGACAATTCTGTTTCTGGCATCCAGTCTGTATGCAGATAGCGGCCCACCTTGGCACTGCTGTTCGCAGATGTATCTTTACAGCCGATCCAAGCCTGCACCTTATTCTCATAAGAAAGAACAAACAGAATGTGATAGGGGATTTCACTGTCGATTTGGCGCAGAACAGCTTCATCCAGTTTTGGTTCGGTCAGACACAGCTCGAAAATCTCGATCTCTGTCACCCGCTCTCCGGCAGTGAGATTCAAGGTGGACACTGCCAGCTTGTTGCGCCAGTAGATACAGCGCAGCTGGTCTGCAAACAATCGCTTGACTGCCGCTGGAACGGCAGCGTTTTCATAGAACTTCTGTTTCGGAATCCGTTTGTTAAACTCCGTGGAGGGTGGAAAGCCCCGCATTGATCTCACCTCTTATTGTACCACAAGGAAGCAAATCAGTTCAAAGTCATCCAGCCCGGAAATCGAAGAAAGCAGGGCCGTCGTACCGCCCATCTTGAACAGACTGTCAATGTCGCTCTCTTCCTTTGCATCCAGAATGGAATTGATGGCCTCGCTCAGCAATTCAGAATAGGCAGACATATTCTTTCCATCGTCCGTGGCCTGATTGAACTGTTGGCAAAGGCTCTGGTCGGGTTCGGTTTTGCCTTTGCAGAGCAGCCGCAGACGATCCAGCAGCTCTTTCGGAGAAAGATAATCGCAGACAGTCGAGCCATCCTGCCCAATATAAACCATGTAGAATGGATGCAGACGGTTTTGCTGATCCACATTGATCTCATTGTTGATGTTTTTCAGAACAAAGATCACACCCGGAGGTGCATCGGGCGTAGATGCAACAATTGCGTGCATCCCAAGCGGCGTATGCTCCACATCATCGTGTTTCTTCATATAGTCCAGCAAGTCCAGCCGGAACTCGTTCAATCCCAAGTCCATAATGGAAATGCCGCCCGACATTTCTTCCAGATCGACCACCTCGTTTTTCAACCGTTTGAGCTGTGCACTGCGATATTCCAAATCGCCTTTTTCTTCCGGGCTGATGAGGTTATCATCCCCTGTGGAAGTCATGACCGTCAGCTTCATCCGGGTTTCCACGCGGCCTTTCAGGTTGATGTACTCATCCAAATCCACATCCGGCCAGAAGTTGACCAACTGGATGCAGCGATTCTGGCTTCCGATGCGGTCAATGCGGCCAAAACGCTGGATAATGCGCACAGGATTCCAGTGAATATCATAGTTGATCAGATAATCACAGTCCTGCAAGTTCTGACCTTCGGAAATGCAGTCGGTGGCGATCAACAAATCAATATCCGCCTGATTCGCGTTCGGCAGGCTGTCCCGCCGCTTGGAAATGGGCGAAAAGCAGGTGAGAACTGTATTCAGATCACCACTGAGTTTGGGAATGGTTGTTTTACCATCCACGCTGCCGGTGATTTCGGCAGTGTTCAGCCCAAACTTTTGCTTTACATAGCCGGAAATATTCTGATACAGATAGTCAGCAGTATCTGAAAACGCAGTAAAAATAATGATTTTCCGGTTGCCGGGATTGATGGGATGCCTTTGCTTTTCGTCAATCAGGCGCAGCAGCTCTTGCAGCTTGGCATCGTATGCAGGGGTGATATCCTGCACCATCAGGGAAAGAAGCTCCAGATTTTCAGCATCCTTTTCCAGATCATGCAGCCACGAAACATGATCCATATCCGCAAGATCAATCTTTACTTTGCGGCCGACTGTAAAAATGTCGTTGTTCTGGTCATCATCGTCCCAATCGGCTGCATCGGAAATGTCGTTCAGCTCCAGCACACGGCTGCCATTTTGATATGAACGTACCGATTGCATGGTATCTTCAATCAGTTTACTGATTCGGTCAATCGTCAGCCGGAACGCATAAACAGAACTTTCCAGCCGTTTGAGCAGGTTAATGCTCATCAGGCGGCGGATTCCTTCTTCACGGCCTGCCTGCGTCAGTCCCTTTCCATGCTGGCTGGGGTCGATGTATTTGGAAATCCGAGAGGACAGAATAAAGCTGGTTGGTGTGTAAATGTGCAGCGTCAGCGAATCCAGTACATTATAGATCTGCTGATAGTTGATTGCATTATCAAGACTTGTCAGGCACGGCTGCACAGAGATCGGCTTCAACCGTTCCGGGAAAGTACCAACATCAGAAATATTATAGTATTTTTCGATATGTTGGCGAGAACGTGCAATCGTCACACTGTCCAGCACCTCAAAGAAATCGAAGTCCAGTGCCGCAAGCAGCGCATTTGTGGTACGCTCTGTGACAGGAAGCTTGCTCCATGTATTGAAAGCCTTTTGCGCCTGCCGGAAAATTTCATCAATCGGAGACGAAGTATTCAGCTTCTCATTGATTTTTCCGGCATCTCCCTCATAGGCAAGCGCAAGCTGGTTTTTCAAATCCACAAAACGATTATTTACGGGTGTTGCCGAAAGCATCAGCACCTTGGTGCGCACCCCAGAACGAATCACGCGATTCATCAATTTTGTGTAGCGGTTTTCTTTCTCATCAGTAGAGGTATTACTGCCATTGCGGAAATTGTGGCTTTCGTCAATCACAACAAGGTCAAAGTTCCCCCAGTTAAGTGCAGCAAGGTCAATACCGTTAGAGGTTCCGCCGGAACGGCTCAAATCTGTATGGTACAACACATCGTAACGGAAACGGTCTTCTACCAGTGGATTGTTGACGTAGTTGCCTTTATAGATGTTCCAGTTTGCGGCCAACTTTTTGGGACAGAGTACCAAAACGGATTTGTTGCGATTTTCATAGTATTTGATTACAGCCAGTGCAGTGAACGTCTTGCCAAGGCCTACGCTGTCTGCAAGAATGCAGCCGTTATACTGTTCCAGCTTGTGGATAATAGCCAACGCTGCATCTCGCTGAAAGTCATAGAGCATATTCCAGATTTTACTCTGCTTGAAGCCTGTAGCTTCATTTGGGAGATTATCTTCTGACACATCCTCCAAAAATTCGCTGAAAATATTGTAGAGGGTGAAGAAATAGATAAAGTCCGGGCTGTTTTCTCGATAAGCTGTGCTGATGCTTTGCAATACAATGTCTGTAACATCCTGAAGTCGGGAAGAATCATTCCAGATTTCATCGAACAGCGACAAAAAGTAACGGCCGTTTTCAAAGGCTTCGGTTCGCTGAACAGGGTAGTATGCGTTGTTTCCGCGTTCACAACCAAGGTCGACCGTTGTAAACCCACTGATTGGCATATAGGAACTTTCACCAACCGTCATGAAACCGGGCATTTGCTCTCCACTGACATTGGAACGAAATTTTACTTTCCGTCGCACCCAGTCGGCACATTCTTTCGCCAGTGCTTTTTGAGTGAGTTCATTCCGCAAGCGAACCTCAAATTCTGTGCCGTAAAGGCTCTTTTCGCGGGTCAATTTCGGAATATAGAACTCTCGCCGCTCTTTTGGCGTGTTTTCCTGCACAAAGGTCGGTGAAGTAAAAATAAAGCGAAGTTCCGCGATTTCTTCCAACTGTTTCTTTAATTCCTGATACGCATAAATGGAAAAACAGGCCGCAGCAATGGACACGCGGCTCCCTTTCTGCATAGTATCCTGTAAATCTTCCCGAACAGTATGGTTGATATTATCCAGAATTTTCATAGAAGAGTCCCCGCAATCGACTGACTAAAGCGAAAATTAACTTTCAACGACAAGACACAACAATTCATTTTAATGATACTCTAATCAGGTCGGAAAATCAATCGTTGCCCAGGCAGAAAAAGCTCAGCAGGTACTAAACAGATAAAAAGTTTTGAATTTGGCCTTCAAATAAGGTATAATGAATTTACAAACGCTAAAGATTAAGAAGCGAGCAGGTGATACCATGCCTTTCCCCCTCGACCATTACATTGAAGCCTCCCATGTGGATTACAAGGAACGTCTTGAAGAGAAAAAGCCGCGCAGCTGGCTGAAATCCGTGTCGGCATTTGCCAATACCGAGGGCGGACACCTGATTTTTGGTGTAAAGAATGAGCCGCGTGAGGTCGTAGGATTGGAAAATCCGCAGGCTGTGGTAAGCAGATTGACGGAACTTATCAAAGTCCGCATTGACCCTACACCACGCTATCGGGTGCGGGAGGTCGAAATAGAGGGCAAGTCCTGCGTTGATTTGGAAGTACAGGACGGTCCGGCGTATCCATATTATTATGCCTTTGACGGTTCCCATACGGCCTATGTGCGGCATGGCGACCAGTCCGAAGAAGCCACTTCACGGGAACTGAACGAGCTGATACTGCAAGGTATGAACCAGACCTTTGATGCCCTGCCCAGTTCTTATCGAATGGGTGATGTCAGTTTTACACTGCTGGCCGCGACATTTAAGAATCTGAAAAAAGAGGATTTCGACCTCGAAAAAGACTTGCCCTCCGCAGGATTGGTAACAGATGATGGACAAATCACGAATGGCGGCCTGCTGCTTTGCGATCAGGGCGTTCTGAAGCAATCCCGTATTTTCTGCACTCGCTGGAAAGGCAACTACAAGGGCAGCATTGAAGAAGATGCTCTGGATGACAAGGAATTTCAGGGTGCAAGTCTGATCACGCTGCTGCAAAATGCGGAAGATTTTGTTCGCAACAACAGCAAAAATCCGTGGAGCATCCGTGGTATGACCCGCGAAGAACGCAGTGATTACCCGTATAAGGCCGTTCGTGAGGTGCTGGTCAATGCGCTGATCCATCGGAATTATCAGATTCTTGGTTCGGAGATTCATGTGGAAGTGTTCGATGACCGACTGGAGATCACTTCACCGGGCGGTATGATGAATGGCCGCAGGGTGCAGGACATGGATATCCGGCACATTCCGTCTATGCGGCGCAATCAGGTGATCTCGGATGTGTTCTCGCGGCTTGGCTTTATGGAGCGCCGTGGCAGCGGTATTGACCGCATCCTGAACTCTTATGTGGAAGTAGCCCAGAAGCCGACTTTCTACTCAGATTCGGATTTCTTTATCGTTACACTGCCGAATAGAAGTGTAGCGACTCCGGCACAGATCAGTATGGAAAGTGTGGCAAGTGGTGCGGAAAGTGCGGAAACCTCTGCGGAAAGTGCGGAAACTTCTACAGTGCTCCACGGAATGAGTACGGATGCCGAAGTGAGTGAACTTTGCAAAAGGCTGGATAATACCAGGCTGACTGCAAGTACAAAAGAACGGACGCTTGAACTTTTCAAGAGATATCGGTATCAATATCAGTTCCGCAGCATAAACGTTGCACAGCTATATGGCGTTCAGAAATCGCGTGCATCCTCTATCATCAAGAATCTTATCAAGCATGGATTGGTGACGTCACCAGAATATGGCGTATACCAATTTGTGAAGAAGTAACACCGCTATCAACAGGTGGTTTTTGAAAACCAAGCGGTGAAGCTGTTACAGCCCATGGAACGTCTTAATATAATTTGAATTATCATAATCGAAATTATATTAACCACCCGCGTAGAAATGCCCACTCCCCTGAGGATTCCTCAGACGAGTGGGCATTCTTCTTTCCATGTATCAAATTTACCTTTGTGGTCACTCAAATCGCCATCAAGTCAGTGGTTAAAACTATCATTTTTTATTTGTTCCAGAGTAAGTGCACGGTTTCTGCACTGTTTTTGCACGGTTTCAAGGGATGCAATGG
>ERZ832317.4664-NODE-4664-length-13095-cov-2.994479_pt1 | contig 13095 bp, 4 predicted proteins | sample MGYA00519695_ERZ832317 | MGnify/ENA primary metagenome ERZ832317 (study PRJEB31850, sample SAMEA3708726) | human gut metagenome | biome: human gut; feature: human-associated habitat; material: faeces | place: China | collected 2014 ...
GCGGCTGCGATAATCAGGACCAAATTACGGATAATGCCTCCCATTCTGCCTTTTTTCTTCTCTTTTTTACTCATGCCTTTGCTCCAATCTTTATGATTATCCATTATAGCATAAGCGTTTTTAAAAAGAAAGTCTGGCAAAATCCGCCACTTTTTGCTACCATATCTATTAGAATTATATCTAAATGAAAGGTATTTCAAAACTATGTTAAAACAATTCACCAAATATGTCTCCCAGAATATGCTTGGTATGCTCGGCATGTCGCTTTATATTCTCGCAGACACGTATTTTATTTCAAAAGCAGTCGGTTCAAATGGTATCACCGCCCTAAACCTGGTACTCCCACTTTATAATCTCATTTTTGCAATTGGGGCAATGATTGGAGTGGGCTCTGCTATCCGCTTTGTGATTGAACGTGGAAAGAAGAATCCGGATGCAGACGGATACTTTTTCCATGCACTAATCTGTGCATTTTTTATCAGCTTAATTTTTGTCTTTATTGGGATTTTTCTTCCGGATAAATTAGTTGCACTGCTTGGCGGCGATGCCGAAATCATTCAGACCGGAACTTCCTATACACGGATTTTTATGTGTTTTTCCCCATTTTTTATGTGGAACCATATCTGCAACGCTTTTGTGCGAAATGATAAAAATCCATCCATCGCCATGGCTGCTACGTTATTCAGCAGTTTATTTAACATTGTCTTTGACTACATTTTAATGTTTCCTCTCGGTCTTGCTATGAAAGGGGCAGCTCTTGCTACCGGTTTTTCTCCGGTTGTCGGAATTTTAATCTGCTGTATTCACTTTTTTTCCAGGAAATCCACGATTAAATTGATTCCTGTCCTGCCGTCCATCAAAAAGCTGATTTATTCCTGTCAAGTTGGAGTTTCTGCCTTTGTTGGAGAAATTTCTTCGGGCGTTATTACAGTTACCTTTAATATGATTATCTTAAATCTTGCCGGAAATACCGGTGTTGCTGCTTATGGAGTCGTCGCCAATACTTCTTTGGTCGCTGTTGCACTGTTTAATGGAATTGCACAAGGGTCTCAGCCGCTTATCAGTCGATCCTATGGACGAGGAGAAGAACAAAATGTCCGCTCCCTTTTAAAAATGGCTCTCACCACTGCACTTGGTCTTGGTTTTTTACTGATGATTTTTATTTTCTTTTCTGCACCTGTATCATTATCAGAAACAAGTGAGTATTCAACATCTTGCTCATCTGTTATTCCGTCAACCGTTGTTTCTACCAAATACTGATTATACTTAGTTGCAGGAATTGTTCCGGAATTATTAAACGCATCAAATGATGGGTCATTATTTGGTGTTGTTCCGAGAGTTGCGTCTACACTTCCGCCATAGCGCCGTACGGAGTCTTATTTCCACCGTTACCGATGCCGTAACCTGAGCCGTTACCGACAGCTTTAACATAACCACCGTTTACAATGACATTTCCGCCTCGGCCGCTTGTTCCAGATGCACTGCCTGTACCGCCTCCGATACCTGCCGCATTACTTTCAGAATCATCATCGGCATATGCGTAAACATTACCGCCGTTTATAAGTACGTTGATACCCGAACCGTCTTTACCGCCTCCGATACCGGCACCGCCATTTCCGCCATAAGCATATACAGTACCGCTGTTTACAGTAAATTGCTTCATATCACCGATACCTGCACCGTTTGCAGACTTAAATGTTATAACACCGTCATTATCGCCCGAATCTTCAACAATAAGTTTTGAAGTAGCCGTTATACCTCTTACCGCCGCAAGATTTACAGATTGTGACTCAATTTTATTTGTGCCTTTCAGTCTAAGGGTCAGCTCAACATCGTCACCTATCGTCAATGCATTGTTTATAGATGAACGAGATAAAATATTAATATTATCTAAAACAATGGTAGGATTTGCACCCTGTACCACTTCAATTACATTACTTGTTTGACTTGTTGATTGAACTATATATATTTCCATATTCTTTGGAATATCATAGCTTGTTGTACCAACCGTAACTGTTACCATATCGTTATTATCATTGTTTTTTGTTATTTTGATATTTCCTTTTGAAATATCAAACTGCGATTTATCATCACCCGTCAAAGAAATATCTTTTGAATTATTAAAAATATATCCATTTAAAGTTGCTGTTACCTTAACACGAATTTTATGAGTTCCCTGCTTATAATGTGCAACTATATATCCGTCCACAACTTCTGCCAAATCACTGCTTATTGCTGTTTCATTTTCGTCAGCTGTTGTTAATGTATATGTACAATTAAGAATATGAGTAGGATAAGTACAGTCACTTGATTTTTCAAAATCAGTTGTTAATTTGATTTTTGTCTGTCCGACAATTTTGTTTACAGTTATTTCATCAGGTACAGATAATTTAATTGATGAATTTGCATCTGTACATGTACAGTCTGAACCCGAATATTCTGTCAGTGTTGTTTGATTTTCTATATCGTCTGTACGATATATTTTACCGGCATATGTTACGGCATAACCTGTTGTACCTTCTGTTACATATACATACAGCTTTGCTTCGCTGTCTGTTACTGTTTTCCATGAGCCGACAGTAACTTCTTTATTTGCCATTTCAACTGCATCCGGCATTGTCAGAACTACTTGTTTAAGTTTATTTCCATCCTTATCTTGAACTTTGTCATAATCTGTGCTTCTGAACGTACCATCTACACTGCCGCCGTTTATGTATATATTATTTACACCAAATTGTTCTGTTGTGGGAGTCATTCTTCCCGGTCCTATGGAATAAGTCACCGAAGCACCGGCTGTTGCTTTAATATATCCGCCATTTACGATAATCTCCGCATTAGACTGACGCTCCACACCGCCTATGGCTGTTCCGTATCGTCCTGCACTTGCATTTATGATACCGCCGTTTATTATAATCTTACCATGTAATTGATTTAGATTCGCACCGATTCCCGATGCTTGTGCAGTACCTGTTACATTAAGAATACCATCACCGTCAACAGTCAAAATTGAATAATCCGACTCTATACTATTTGCTGCAACATTAATACCTGCCTTACCGTTTTTTTTAGCAATAACGGTATTTGTGCCGTTTATGTGCAAATTAACAACTGCACCGGATTCAATTATAATAGGCGAACTTGTTGCAGACGTCATCGTTACATTTTCAACTGTCAAATCCGCCGTTATACCTGTTTTTACCGTCACAATATTTGTAACATCAACAGAACCGATATAATATGTACCGTCTGTATTAATTGTCACATCACCGTTTTGTAAATCTGAACTTAGGTCTGTTCCGTCTGTCATAGGTGCAACATCATTTTTATTTATATTTACAGTATCCGTTGAATTATCCAACGGTACGTTCGTAGCCGCTATATTTTCTTCCGTACTTTTTTCATTCGGAGATGAAGTTGCCAAAACCTCAGTCTGCTCCGAATTGATTTCTGTTTTGATTTCATCAGCCGACACCGCAAAATTCAATGTCGGTAAAAGCATTGATAAAGCCAATATTATAGAAACCGCTTTTCTTTTCATTTTAATTCCTCTTTTCATATATCTTAACAATGTATAGTTATCCTTATTATATATTTTATAATACCACAAAGCACTTGAAATTGTCAATATTATACACTGAAAACGACTGTTTTTAACACTGTTTCTCAATATTTTTAACAAAAAAGAGTTATGACAAATCAACTCCAAAATTGTTTCATCATAACTCCAATGTCAAATTATAACCAAGGATAATAAGCTTCCAATCTTACAGAGAATCTGTTTCTGATTGCATTAACATCATTATTGTCAATCCTGCCATCCTTGTTTACATCCCAAATACGCGCTTGTTTTACGCCGTTCGCATCAGCATCCTTACCAACAAGATTATTTGCATCAATACCGTTTACTGCTCCGTCACTGTTGACATCACCTATTCTTCTGTCCACAACTAACAAATATCTCTCCATAGTTGAATCGTTGATTTGATATGTAACCTTATACAAGCCTTCTACTCCGGATACGGCACTTACCGTTCCTTTTATAGTATCAGATGTCGAACCGTCATTTATATTCACGCCCGGATCAACAAATTTATCTAGACCGCTTGTTATTACAGTATATTCGTTACCGTCTGCATCAATGTTATTTATAGGATTATATGTAATATCGGCACTGCAGTCCTTCGGCAAATAGTTTTCACTGAATTTGTGATTTGCCTTTAGGTAATCCATTGCTTCTTTCTGCCATTCCGCATCATGCGTCGTATCCTTATAAATCATAGCAGCCGGTGAATTACCCAAATTAAATGTATATGTAACATTAACAGTCATTGTTGCACTGAAGGAACCGTCTAAAGTATAGTTGCTGTTTGCAAGTTCAATTACTATATCATACACACCTGCATTTGTAACACTGTTAAGTTTTGTTTCTGTATTACGTTTAACGTATTTTACGGAATACAAATCCGATGCCAAAGCTTCAGTCGGTGTAACCTTTGCGGTATGTTCGTTACCGTCATAATCAACTACATTGTCTGTAACCGTAAAATTAACTGTTTTCGGCGTAACCGTTATTGTTTTCGATGATGTTTCATCTGCAATATAGTTGCCGTTCGGGAAAGTAATTATTATATCATATACACCGGCATCCGTAATTTCAGTCAAGTCAGTTTCTGTACCTTGCTTACGGTATGTTATTGTATATTTACTGTCATCATACGGTGCGTCAACCGTCATATTCGGTTTGTGCGTCTTTCCGTCATATACCCAGCTTTCATCCGTTGTAAAGTGACCCGATTGCGGACTTATTGTAAGTTTATTATCATAATCATTTCCGATTGAATACACTTTATCATTATCAAGTGTAATTTTTATCGTATAAACATCTGCATCGGTCGGATTTTCTACAGTTTCACCCTTTGAATTAGTATATGTAACTTTATATCCAATGTCTGCGGGATCGGAAGAAACAGTTGCCTTATGACTGTTTCCGTCATATGTAAACGATGTATTTGTTACCGTAAAGTTTACATTTTCACCTATGATTTTAATTGTACATTCGTCATATATCGTTTCATAGTTAGGGTTTGTTGTATGCACCCTTGCAGTATATATACCGCTTGAAACAGGCACATCGGTTGTGTATTCACCGCCGTTTCTGCTATACTCAATAACATATCCTGCCGCAGGCGGTGTTACCGTTACGTCAGCTGCCGTAAGCGGGTGAGGTAATTGGTCATATTGATATTCTTTGTCACCGCTTAATGAAATTGACGCACCTTGACGTTCAATTTGAATATGCGTATCACCCTCACGTTCCGATATGATACAACCCGATACATAAACATCAATATAATATGTTCCGGCATCTGTTACAGACGAAAGATTATCTTTACCGTATCTTATAATCGGTACAGCGTCTGTCAGTTCGCCACCGTTCAAATCATAACATTTAACTGTCGCTGTATAACTGTTTCCGTCATATATAATATTCTTGGGAGCAGTTACATTAATCTTGATAGATCTCGCTCTTATATTAATCTTAAATGTAACATCTCTGTATGTACCGTCTACATTACTTATACGGATATTCATATTAGCATAATATCCGGCACTTGTCGGAGTACCCGTTATTGAACCGTCCTCGTTGACAGTAAGACCTGTTGGTTTAAAACCCGATATAAATTCAAAACTATATCCGTCATTGCTTCCGCCGCTCATTGTTATTTGTGCTGAGTACGGCTTATATGCCTCACCCATAGGAAGCGACGTTGTATCTACGCTAAAGTCAGCCGCATGAGCACATACACCTGCCATAAGCATTGCTATCATTATAATCAAAAATGCAGATATTTTTTTCATTTATTACACCTCTTTTCAGTTAAATCAATTACACTGCCTATTATTTTAATTGTTATTGCATTTCCGAAAGCATTGTCCAAAGATACGGACAATGCCATTGGAAATGCAATAACACAGGGCGATAACCGCCCTGTGTTATTACATTGCTTTATTTATCGCATTTATTATAATTCGATATTTATTAAGCAGCAGGAGTTGCTTCAGGAGCTGTTGTCTTTTCAGGAGCAACAGTTTCTTCCGGTGTTACTGTTGTTTCAGGAGCAACAGTTTCTTCGGGAACTGCTGTTTCTTCCGGTTTTACTGTAGGAACTACTGCATTTGCGCCAACCATTCTTTCATTTACTGCAAGAAGAATGTCTGCCTCTGCCCAGTGACCTGCAATGTCATTAGGAGTAAATGTTACGATTGGTGTTGATTCTACAAGAACTCTGTTGATAATTGCAACAGCTTCAGCTCTTGTTAGCGGTGAATATGGACCGAATGTACCGTCTTCATAACCTGAAACGATGTTCTTGTCAGCAAGAGTTTCAATGTAATCCTTGGCCCAATCATTTTCAGTTACATCTGTGAAGATGTTATTGTATGAAATCAAATCATATCTTTGAGCTCTTGCGATAACTGCACTGATTTCGCCTCTTGTGATTGTATCCATAGGTCTGAATGTACCGTCTTCATAACCGCTTAATACATTCTTATCTTCAAGATAACCAATGTACTTGTTGAACCAAGCGTCTGAATCAACGTCAGGGAATGATGCTTGATACATACCGTCAGGTAGATCGTCACCATAGCTTAGTCTTGCAATCATAGCTGCAAGTTCGCCTCTTGTGATGTTGTTATTTGGTAGGAATGAACCGTCATCATAACCTGAAGCGTATGGCTTTGTATATTCTGTGTTGATTACAGGTGCTTCTGTCGGCTTAACTGTTGGTACAGGTGTTGCTGTAGCTTCTTTAACAGTTACAGGAATATTCTTAACTATGCCGTTAACCTTAACCTTAACAGTTGCTGTACCCTTACCAACCAATGTGATGTTACCGTTTTCGTCAACAGTTGCTACATCTTCATTTGATGATGTCCATGTTGGTTTAGCTGTTGAGCCTTTTACAGTAGCTGTAACTTTAATCTTATCACCTACAACACCGGAAACAGTATCCTTATCAAGTTTAATTGATACGCTGCTTCCGCCGCCACCGCCACCGCTGCTCTTCTTAGCGGTGTAGTAAAGATTGATATTGTCGTTGCTGTCCTTTGGCAAGTTAGCTACATCTGCTGATGTTGTGCAAGCTGAATCTGTGAAGTATGCTCTGAATCTTGAAGGTGTGTATTGAAGAACATTAGAATTGAACTTACCGAATGTAGTGTCATCCTTAACTGCATTAATTTCTTCATCATTTGTATAAACCTTATATTCAGGTTCTGAGCCGGCTGCTGCACCATTCTTATAAATATTTACTAAGTATTTATAAGTTGTAGCTTTTACTGTAGCAGCATCTGAAGCAGGTGCTGAAGTTGTAGCAGCTGTTCTTACAAGTATTGTGTATTCTTTATTTCTTACTGCATTTTCGATTGTTGTTGTACCTGCTGCTGCCTTAACCCATGTTGCACCATTGTCTGTTGAATATTCAAAGTCGGCTGTTGTACCGCTTAGAACGATATTGTTTGTCTTCTTATCAGCTTTAGCTGTTACATTTTCCGGAGTTGCCGGCTTAATTACAGCTGTTGAGTTGTTAATTGTTGTTGAGCTTACAGGTAGATTATCTTCACCAACAATTTCATAGTTTTCATTATCAGCCTTAATATCTGATACTTTGATTGTGTTTGTTCCGACATCTTTACCGTCAAATTCCCACTTAGCAGAAATATTAACTGTATCGCCTACTACAGTTACACCTTCCTTAACAGTTGCTGTACCTGTTGCAGTTGTTGTGCCGTCATATGATTTACTTTCAGGTTTGAATATGATGTCTGAAAGTTTGATTGGTTTTTTCTTTGCTGTTAGAGTAATTGTCTTAGTCTTTCCTTTATAAGTAATTGTTACTTCTGTGTCACCGTAAGGAAGAGGTTCAGCAGGTTTAAATGTTGTACCATCTTTCTTTGTTAGTGTGTAGTTTGTAACAGGAACCTTTATTGCCGAAGTACCTGTACCATATACTGCATTAACTACCAAGTCACTCAAGTCAGGTGTCAACTCAGGATATGTGTATGTTACCTTTGTAGGACCTGAAATTTCTATATCTGAGAAAGCTTCTTGAGTTACATTACCCTTAACATTTACTGTTGCAGGAGTGAATGAATAGTTAGCTGCATCTGTACCTGTAAGAGCCTTTTCTGTAACTTCTACATCAGGAGTACCCGGTGTCTTTACATCATTAGCTGCATATTTATATGTAAATGGAAGTGTTACGTTATCTCCTTCAACTATAGATGAATTATCCTTAGTTAGTACCAATGAGCTATCAGCAGTTACATCAGCTGTAGCATTAGGGTTAGCCTTAACTGCAGGAACTTTTATAGCATCAGCACTAACTGTAAGAGCCTTTGCTGTAATTGTTGCAGCTGTCTTAAGTGTACCGTCAGCATTAATCTTATCTGTATCCGGTGCAAATGTGTACTTACCGTTTGTTTCCGGTAGTGTAGTTGTTAGTTTAATCTTCTTATCTGTGCCTACATTTTTATCTGTATATGCAAATGTACCTGTAACTGTGTATGAGTCTTTACCTACAAATGCTGTAGCTGAATCCTTAATTGAAATTGTAGGTGGTGTTTGATCTGCAGGAATAGTTAATCCGCCATCATATACCTTTGTAATTGTTGCGTCTGATACTGTGTAGTAAACTGTCTTTGCAGCTACAGTAATCTTAGCTGATGAAGTAAGTGTTTTATCGCCATAGATAAAGTTAACTGTCTTATCTTTCATATCAGGTGTGATAACAGTGTCAGCTTTAACAGGTGTATCACCGATTTTAACTGTAATACCTGCTGCTGCCAAATCATTATATGAGATTTTGCCTGTTGAGTTATCATCATATGTAACATTCAACTTAAGGTCATCTGTCTTAAGCTTATCGCCATATGTATAAGCTGTCTTTCCACCGCTAATTGTTGCACTCTTAATCTTCTTTGCACCAAGTGTAGCAACTGAAACTACAGATTGTGTATTGCTACCTGCATTTGTGTAAACAACGTAAACCTTGTGATTACCATCAAGCATAGGTTCTGTAATCTTTGTGCTTGCTGTTACAGCTGTTGCTGTCTTAGCTTCTGTTTCGCTTGTTGCAATTACAACTTTGTAATTGCTGTCAAAGTTATCAAATGCTACATCAGCACCTGTTGTTTCTGATGCTTTCTTAGCTTTTACAACGATACCTGTTGGGTCGAAGTTATCATCTTTGTTGTATGATGTCTTAGCAGCATTGTTTGTTGATGCTGAAATTGTAATATCATCATAATTTGATGTTACTTTAAATGGTGCACTCTTAACTGTTGTATCAGACTTAAGTGCTACTACAAAGTAGTTGTCGCCGTGAGCATATTTGTCAGCAGCTGTTACCTGAGCATTAACGGTACCAGCAGCATTAGATTTGTAAATTGCCAAGCCATTACTGACATTTTCATAGTTTGTGAATTTAAGATCAGTAGCTGTGTCGTTATTATTCTTTTTTACATTAACTGTTAAATTATTAAAATTAATATTTGTATCATCATAAATGTTAGTTGGTATTGTATTGTTGTTTACTGTGATTTCTGTAATTGTTACAGGTTTTACAACATATTTACCAATCTCAACAATTTTACCTTTATATTCTGCATACAAGACCTTATTGTCTATATCTTTTATTTCTGCTTGAGATGCTGGAACTGCAGTTAATCCAGTTGTACTTGTTGCGCCTGTTGCTCCGTAGTAGAACTTAACATTTGCCATATCTGTAGCTGTAAGATCTTTATCACTATTATCGCCATAGTGACCTGTAAGTTGTAAACCTGTTGTGTTAAGTGCACTTCCAACAAATTGATTTGGTATTGTATATGGTGCATTTTTAACTTTAATACTTTCTAAGCTTGCTCCAGCAATATTAGCATAAATATTGATAGCAGAAGTATCTAAATCAAATAACGTTCTTATATCAAGGTAATCATCATCATCACTTGGTTCAAATGAACCAGCATTACCATATTCACCAAAACTAATATTGTAGTCAGTGTCATCAAAACTCAATACATTTGGAACATTTACTGTTGGTGCATCTTTTGCCAATTTAAACTTTATCATACCAATATACTGATCATCAGATCCGTTATATCTAACTGACTTTGGCTTTATACTAATGTTGACACTATTTGGCGTTATATCAGAAGCATCGTCATTCAACAAATACTTTGTTGTTGCTTTATTAGCAAAAATAGCAGAAGTATTCTTTGCACCTATCAAGTATGCAAATCTACTGTATGAGTCACTCAAATAAGTATCTGCGGGTTTAATATACTCTGAGTTGAAGTTTAGCTTTACAAACATACTATTAAGTCCACCCTCGTCACCAACTGCAGCCTTAATATTTGTTATACCGGAAAGCTTAATTCCAACAAAAAACTCACTATCTTTTGTAGTATCTTCAAGAGCTGTCATTTTTTCTACAAGAGGTGTTGTGGAACCAGTTTGATTCTCTGCATTGTCATCATCAAAGCCTTCTTTATACTTAAATAATTCACAAGAAATTTTGGCTTTTGATGTCCCATCTACCAATCGATCATCCCCTGCTGCAAAGACATTGGGCATAATGCTCAACATCATTGAAACAGAAAGGAAAATCGACAAAACTTTTTTTAATTTCATCTTTTTTCTCTCCTTTTAATTTGTATTTGTTTGTGTATTTGGTAACTCACTGTACCATTCCTCTATAGGATTGTTATTAACCTTTTTATCAGCTGCTGACAAGCCCTTGTATTTATTCATATATTGATAAATAGGATTAACATCCTGTAGATTTACTGAACTTGTAGGATTTAAGTCAAGGCATCTGTATAAATATATCTGTCTTGCTGTTCCTGTAATAACATTACTATTACCTGTTGTGTTGAAGTACATATCCGGTTTATTAAAGAATTGATAAATTGGGTTTGCATCCTGTAAGTTAACAGAGTTAGAGAAGTTTGTATCGCCTCGAGATTGCAAAACAATCACATATCTATTAACCGTTATCGTTTTACCTGTTGGTTCATCAACGAACGAATATGTCATTGTGTATTTATCAGGTCTAATTAATGCGTCTTCAAAAACATTTGCTTTAAATGGTCTTGTTAGTTCCGTAATCAAATAATTTGAAGGCTGATCCACTATTTCAATATTTTGTTCTTTATAGTTACCATCATATATACCATTAATGCTCAAATTTTTAGTCATTCTCTGAACGGTTATCTTTCTGGTAACATTTGTTACTTGATTTCCTGCTGAATCTGTAGCAGTAAATCCAGGGTCTACAAAATACTTACCATTATAAACGAATATCGCATAATCATTTCTATCCATATTTATGTCAGGATTATTTAAGGCTACTAACTGTTCAGGTGTCATTGATGCGATACTCTTTGCTTCTACCCATGCTCTATATGAATAGGTATTAATATTAGTCGAAAGACCTGCTGTTGTTCCTGTTCCTGATTTTAATTTACTTTGAACCGCAGTCGGAATATACGGAGCTTTATAAATATTTTTTTCATTAAATGCTGATTTTGCTGCAGTTTTATCAGTAATTGCTGAATCCTTCATAATTTCACCATATGGTGAGTTACCATAGTTCAAAGTAATCTTAGCTTCAACAAGTTGTTGAACATGGAATGTATATGTCAATGTAGGTGCATCATTATCTGTACCTGCTTTTGTTGTAATAGTGATAGTATTTTCAGTTTGTCCCTTATTTGTAAGAGGAGCCTTAATTGTGTATGTACCGTCACCATTCTTTGTAGGTGTAAGAGTTGTACCGTCTGATGCTGTTATTGTTGTAGTATCAGGATTTGTAAGTGTTACATTAAACTGAATGCTATCAGCATCAACATCCGGAACTCTTACATAATAATCCTTAATTGCAGGAGTTTCAGCATTATCAAATGCTACATCATTCTTATACTTGCTATCCTTAAACGGTAATGCAGTTGAATCAACTGTTGAACCCTTGACAGAATTAGCTTTTATTTCTTTAATCGAAGGGTCATTTGCAAGTACTTCATAAACAATGTTTCCGCCAACTTTGGCATCTGTATATTCAGCATAGCCTGTTGTCTTACCATCATAAAGTAATACCGCTTCTGTTGTTGTTGACTTAACCGAATCAATAACATAGTTTGAATTAGCTTTTAATTCAACAGCAACTACATACTTACCAACCTTTGTAATGTCAGTAACTTCACTTAATTCACTCTTCTGAATATTTCCGTCAGGAGCAGTACCTGCGTCGGTCCATGTGTAATACTTAATGTCATATTCGCTTTTTCCGACTGTATTGCCTGTAGCATCAACTACAGTGATAACAGGATCCTTACGAGATGAACCGGCTTTTTGTTTTTGAGTATCAGGATCTACATTTACTGTAAGTTTTGCTGATGTTACTTCAAATGTTGAATCCTGTACACCGATTTTATAACCGTTTGCATAAGTTCCGGCATTATCAATAGAAATTGCTATTGTATAAACACCGACATTTTGAATTGTTGTTGTAGCATTATCCTTATCTGTTACAGTTGCAGTAAAGCCTGCCGGAAGCGTTTCATTTTTTGCAATATCGCTGTCCGCTACTTTTGTATATGTAGTTTTGCTTGCATCATCATATTTAATTTGATAAATATTGTACTTAGGCGAAATAACTTGTCCTGTATATTCAGCATTTGCATTTACAAGCTCAACCTTCAAATACTTAAACCATGTTGCATAATAAGTTTTATCAGCGTCTATTTTTGTATCCTTATCAAACTTAGTACCGGTACCGTCAAACGCTGTCTTCCAGCCGTCAAATTCAAATGTACCGTTTGTTGGTTCTGTTATATCGTATCCGATTGAATCACCTTTGTATAGAGTAACTACACGAGGAGATGTGTCATTACCCTTAAGATCCAAGTTCTTGTTAAATGTAACATTAACTTTGTCAGATGTCGGAACTGAAGGATCTATATCCCATTGTGCATACAATGTTGTTTCATATGCAGTATTTGTACCTGCAATTTCCTTTAGTGCATCCTTAAGTG
>ERZ832317.4689-NODE-4689-length-13050-cov-8.244171_pt1 | contig 13050 bp, 19 predicted proteins | sample MGYA00519695_ERZ832317 | MGnify/ENA primary metagenome ERZ832317 (study PRJEB31850, sample SAMEA3708726) | human gut metagenome | biome: human gut; feature: human-associated habitat; material: faeces | place: China | collected 2014 ...
ATTTACCCGGGTAAATCCTGCCCCTAGGGGCAATGCGAAATGCAGCAAGCCGAAAAGAGAACTGGAGGAGGAAAAAAGGAGCTAAACAAAAAGAGCGGGATTTTACTCTCGCTCTTTTCGTATGGGGTTATAGTGGTACTACGATATCCTTAACTTCAGTATCTGAATCTAAATTAACATTCATACCGACAGCAATTGCAGCTAATCCAGTTGCTCCCATTCTAATGCAATACACGGGTAAATTGTTTCCGATAACACCACTTGCTGGAATTTGTTGATTAGCACTAAGACCTATGTTTGCATATACACTCAAAGCGTTTGGATAGGCATTTGGATGTGATGTGAATATCGTAAAACCAATAACTGCATTTCCCGTCTCAATCGTTATATTATGCGCATACTTTTTAGGCGAAACTGAAATATCATTTTTATTTACTATTTCACAAACTGCATTCGCTCCGCTTTTTTCTTTACATTTTGCAATCGCAAGCGTAAGTATATTTTTCGTGGGAGAAAGAGCGCGAAGCAAGAAATATTCGTTTATAAGTGGTTGTCTATTAAAATATGCAGAACCGAGGTTTATTGTTCCTCCAACTACTGGCGGGTCTGTAACAGGCGCAGGAATAAGCATTTCAACAGGCATAGGGAGTACTTGATGATACTCGCCACTTTCCATAGAGCCGTCGGCTTCGAATTCGGCAACGCCAGTGTACGTAACTTCATTTCCATTGGTTGATACGTTTATCGAGGTAGGAGTCTCAAAACTCACGTAGTTCGGTAGACTTGTCGGAACATCGAAAGTACCCGCTGTCCAATCGGTACCATCAGTGTATTTCCCCTTTAATTCAAACTTTGCCATAATTACACCTCAACTACTTGTACGGACGCGATGCCTTTTCCCGTAGCACCGGGCGCACCTGTTGCACCCGTTGCGCCTTTAATCGATGTCCTATATCCTGTAGATACGGTATTTCCGTTTATAGAAGTAACTTGACATACTTTTCCGTTTGCGTTCACGAGAAAATCATCTACCTTTATCCCCGAAGGCATTATATTTGATAGAAGAGTTGAAATAGGTGTAGTTCCCGTCGTAGTATCCGTAGTGTAATAAAATCCTACACCGTCGGCTCCGTCCTTACCGTTTGTGCCATTTGTACCGTCTGCGCCTTTCTGACCTGTAGCACCTGTTGTAATAACGTAACTTACAATAACACAAGTCGCGTTTCTTCCATCTACTCCTGCGACAGCCCACATTGCAATAAATGATTTGTTAGTATCATATTGACAAACGCCTATGAAAAAATCATTTTCTTGCGGCGCTCTAATAAAATCCGTTGAAACGAGTACTTTCATTGCACCTACGGTTGGTGCGTCTGTCTGTATTACATTCGGATATATAAGCGCATCTTTCCCGCTCGTACCGTTGGTTCCGTTCGTACCGTCTGAAACTGTAAACGTACCCGCGGTATAATCAGTGCCGTCCGTGTATTTACCTTTTATTTCATAAGTTCTTGTAGCCATTTATTAAACCTCCACAATTTGTACTGATTGAACACCGCGTCCGTCTTTCCCCGGAACACCCGGCACGCCGCTTACATAGATCTCCCATACGCTTGTATCTGTAGGAGGAACGCCTGTAGTATCGGTTTCCCCTACGTGTACATATCCTTGCCCGTCATCTGCATATACAACAGCGTCGTTTTTGCTGTATACTGTCGTGCTATCGTATATCCCTTTATAGTTTAACCCGCCGAGTAATAACGCCTGTTTAAGCATCAATTCCATGCGGTACAGAAGTTCCGCTACGGTTTTAGGCTCATGTTCCGATGCCGAATAGGTCTTGTCATTTATTGTAGCCATCGAGATATCTCCTATAGAAATTTTGTATCGTAACGGTATTTATGAATATGGGATTGAAACTATCCACGAATTTATAAATAATGTTACGGTTCCGCGCCGAGTACGCGAGCCATTTTTCGAACGGGTTCCCCGTTTTAGTCGAGTTAAACGTACGTTCCCCTGAACCTGAACTTTGACCCGTTCCCTCGGAAGTATTCATATTCCTCGAGGTAAGCCCTGCGTCAGTATCCTTGTTGTACTGGTTCGGTACGTTCGTAAACTTACTGTCCCCGCTCGCGTTCGTCGTTGAAGTAGAGGTTGCGCTCGTGTTTTCGGTATAATCTTCGGATTGGTCTTGGAATGTCATTTTCTGCGCGTTCTCTACGTTTTGTTTCATGATATAGAACCCACGGTTCCATATGTTCGTAAAATACTGCTGAAACTCTTCAATCGTTTCGAACGACATTTCGCGGAACGCATACTCGTTCATTATAAGCGTTTCGATATCTGAGGTACCCCAGTTTTCCCCGAGGTACTCCACGTTGATATCGCCCGAGCACATATCGAATACACCCTGATGCGGTTCACGGGGAGAAGTAATCCCGCCGATAATCAAATCAATCTCTTTCAGCGTCAGCGTCAAATTCGCCATCTTTCTGCTCCTCCTTTTCGTTGAAACCGTTCAGGTTTACTTTTATGTTCACGCCGCCCCAATCCTCAGGCCAAAGCCGTTTCGCCTGTTCCAAAGCGTCGGTACGGTTTTTAAGCCGTTTGGTTATATTCATGTTATATTGGTCTGCCGTGACTTCGATTTCGGAAGTTATCTGCCGTTCTTTCTTTTCGTTTTGGTTATGCGCTATGCCGAGGAACTCGAACATTTCATTCTTATAATTCTTTATTTCCTCGGATAACTCTTTCCCGAAATACTGCGCGTTGGTGCTCAGCGTCTTGAGATATGGCACGACACGGGATACGAAAGCGTCCTCGTTATCCTCGGTCGCGAGCAGTAACTGTTTGATTTCCAAAGACAATGCGTTGGCGGTCTTGATAGTATCCTCGTCGCTCGTGTCGATACCGAACAGCATCGGGAGTTTTATCCAGTTTCGGTTGACCTTTTTCGCTACTTCGCAGTCGGCTACCATCGCGGCGTACAGTTCTATCGCCTGAAATACCGTGAACGATGTGTTACCCGCTGTAAGCGTAGGAAAGAAGAAGTCGGAAACGATAACGCAGTCCTTATTGACTATCATGTCTTTGAAATACTGCGACCCGCCGAACGCCGCGTAAGGACGCACCACGCCGAACTCCCCGTAGCAGTCCAGACCGTATGAGCCAGTAAACGGTAACGCGAGGTAGGTCTTTTTCCGTACCATGTGCCCGTCAAGGTCAGGGAACGAGTAATAATACGGGAATATCGCCACGCGGCCGCATCGCGCAATCATGCTTTCTATACGCTTACTGTCGAACCTTGTACCGCCTACGATTTCCTTTGGTTCAGGTAAGTTCTGCCAATCGAAAATTGATATAGCCGTTTCTTGGAACGAGTTCATATATAGCCGTTTCACATGATTTCGGAGTTTCGCTCGGTCGCTTTTCTCGACTTTTGCGCGAGCCGCCTGTGCGGTAAGTTTAAATATTTGCTCCCGTAGTATCTGATTATCCTTTTGCGATTTATTATTGGCGGCCTCGAGTTGCGCAAGCCTGTCGTTTAATTTTCCCATTTTACACCGCCTTTTCCGGATTTTCTATAGTAAAGTTTTTCATGTTGTTATAATCGTACCACACGCGCACGCCTTTCGAGAACGTATCTTCTACTTGGCTACGTTCCATCTCATCGAGGAAAACCTCATCGGTATTCAATACGGTATCGTCCGCGCGGTAGTAATCAAACAGCGTATGCTGTTGGAAACTGTCGGAAATATCTATCATGCTTTCGAAACCGTAAGCCTTGTGATATTTCACGATTTCATCATAGAATATATTCTTGAACACAACGACCCGCATATACATTTTATTCACGATAAACGGAACGATAGACGAGCCGAACGAAACTTCTGACGGAGTGTTTTTCAAGTCTTGTATCTGAAACTCTTGCAACTTCCGTTCTTTCGCTTGGTTGTTATTCAGCGTGAGATAGTTTGACGCAGTATCCGCCGCAAAATCAACTGCTTGATTTACGGCGTTTAATCCTGATAACGCGGGCGCGGCGGCGTTTTTATTGAGCAATGCAGATACCTGCCCGCCCGCAAGCGTTGTTGCAATTCCTATCCCTGTATTGGCTAATCCCGCCATTGTACGGATATTTAAATTCGATTGCTCCGTTTCCTGTTTTACTTTTAACCCCATAATCTGGGAGTTATAGTTTTGGCGGTACCAATCGGCGTACGCACTTGAAAAGTCCATGAACGTGGTGTCGTTATTGAAACTGATAAAGTTGTTTGGTGTATATTGTATCCGCTCTTCGTTAAAGTATAATGTCGTGCGATACGGGGGGATAAAAGATTGTTTATACGTTATTCTCGATACGCCACCGAACGGAACGATTTGTCGGGTATCGTATTCATATACGTTTCCACCGTTGAATACATTCAGTTTTCTGTATTCAGGAACAGAATACATATCGACAGGCAGATTTTCTATAAATGTTTCAAAGGCATCCGGTAACTTTCTTATTACCATAGCGTTTCCAACATCGGTCAAAGTCATCTGCCTTAAAAAATTATCGTCTATTCCTGAAATTTTTGCTCCGTAGTAATCATCATATTTTGTTACGGTCACATTTATCTCGTTTTTAAGATTGAGATAAATCATTGAGGAAACGATATCGAACCCCGCCGTAGTCTGATTAAGGAATTTTCCTAAATCAAACACATCTAAAACTCTATCTCCGCTCGCGGCGAAAATTTTAAAATCTTCCCTTATGCTCCCCGTCAGAGGGTCGTATATAAAAGGTAAAACGTAATTCCTTAAAGGATATGTTGTATTTCCCTCTATATATGCGAACCCGTCCCCCTCGTCGCGCTGATATGTAGACGTAAACACGATAAATCCTACGGCAAGCGTCGGAAGTCCGGAACTTTGAAAATATTTCAGTAGGTTGTATTCTTTCTCTATTTCATATATCTGCCCTGCATCTATCGCTTTATACTTTCTTCCGTTCGCCGTTAGTTTATTGCTGTTATACGTACACATAGACGGATAGAACCTTGCGAATTTCAACTGCCAGAATATATTTGAAACTAAATCCTCGTCGCAGACCATACGGCAAACCATATCGTTTACGTACTCGAAATCTCGTATGAAATAATACCGCGTCACGCTCGGCTCGGTATCGTCGTTATTCACGTAATACTTAAACCGCGCATAATTATACTTCCGCTGATACTCAAGATAGTTCCCTTCCAATCTGAACGGGTCTGTAGGATTGAACGGTGCTTTTATGATTTCCGTTTGAACTCTTAAACTGTTCAGGGAGAGTTCACGGTTTTCTTGTGAACTCCCCACAAACAGATTTTCTTCGTCAATCGTAGTCATATAAAGTTTGATATCTACAAACATATTTGACTACTCCTTTTAATTTATTACGCGCCGGCGGCTACGTTTGAAACGCTGATGATACGGTCGGACTTGAAGTCGTCTGTAATAATCAGGGGCACGTTAACGTACGCGGGGCACATATCGAAACAGTAATCCTGAATTTCGTTGTAGTACGTGGTACGCGCGTTCAACGGTTTGGAGATAGCAGACTTGAACCCGAGGCCGAACTTCACGGCGTTGAAGTCTACGATACGACCGATGAGTTTACCGCCCGTAATAGTCGCGGCAGTCATGTTCATCGGGTCGAGGTTGGTATTCGCGGCAAGCGTCGTGGGATTGAGCGCGTCTACCTCGATGATACGGGAACGCTCTTCCTGCATACCGTAGTTATCGCTGTCCTCGGAACGGAATAGGAACGGTTTCAGATACTGCTTGTAGGTGAACTTCTGCGCGAAGTCGAACGCGAACTGCGTATCGATGATAAGCACGAAATCGCCCGTGCCTCTCGTGGTGTTGAACTTGACCTTTTTATATTCCATGTTCGCCTCGGGGTATCTCTGCATTGCAAATACTTTGTGCATAAAGGCATTGAGTTCCGCCGCGGTACTAAATTTAGGAGCGGTGGCATAGGTCGCGTATTGATACTCTTCGCAGTTCAGAACGTTGTTTTCCATAGCGTATTCCGCCGCGTTATTCTCGGACTGGAGCACCGCAAGTTTGCCCATGATAAAATCATCGAGCGAATTGTTTTTGAGTGCCATCAACATATCAGCCGCATCGTAGTCAATCATACGCTCCATTTTCGCGTTGATTTTATAGATATACGAAAGCGGTTCTTTGCCGTAATCGAACGTTACGTAAGGGTTCGTAATGGTCTTAGGCGCATATTTCTTTCCGCCGTACAGATTATCCGCACCTTTATCTCGCGCCTGAACCAAGACTTCTTGGAACATACCGTTCAGGCTCCCGCCGTTCATTGCGGCGTAGCCTTTTTCAAGCCCGCGTAAAGGGTTATCAAGTCTTGCGACTTCCACGCGTTGGGTCTGTACGTACGACATAAGTTTGTTGAAGATAGGCTCCAACGTGTTTACGATTACGTTTGCGTCTGCGGTATTGATGGCGGTGATTTCCTCATCGGTCACGCCCGCGGCTTTCAATACCTTTTCATTGCTCATCAAATGCGACATTGTTTATACTCTCCTGTTTTTAAAATATTCGGCTACTTTTTTCGCCTCTTCCTCGTCTTTCTTTTTCTGCTCGTCCTCGGGCGTTACTCTCGCCTGTGCGCCGAGCAATGCGTTCTGCTGTCTTAGCAATAGTATTTCATCTTCCAACGCTTTTATTTTCGCGTCTTTATCATCATCTGTTGCGGGGGGCTCAGGCTCTGAAGTGGCGGCAGGCTTGAACCCCTTATCCGCAAGCCGTGTAAGCAGTTCGTTAAATTCTTCGTCCGTCATTATTCATGCTCCACTTGGTCTTTACGCTGTTTCAGTTCCGCGAGCACACGTTCATACTCCGCAATCTGCGCGTCCAACTGTTTCAATTCACCGTCTTTGCGGTTGAGTTTATCATAGCACGCCGCGCATACGTCGAAATCGTTGTACTGTTTCGCCTCGGATACTTTTACCTGTGCACCGCACTTATCGCATAGAAATACTGCCATAGGTTCCAACTCCTTTTCTTTTTCTTTCTGCTTTTCTTTATTTATATTCATCACCTTTTCGGTGTTTTTGCTACGTGCCTCTTTGAACGCTTTCCGTAGTTGCGCTATCAACAACAGTATCCACGTTGCAAGACAAGCGGCGTAGGTCGCTATTCTGAACCCGAAATCTAACCATTCACTCATTTCTTACTCCTTTTTGTCGGCAATATATTTACAAAAGTGTCGAACACTTTCGCATTCTCGAACTCGATAAGCCCGCTTTCGAATATCTCCACGATAGCCGTTTCAAGGCTTTTCAGTATCAACCTGTTATCGGGGCGACATAACTTGATATCGAATACGTAAGTCGTGTAATTATTCCGCGTCGGTTCCGTGATATAATACTTGTTCCGCTCCAAAGACTTCCAGAACGTGACGCGCCGTTCTCCGTCCGAGAGATTATACATAGCCTTGCGCTTGTCGGGTTTGCCCGTAATATACCTTACATTGGTATTCACGTACGCATTACCCGTCGAGAACATATCCTCTTCTTTTCCCCGAGTAATCATACCGACGATGCTCTCTTCTCGTGCAGCAAGCCACTTCGGGTTCGGCTTGATATGGCACCATACCGCAAGCGGCTTTATCGGATAACTCGGCTTATAAATCGTATAAGATTTTTTGATTCCGTAGGAAATATCGAGCGGCTGTTTGAAATTGAAATTTTCAAGAAATATATCGTACGGCTTTGTAATGTTGCCGCATAGTATAACCATACAATTGCGACGAAATCGAAAAACTGTTTCCAAAAAGTGTAGAAATCCATGGTATCTTTTATCGTCCGACATTTTCGGGGTAAGCGGGATAAACTCGTCGAAGAACGCGGTGGTGGTCTTTTCGATATTGTTCTTGACGAACTCTTCCATTTCCTCGATTTGCTCCTCGAGTTCCTGCTCCCGCCTTGACTTTACGGCCCGCTGTCCTACGGGCGATACCGCGCCGCGGAACTTCCCGTACGTGGAAAGAGCGACCGCATATCCTACGATGATACCGTCGATTATCACTTTATTGCCCATGGTCGTGTACTGGTGACCCTTGTACTTTTTATCGTCCAAGAGGTAACTGTCCCAAAACGCGCCCGCGAGCATATTATCCACTTCTTCTTGCGTTTCGCGCACGAGTACGAAGTACTCGCCTTTTTTAAAATATTTATTCAGGATATGCTCATGCACGGGGTAGGTTTTACCCGCTCCGCGCACGCCCGTCAATATTTTTATTCTGAATTGGTTATAGTCAAACACTTTCCGTGCTTGGCTATCGTAAATGCTGTTTTTCATGGAATAGATAGGGGGGCGGGTAGTCTGGTCTTTCGGACACTATGGGACGGCTCGCGCCGATTAAAAATTGCGATAAAACCCAAACAGTACTACTTTGTCGCCCCCTCTCCCTACTTATATTATACTACATTTATATGAATTTGTCAATAGTAAAAACTAATCTTTATCTATATCTGTCATATTAAAACCAATTTACAACCTCACATATTATTTCTTCCAACAAATCATTATCCGACAATCCGATATTTTGCACCTCAAAATCTTCTTTTGGCTTGTTTATATCACCTTTGCAATATTCCGACAGCAAACGAGCGTTTTCTTCGCTTTTAGCGGCGCAAATGTATTCCTCTACTTCGTCGTAAGTCGGACTTTTATTTACAACGACGCGATACAAATTTAATCTCTTTTTATCAGTTACGTTTCTTTTTTTACATATAGCCAGCGCGTCTTTCCATAACTTTTTATAATTATTAACTTGCCCTATTGTATCGTGCAAACGCTCGAGGTACTTTTCTGCAATATAGTAAGGCGTACGATCGGGAGTAAAGCCGTGGTCTTTTGCGAATTTTTCTTTGTTCTGTATCTCTGCTTTTTCATCTCCTATCCCCGCCGCGATAAGGGCATCTGCAATCCTTTCAATATCACCATCTTTTAAAATATATTTTTCTTTCATTACTTTGGATAATAATACAGTGCTGATTATTCCCATGATTTTATTTTTTAGTTCGTCTTTATTCATTTATTTTTTTCTCCCAAATAATCAGCATAACATACCACCGCCGCCATCATAGTTCATGCCGTGGGCCGTGCGGTAGTCGTCGCGGAAATCGTTCAATGCTTTTACAAGTTCTTTTAACGTGCCTTGTAAATCAGGAGCCACTTTGTCTTTATCTGGACATTTATCAAATATGTCTATGACTTCTTTCGCATAAAATTCGCCCTGTGCTTTTGTAAGTTCAAAATTATATTCTAAATATCTTTTTAAGGTTTCATATAATATCTCTTTATTCTTCATTTTCTGTCCCTCTCCTCTATCAACTGATAATATTTCAAACTCTGTTCCACGAACACTACAGGCTTGATAAAACCATAATCCGATTGTTGCAACAATAAAGTTTCGAACCCGCCTTCGATAAACTGTTGATGGGTAGGAGGCTCCATAATGCGTCGGCCAGACAATCTTATGTCTTGCATGATTTCGCCGTCCTCGTTGGCAAATATCGCGCTGTAATTGGATATTTCCTTTACCGCAAACTCAAGATAGTATTGACGGAGTTCCACTTTCCCGACCACATCGGAATACCTTGAATTAAATCTTAAATCCATTTCGATAGGGGCGTCGGACACGAAACCGTCCGTGTTGGCGTATATGATATGTTCCCAATTGGATTGCAATAACCTGCAAATCTTGACTTTTGCCGAGCCGTTCACGTACAGATACAAGGGATAAAACGCTTTCTTGTCTTTCGTTTCATACGTTATCGTCGCGTTTACCCTGTTTTTCTTATCCCCGCCTATCATGTACTCGTATACGGGATATTGGTCGTTCGCTCCGAACGAGCCTATCAGCGTATTGTTTTTCGCCTTGTTATACTTACGTATAGGCTTGTCAGGCGTGTAGATATTGTCCTCGATAAACTTATCGAATATGCTTTTCTGCATCTTGTACGAGTATTTGAACTGTATCGCGTATTCCACGTCGTAGAACTCTTCCAAACATTCCAACATATCCTTTGTAAGGTACGTATTAAACGGCTGTCTTTGGTTCTCGATGAATTTATCGAATAATCCGAAGAAGTCGTATACGATGGGAATACAGCGGTATACGCGTATCTTGGCAATGTACCAATGCTTTACGGGTACCTCTATCAATCCTCTCGTGCCTTTCCCTTGCGGAAATAACGAACGATATAATTCAGCCGGGAACGATGCGCGTATATCGTAACTGTATACGTCTTTATAATTCCCCGCCTTTCTCAGGTACATGAACGCTTTTACGCTTTCTTTCGTTTTCTTCCACGTGATGAATTCTTCCTCTTCAGGTTGCGGGAATATCTTGTCGAATTTGTATCGGTTGATAAATTCGTTCTTGCAACCAGTTACGCACTCCATGAACTCCGCTTTTGCCGTCTGCGTGCACGTGGGCTTAAAATATGTATCCGTAAGCATCAGACGCTTTGCCGTTTCCGCGTCCGTATAGTCTTGCAAAAACTTCTTTTCGTAGGAGCATATCGTTATCTTTTCTTTTTTTGTGCGGTAGATTTCCATATAATCGCCGTATACGTTCCACGACATGGTTTTGTCCGAAGGGTCGCGTTGCTGATGGAATTCGGGATTATTCAGCAAACACCATATCAACGACGGCTTACAGATGGAGAACGATACAAGGATAATAAATGAATTTTCAGGGTCGTATTCGTTAAAACCGAGCAAGTCCTCTATGTTTACACTTACTGCACGTTCCCCGTCTGTTTGTGTTGTGAATACGTGCGTTTCCAATCCTCTTTCTGTAGTTTCTATGTCTGGATAAAATAATTTCATGCCAATTCCCTCGCCTGAATATATGTCTGCGCGATTTTTTTCAATTCCTCAAGGTCGTTTATTTTTCTGATTTGGCTTTCGTCAAGATCTGTGTTCTTGATTATCCAGTCCTGTAGCGGTACTGGGTCGGACGGTTTATGCGTGTAGTCGTGCGGAACGTACATAAACGTACCATTTTTCAATAACTTTTCGGTCTGTTTCGTATCGAAATTCGTGCCGTAGTATTTATTCACTTCGTTATAAAACTCGCGCTTGAAACTCTCCTCATCGGTAGCAATGCCTTTCAGGTACTTCAACGATTCCAATATCTGTTGCGGTTCGTAGTGCCCTTTCTTTTCTATGACATCGCTCAGTTTATACGGTATCTCCCGAAGTATCTTCGTATATTCTTTGTCCATGCCGAGAAAATCGGGAAACTTCGCGTTTTTGCTGTATTCCATCGATAATTTTATCGATTGCTGTTGTACCTTTGAAACATCTGCCACTATATCTTTTATCTCAAATACGCTCTTTGCCTGACCTTTTATTCCGACTGTAATGTTGGATTTGTTTCTATGGATATAGTTATATCTTGAAATTGCCATTTCATACGCTCCTTATATGCTTTCTGTGTCGCTGAATAATGTGCTCCGTCTATATATCCCGCAAGGATAATCAAAGTATCGCGCAACTCTTTCAAATTCGTTGACGAAAGGGCTTTGTGTAGCCCCTCCGCCATCGTTTCATAATCTACTACAATATTCATATTAAAAAGGCAAATCCTCATCATTCACATTGAAGTTTTTCTGTGCTTTATCGTTCCCTTTCTTGGGCTCAATGAGTTCCAAATCACGCACAAGCACGTTTACCGACCTACCCTTGCTACCATCTTCGCGCGTGAAATCGCGGATACGTAACTCGCCGTTCACTGCAACTTTATCGCCTTTTTCTACGTAAAGTTTAAAGATTTCCGCCGTCTTATCGAAGAGCGTGACGTCTACAAACATAGTTTGTTTTTCTCCGTCTGCGTTTTTTCCGCAATCAATTGCCAAACAGTTATTCACCATCTTTTTCTCGTTCTTCGTCTGGACGTATTCTACGTCGCGTACCACTCTTCCAATCAGATAAATTTTGTTCATTGCTACAAACTCCTTTAAAAATTATTTATTATACAACGCATCAAACTCCGCGTTATATTCATCTATTTTAGATTTAAACGGTTCACGTTCTCGTTCTTCCTCTTTCATTGCCAATCCGCTTAAAACAAGTCCGTATAAATATATCATTTTATATTTTCTATGCTCTCTCGTTGTGTTTTTATTTAATATTATTCTCCAAGTGTCTATTGTTTTTAAATAAAATACAAAATCTTCCACTTCCTCAACAAGAAACACTTTCATGTTTTTGAAATTATTAAAAAGTCTGAAAATTTCTTCGTATGTAAGCGTCTTAAAATATAAAATATCTGCTTTTATGCTATCTGTCATCATATACTCTCCTGCATCCGCCTACACTTAATACGTTCGCAACGTAATCGATGATTTCCCGCACCTCTTCTTCTCTCGTCTTGGCGCTTGCCATTCCGAGCAGTTTTAAAATCTCAATCTCTTTCACGTTCGCAATCCGTACCCTATACCCGTTATACTTGGTATATCTGTAAACCATATTCCTTGCGCTCGGCTCGTTCTCGGAATATACGTGAAACGTATATTTCAACGCGCTTTCTTCTCCCGGTCTGAATGCCTCTACCTTGTAAAATTTTTTCATCGTTTACCTCTTTAATTTAATTTTATTTGCGCGGTATTGATCGACCGCGCGCGGTTTCGTTCGTTATGAGTTCTTTATCAGGTCTTTTATCCTGAATAATGTTTCGCGCCAAAACTTTTCTAAAGCATCGACTTCTTCATCTCGTTCTTCAAATACCGCTTTGTCGAACCAATATTCCCAACGCTTTTGTATCGTCAGATACTCTTCTTTTAATAAGTTCTTTGCCTTATTCATGTTTACCACCTCTCTTATTTTTGTACCTATATTATAACATACATCATTTGATTTGTCAACATTATTTGAAATATTTTTTTGTGAAATGTTGTGAAATTATTTTTCACCAAATTTTCACATAACTATCACATTTAAAAGGGGAGTTGTAACCCTCGCTGTTACATCCCATCCATC
>ERZ832317.4692-NODE-4692-length-13045-cov-11.986297_pt1 | contig 13045 bp, 10 predicted proteins | sample MGYA00519695_ERZ832317 | MGnify/ENA primary metagenome ERZ832317 (study PRJEB31850, sample SAMEA3708726) | human gut metagenome | biome: human gut; feature: human-associated habitat; material: faeces | place: China | collected 2014 ...
GTTCTCTTGAGGGATCAAAAGGGGGGATTCTCTCACGTGAGAGAATCCCCCCTTTTACCGCACCCCCGCGCGGCGTGGGAATTCCTCGCCGCTCTGCGAGCGGCATTATTCTTTATTCGGTTCGGGATCGCCCGCCAGCGAATCGAGATACAGATACAGGGGCATCAGTTCGCGGAAGCCCGCGAGGACTTCGTCTTTGAGCTCCGGCGTGAACAGCACGCCTTCGGGATTGTCGTCATAGCTGACGGCGATATTTTTCGCGTTGTACCACGGGTTCAGGAGCTTGCCGACGTCGCCCTTCGGGCGCTTGAACTGCTCGCCGGAGAGCGTGAAGCGGGATTTATTCAGCTTGCGCACGAGCTTTTCAAGCCTTTTGGGGTCGGTTTCGATGCGGCGGCGGAGCTTGGCCATCGTGGCGGGGGAGGCGTCCCAGTAGCCGCAGCCATAGCTGAAGTAGTTCGGTGCGAGCTCGAAATACAGCGCGGGGACGCCCTCGAAGCGCTCGTGCGGGCGCTCGATCGTGAACCACAGGTGGTCCTTATATGGGCCGCGGCCAAAGAGACGGCGCGCGTCGCGGTAGATGCGGCAGACGTGCAGCTTGAGCGACTGCTTGGGATATGCTGCGGCGATCGCGTCGAACAGTTCGCTGCCGAGCTCGCGCATCGGCCGGTCAACGAGCGCGAGGAACTGCTCTTTTCGCGGCAGGAACCACTCGCGGTTGTTGTTGAATTTGATGCCCCAGAGGAACTCGACGGCCTCGGGCGTAAAACCTTGAAACATGATCCACCTCAAAGAAAAATTTGCAACGATGGCAGTATACCACCGAAAACGCGAAAAAAACAAGAGGGATCTCGCACCAGATCCCTCTTGTCTCAGAGGAGCACCGTCCTGTTTTTACCAAAAAACAGGAACAAAAAAAGCAAAGTTACTTTGTGGCGTGGTCGACCGAGTACATGTGCTCGATGAGGTCGAGCACCTTGTTGGAGTAGCCGATCTCGTTGTCGTACCAGCTCACGACCTTGACGAACGTATCCGTCAGGGCGATACCGGCCTTGGCGTCGAAGATGGACGTGCGCGTATCGCCGAGGAAGTCGGAGGAAACGACCTGCTCGTCGGTGTAGCCGAGGATGCCCTTGAGCTCGCCCTCGCTGGCCTTCTTCATGGCCGCGCAGATCTCATCGTAGGTGGCGGGCTTTTCAAGGTTGACGGTCAGGTCGACGACGGAGACATCCAGCGTGGGAACGCGCATGGACATACCGGTCAGCTTGCCGTTGAGCGAGGGGATGACTTTGCCGACGGCCTTGGCGGCGCCGGTGGAGGAGGGGATGATGTTGCCCGTGGCCGCGCGGCCGCCGCGCCAGTCCTTCAGGGACGGGCCGTCCACGGTCTTCTGCGTGGCGGTGACGGAGTGCACGGTGGTCATCAGGCCATCCTTGATGCCGAAGCAGTCGTTCAGGACCTTGGCGATGGGGGCCAGGCAGTTCGTGGTGCATGAGGCGTTGGAGACGAACTGCATGTCGCTCGTGTAGGAATCGAGGTTGACGCCGCAGACGAACATCGGCGTGTCATCCTTGGACGGGGCGGACATGACGACCTTCTTCGCGCCGGCGTCGATGTGCGCCTGCGCCTTTTCCTTCGTCAGGAACAGGCCCGTGGATTCGACGACGTACTCCGCGCCGATCTTACCCCAGGGCAGGTCCGCGGGGTTGCGCTCGGCGAAGACGGGGATCTCGCGGCCGTTGACCACGATGCCGTAGTCGTTGCTCTTCACATCGGCGGCGAATCTGCCGTGCATAGTATCGTATTTCAACATGTAGGCCAGATAATCGGCGGGGCAGAGGTCATTGATGCCCACGATCTCAATCTCAGGATGGTTCAGGCTTGCGCGAAAGACCATACGGCCAATGCGGCCAAAGCCGTTAATACCGACCTTAATACTCATAAAACTTACTTCCTTCCTGTTTATCGGAATATATCGAATGTTTGGTACATTTAGATATTATATAGCAGTAGTTTCGTTTTGCAAGTCTTTTTTTGCAAAAATTCTATTTTTTTCATAATTTCCACAAATTCCTTGCTTTTTGACCGAAATTTTGCTACCCTCATACTACAACGCTGTACAACAAAACGTTCTAAGCGCGAGCTTATCGCGAAAACACCAATTCTTTCCGCGCAAACTCCGCCTCCCTGCGGTGAATGCTACCGGTAGGAGAACTTTTATTAGGAGACGCTATGCGGGATTATACTGAAGAAGAACTGAAAATGCTGTCGGATGTGCTGCCGAATATTGCACTGCAGCTGCGCACCTCGCTTTCGACGATCTACATGGCGGTCGACCGCATGGCACCGCAGGAGACGCGGGAGAAGGACCCGAAGACTGACCGCACCGCCGCGGCATTTTACCAGAGCTATTACCAGCTCTACCGCGTCATCAGCAATCTGACCGACGCGGGGAACCTGTTTGAGCGCAAGCGCTTCGAGCTCTACGATGACGATATTGTCGGCGTCTGCCGCAGCGTGTGCGCCGAGGTGGAATTCCTTTTTGCGCAGTGCGGCGTGGAGCTCGACTTCCTCGCCGACCGCGACAGCCGCATCATCGCCCTCGACGCCGAGGCCATCCGCAAGCTGCTGCTGAATCTCCTCTCCAACGCGCTTAAATTTACGCCCAAGGGTGGCAGTGTCCGCGTGCGCGTGAAAACGGAGGGGAGATTTGTCAAGATCACCGTGGCGGACACCGGCAGGGGCATGGACAGCGACACGCTGGCCCATTTGTTCGACCGCTTTATGGACGGCGGGCAGAACCCCATGCCGCCGCGCGGCTTGGGACTGGGCCTTCCCATCTGCCAGCGCATCGCGCAGGGCCATGGGGGCATGATCGTCGCGCAGTCGGAGGAGGGGAAGGGCTCGCTCTTCACCGTCTCGCTCCCTGCGGTAAAGGCCGGGCGCGTACAGCTCAAGGACCGCGGCAGCGACTACGCCGGCGGCTTCAACCGCACGCTCGTGGAGATGTCCGACGCGCTTTCGAGCGAGGCGTTTCTGCAAAAGTATCTGGATTAAGGGACACAGATGAAGAAAAAAGTTTTGATCGCCATGAGCGGCGGCGTGGATTCCTCCGCCGCCGCGCTTTTGCTGCAAAAGCAGGGCTACGAGTGCGCGGGCGCGACGCTGTCGCTCTGCGGCAACGAGACGGACGGCGCGAAGCGTATTGCCGACGGTCTCGGTATGCCGTTTTACATCTTCGACGAGCACGAGCTTTTTGCGCGCGAGGTGATGGATCACTTCGTCAGCGAGTACCGCGCGGGCCGCACGCCGAATCCGTGCATCGACTGCAACCGCTGCCTCAAATTCGGTGCATTTTTGGACCGCGCGCTGGAGATGGGCTTTGACTACATCGCGACGGGGCACTATGCCCGTGTCGGCTATGACGAAGCGAGCGGACATTACCGGCTGCTGCGCGGCGAGAGCCGCGCGAAGGACCAGAGCTACGTGCTCTATCAGCTCACGCAGGAGCAGCTCTCGCACCTGCTGCTGCCGGTCGGCAGCTTTGAAAAGCCGGAAATTCGAGAGCAGGCGGAGGAGGCGGGCCTTGCAAACGCCCATCAGGCCGATTCACAGGACATCTGCTTCATCCCCGACGGGGACTATGTGCGCTTTCTGCGCGACTATGGCGGCGTGACGCCGCAGTCCGGCGACTTTGTCGACGAAACGGGCCGCGTGCTCGGCCGCCACCGCGGTTTGGAGTGCTACACGGCGGGTCAGCGCAAGGGCCTCGGCGTAAGCGCGGACCGCCCGCTCTATGTGATATCCAAAAATGCCGAAAATAATACCGTGCTGCTCGGCGACAACGAGGAACTGTTTTCCGCAGCGCTGCTCGCCTCGCGCGTGAACTGGATCGCGGGGGAGACACCTGCGGAAAAAGTCTATTGCACCGCCAAAACGCGCTACAGCCAGAAAGAGTGCGACGCCGTCGTCACACCGCTGGAAGGAGGTTGCGCGCACGTCGAGCTCCTCACGCCCCAGCGCGCCGTCACGGCAGGACAGGCCGTTGTCTTCTATGATGGCGAAGAGGTCCTCGGCGGCGGCACGATCGAAAAGGCGTTATAAAAGTGAGAAAAGGCTCCGCGAAAGCGGAGCCTTTTGGCATATTATCGTTCGCTGACATGCGCCTCGCTGCCGAAGATCATGTCGTCCACGTCGCCATGACGGATGTTGTCTTTTTCCTTCATTGTACCATTCCTTTCAGCTTTTCTCTCACCCGGCTATTATATGCGCGAGCAAACGAAAAGTTGTACGAAAAAGGGCAATGGGAATAAAAGGCGTCGCAGACTTTCACGTCCGCAAGGGGTATGCGGCATCCGTAAAGCAGCAAAGCTGCTAACGGCTGCCCAAGCGTCCGCAGACGCGAAATGATCTTAAACGTAAATTCCGACGTCACCGTCGCGGCATTACGATTGGCGCGCCCGTTCGGGCGCGCCAATCGTGCTACTTCCTCGAAACCGGCTCGCTTCATCCGCCACTGGCGGCGCTTCGCCGATTTCCATGTGCGTCAGAAAAAACGCCTCAACGCCTCTCAGCCCGCAAACGTGCGCGCCTTCGGCGCGTGCGCTGCCGCGGGCTGCAATCCCCTCAAAAAGATGGCTCTGCCATCTTTTTGAGGTTAATATCGCTTGTCGAGAATTTCCACCACGTCCGCCAGCGCGCCGTCCTTGCAGTGGCAGACGATGTGCGCACCCCATTCCTTGACCTCGGGGATGGCGTTTTCGGGCGCGAAGCCGATCTCGGAGACCTCGAGCATCGGAATGTCGTTGTTGTGGTCGCCGATGCAGTAGATGTCCTTGCGCGCAACGCCGAGGAGCTTGGCAAGCTTTAAGATCATGCCGCCCTTCGTCGCGCCGCGGCGCGTCAGCTCAAGCAGGTGATCGCTCGAAAAGATGAGCTCGTAGCGTTTTCCCCAGTCCCGTGAGACGATAAAATCGCGCACCTGCTCCAAAAGCGGTTTTTCCTCTTCGAAGAGCAGCTTGATGATCGGCAGGTCCACCTCGCGGAAGTCCTTGACCTCCTCGGTCTTCGCGCGCGTCAGGTGCTCGTGGTTGTGCGTGTAGTCGTTCGGGTGCAGGACGTGGATGCGGCGGTCGTCGTGGTAGATCTCGAAGCACAGGCCGGGGAAGCGCGCGAGCAGCGCGTCGACGTGATCGTAGATGTCCGCGTCTAAAAACGCGGTCTCCACATAGCAGTCCTTGTTGAAGTCATAGATGGCCGCGCCGTTGGCGATGACGCAGGGGGCGTTGCAGGGCAGATCCTTGGCGTAGCGGGCAAAGGCGGGCAGCGCGCGGCCGGTGGAGATCGAAAAATAGCCGCCGTTTTGAATGAAATACTCAACTGCCTCGCGGTTGCGCGCGCTCATCGGCGGGATATCCTCGCCGCGCTCCAGCGCGCCCTGCGTATAGACGAGCGTGTTGTCAAAGTCGCTGGCGAGCAGCACCTTGTTGAATTTCAGCATGATGGATCCTCTCTTCTTTTCTCGTTGTTTTTCGGCAAAAGTATAACACGGCGCGGGAGAAATGAAAAGGGATGTTTTGCGTAAAGATATCAGCCGATGATGCCGAATTTTCCTTTGATAAAATGACGGTAGTCGGGCTGCTTTTCGGCATTTTCGTATTCATGTTTCATGGTTTGCCATATCCAGGCGCGGAACGGATCGCCGGTCTGCGCATAGTGCAGAATGCGCAGCAGCCCCTCCCGCTCTGCGCGGAGAATGGCCTCATAGGCATCGGGGACGAACTCGCACGAGACGACTGCTGCCGCCTCTTCGGACGTGACCGCGAACGGCACGTCGGAAACAGGGGCGGTATTTGCCGGTTCCGCGCCGTAGATATAGCCGGAGACGCCGGCATAGGTCTCCTCCAGTGCGTTGGGGTAGTATTCCTCCAGCCGCTGCACGCCGTCTAAGTCGAAGCCGTAAGGCCCCCATTTTTCCCACCGGCCCGTGTGGACAAAGCCGGTGTCGCGGCAGTATTTTTCAACGGCATTGCTCAGATAGACCAGCACATTTTCCCGTTTCTTCGAAAAATAGACGAGCGGGTGGCCATGGTTGGAGACGTGCGGCGTGAGGACGGTGAGACCGCCGGTGGGGGAGGCATGGTACAGCATGGAAGCAATTCCTTTCCGCCTTTTGGCAAAACCGCCGCGAAACGACTGTGCTTCGCGGCGGTTCTATTTCTTGTTTACGCTTCGTTCTTCGGCGCGGGATTTTCGCCGCCCTGACCGCCACTTCTGCGGCGGCCTCTGCCGCCGCGGTGGCTGCGGCGGCGCGGCTTGTTCTCGCCGCCCTCAATCGCGCCCTCGGCTTTCGGCGGGCGGGGCGGACGCGGGGCTTTCGGCGCGTCGGGAGTTTCGCTGTTCGGCTTGCTCTGGCGCGGGGCGCGGCGCTCGCCGTTCTTGTCGGGATTGCGGGGCGGACGTTCGCTGCTCGGCTTATCGCCGCGCGCGGGGCGTTGGCTTCGCTTTTCGGCGGGCTTGTCGCCACCCTTTTGGGGCGTGTTTTCACTCTTCGGCGCGGCGGACTTCTCGCCGCCTTCACCGCTGCCCTTGCCGCGGCCTCTGCCGCCGCGATGCCCGCGGCCGCCGCGGCGGGAACGGCGCTTTTCCGTCTCCTCCTCGTCAGCGGCGGGGGCGTCCGCTTTTGCGACGGGGGCCGTCCACTGTTCGGGCGGCACGATGGGCTTGGCAGATGAGAAGAAGTTCAGCGTCAGCTGCGGCTCCTCCTCCGGCTGCTCCTGATAGCGCTCGGGGAGCGTCGTGGGGAGCTCGATGCCGTCGCGCGAGCCCTTGCCGTTGCGCAGCACATGAATTTCGCAGGTGCGGTAGCGCTTGGGGCTCTCGTTCTGCCCGTCGAGACGCACGAGCACCTGCTCGCGCAGAATGTCGACCGAGCTCACGTTGCCAAGGCCGTCGGGCGTTGCAACAAACGAATCCTGCTTCGGGCAGCGGCGCACCGCGTCCTCGTAGGCGTTCTGCTCGTATTTGAGGCAGCACATGAGCCTGCCGCACGTGCCGGAGATCTTCGTCGGGTTCAGGCTCAGATTCTGCGTCTTGGCCATCTTGATCGAAACGGGGACGAAGTCGTCCAAAAACTGCGAGCAGCAGAAAGGCCGGCCGCAGATGCCGAGGCCGCCGAGCATCTTCGCCTCGTCGCGCACGCCGATCTGCCGCAGCTCGATGCGGGCACGGAACACACCGGCTAAGTCGCGCACGAGCTCGCGGAAGTCCACGCGCCCATCGGACGTGAAGAAAAAGATGATCTTGCTGCCGTCGAAGTTGCTCTCCACGCGCACGAGCTTCATGTCGAGCCCGCGCTCGGCGATCTTCTTCTGGCAGACCTCGAAGGCGTTCTTTTCGCGCGTTTTGTTGTAGGCGTAGGTGCGGTCATCGTTCTCCGTCGCCACGCGCACGAGCGGGCGCAGCGGTTGGACGACGGAATCGTCCTCCACCTCATGGTTGCCCGAGACGCACTGGGCGTACTCGAGCCCCTGCGCGGTCTCGACGATGACGAACTGGTTGGGTTCGACCGTGATGCCGTGCGGGTCAAAATAATATTCCTTGCATCCGCCGCGGAAGCGGACTCCGATCACTTCTGTCAAAGGGTTTCCTCCAATTCAACGGCGAAGCCGCCCAGCGTGGGCCCGACGCCGACGTTATAGGTGCATTTATTGCGGTAGTCCTGCAATAAATCTATTGTGCCGAGTAATTTGGCTTTTGTCAAGCGCGAAGCCAGTGACCGCGCGATGCGAAGATCCCTCTCCGGTACGCTCACGCCGTACTGCCCCAGCAGGGCGGACGAGAGCAGAAGCCGCGTCCCCTCGAAAAGCGAGGACAGGTCGTCGCGCGTGACCTTCTGCGTTTCGAGCTTTGCGAGGAATGCCGCGCGGGACGCGCGCGACCCCTCGGCGATGAGCCGCGCGAGCTCGAGCGTGAGCTCGTCAGGCGCGCCGCCCTCTTCAACGGTGGGGGAGAGCTTGACCTCCACGCAGCGCGAGCGGATGGTCTGGAGCAGAACCGCCGGATTTTCCGCGCAGAAGAAGAACGCTGCGTAAGCGGGTCCCTCCTCCACGAGCTTCAAAAGCACGTTCTGGTCCTTTTCCGTCAGGATGGTGCAGTCCTCGAAAATGTAGACCTTGCGCGCGCCCTCGTTCGGGCGGATGAACGCGTCGGCGCGCATCGCGCGCACCGTGTCGATCGAGAGCTCCTTGTGCTCTGCGTCGCGCACGAACGTGACGTCGGGGTGGATGTCCTGCATCACCTTGCGGCAGGCAGGGCAGGCGAGGCAGGGCTTGCTTTCCGCTGTGCACTCCATCGCCGCGGCGGCATAGCGCGCAGCGCTCACGCGGTCGCCGCTGCCGCTGAAAATGAGTGCGTGCGACAGTGCGCCGCGCTTTGCCGCGGTGCGAAGACGCGCCGCCGTATCGGTTTTTGCAAAATCCAAAAGCTCCATTGCCCGCTCCATGCTCTGTACTCTGCGCGCATTTTCAGCGCAAATCTAAAAATAGTATATCGCAAAAGTGCGGCGCTTGCAAGAAAATCCGCGCCCCGCGACGGAAAAACAGAACGATTTTGCGCCAAATTGCGTTTTGTGGGAGAAAAAATGCGGAAAGTCGACAAAAATTTCACAACTTGTTATTGAAAGTCGGGGATTTTCTGTCTATAATAATATGGCTTGATAATGATCACACAGCGATACATTTTTAATGGAGGAAAACCAATGAGCAAAAAGTATGTCTACCTGTTCTCGGAAGGCAACGCTACCATGCGTGAGCTTCTGGGCGGCAAGGGCGCGAACCTGGCCGAGATGACCAACATCGGTCTGCCCGTGCCCCAGGGCTTCACCATCACGACCGAAGCCTGCACCCAGTATTACGAGGACGGCCGCAAGATCAACGACGAGATCATGGCAGAGATCATGGAATACGTCGCGAAGATGGAAGAGATGAACGGCAAGAAGTTCGGCGATCTGAAGAACCCCCTGCTCGTCTCCGTCCGTTCCGGCGCGCGCGCTTCCATGCCCGGCATGATGGATACCATCCTGAACCTCGGTCTCAACGACGACGTCGTCGCCGCCATGATCGCGGGCAACCCCGACCCCAACTTCGAGCGTTTCGTTTACGACTCCTATCGCCGCTTCATCCAGATGTTCTCCGACGTCGTTATGGAAGTCGGCAAGAAGTACTTTGAGCAGCTCATCGACGCGATGAAGGAAAAGCGCGGCGTCAAGCTCGACATTGAGCTCACCGCAGCCGACCTCAAGGAACTCGCCGAGCAGTTCAAGGCCGAGTACAAGCAGCAGATCGGCGAGGACTTCCCCTCCGACCCCAAGACCCAGCTGTACGAAGCCATCCGCGCCGTGTTCCGCTCCTGGGACAACCCGCGCGCGAACGTCTATCGCCGCGACAACGACATCCCCTATTCCTGGGGCACTGCCGTCAACGTCATGCCGATGGTCTTCGGCAACCTGAACGACAACTCCGGTACCGGCGTCGCCTTCACCCGTGACCCCGCCACCGGCGAGAAGAAGCTCATGGGCGAGTTCCTGACCAACGCTCAGGGCGAGGATGTCGTCGCCGGTGTCCGCACCCCGATGCCCATCTCCCAGATGGAAGAGAAGTTCCCCCAGGCTTACGCCGACTTCGTCAAGGTCTGCGACCTGCTCGAGGATCACTACCGCGACATGCAGGACATGGAGTTCACCGTCGAGAACGGCAAGCTCTATATGCTCCAGTGCCGCAGCGGTAAGCGCACCGCGCAGGCTGCTCTCAAGATCGCCTGTGACCTCGTGGACGAGGGCATGATCGACGAGAAAAAGGCCGTCTCCATGATCGACCCGCGCAACCTCGACACCCTGCTCCATCCCCAGTTCGATGCGGCTGTCCTCAAGAAGGCTCCCGCCATCGCCAAGGCTCTGCCCGCCTCCCCCGGCGCCGCCTGCGGCAAGATCGTCTTCTCCGCTGAGGATGCCAAAGAGTGGAAGGAGCGCGGCGAGAAGGTCGTTCTCGTCCGCCTCGAGACCTCTCCGGAGGATATCGAGGGCATGAAGGCCTCCCAGGGCATCCTGACCGTCCGCGGCGGTATGACTTCCCACGCGGCTGTCGTCGCGCGCGGCATGGGCAAGTGCTGCGTCTCCGGCTGCGGCGAGATCAACATGGACGAGGAGAACAAGAAGTTCGAGCTCGCCGGCAAGACCTATCACGAGGGCGACTTCATCTCCATCGATGGTTCCACCGGCAACATCTACGACGGCATCATCCCCACGGTCGACGCCACCATCGGCGGCGAGTTCGGCCGCGTCATGGCTTGGGCCGACAAGTATCGCCGTCTGGGCGTCCGCACGAACGCCGATAACCCGCACGACACCGAGCAGGCCGTGAAGTTCGGCGCTGAGGGCATCGGCCTCTGCCGCACCGAGCACATGTTCTTCGAGGCTGACCGTATTCCCGCCATCCGCGAGATGATCTGCTCCGACACCGTCGAGCAGCGCGAGAAGGCGCTCGCTAAGCTCGAGCCGATGCAGCAGGGCGACTTTGAAGCCATGTATATCGCGCTCGAGGGCCGTCCGATGACCGTTCGTTTCCTCGATCCCCCGCTGCACGAGTTCGTTCCCACCGAGGAAGCCGACATCGAGAAGCTGGCCCACGACATGAACAAGTCCGTGGCCGACATCAAGGCCATCATCGCCACCTCGGCCGGGGACATCGCCGGCACCATCGACGCGGTGGTGAAGGAGTGCCCCAGCGTGGAGACGCTCATCCTCGTGAACCCCGCCGGCGCCGGGCTCACCCCGCGCGACGAGGACGGGAACTGGGTCGCTCCCGCCGGCGAGCTTGTCGGCGAGGCGCTCTCGGGCCCTGCGGGCATCTGCGCGGCCCCCGTCGCGCGCGAGGGCTGGCGCGACTTCAACAGCGAGGTGCGCGCGGCTTCGGCCGACTTCACCCGCCGCGAGACGGCCGGCGCCGATCCCATGCTCATGTACTTCTCCTCTGGCACCTCGGGCAATCCCAAGATGGTGCTCCACGATTCCGGCTACGCGCTGGCGCACCTCATCACGGCCAAGCACTGGCACAACGTGAATCCCGAGGGGCTGCACTTCACCATCGCCGACACCGGCTGGGGCAAGGCGGTCTGGGGCAAGTTCTTCGGCCAGTGGCTCATGGAGGCCGCCGTGCTCACCTACGACTTCGACCGCTACGATCCGGCCGAGATCCTCTCCCTCGTCGGCCGCTACGGCGTGACGACGCTCTGCTGCCCGCCGACGATGTACCGCCTCATGACCGAGGTGGACGTGGACGCCTTCGACCTGTCCAGCCTGGAGTACTGCACCACGGCCGGCGAGGCGCTGAACCCCGATCTGTTCGACTTCTGGCGCGAGCACACCGGCCTTACCATCTACGAGGGCTTCGGCCAAACGGAAACCCCGCTCACCGTGGGCAATCTGACGAACTCCACGCCGCGCCCGGGCTCCATGGGCAAGCCGGTGCCGATGTACGTCATGAGGATCTTGCGCGACGACGGCACCGAGTGCGACACCGGCGAGACCGGCGAGATCTGCATCTCCATCGACCCGCATCCGGCCGGCATCATGATGGAGTACTACCGCAACGCCGAGAAGACCGCCGAGGCCATGCACGACGGCTGGTACCACACCGGCGACACCGCCTGGCGCGACGAGGAGGGCAACTACTGGTACGTGGGCCGCAACGACGACGTCATCAAGTCGAGCGGCTACCGCATCGGCCCCTTCGAGATCGAGTCGGTGATGCTCGAGCACGACGCCGTGCGCGAGGTGGCCGTCACCGGCGTGCCCGACCCGGTGCGCGGCTTCGCCGTGAAGGCGACGGTGGTGCTTGCCGACGGCTGGCAGGGAAGCGATGACCTCACCGCCGAGCTGCAGAAGTGGGTGAAGCGCCAGACGGCCCCCTACAAGTACCCGCGCATCATCGAGTACGTCGACGAGCTGCCGCGCACCGTCAACGGCAAGATCCGCCGGGCCGCCATCCGCGAGCAGGACAAGACCCATCACGCGTCCCAGAAGACCCCCGAGGGGCTCATCTGATGACGGCGGATCAAACTGCGAGGCTCCCGTTCCCGTTGGCGCCGGTCACGGTGGTGACGGGGCATTACGGAGTGGGGAAGACCAACTTCGCCCTCAACCTCGCCTTGGACGCCGCCGCAGCCGGGTACCGCGCGACACTCGCCGATATGGACGTCGTGAACCCGTACTTCCGCTCGAACGAGTACCGCGATCTTCTGGAAGGGGCCGGGGTGCGGCTCATCGCGCCCGTGTTTGGCCACGCGGGCACGAGCCTCGACGTCCCGTCGCTCACCGGCGAGCTGGCCGTGGCCGCGGCGGAGGCCTATCGCGACGAGACGGGGCGTACGGTCGTCATCGTGGATGCCGGCGGCGACGATGTGGGCGCCACGGCGCTCGCGCGCTTCGCGCCGGCCCTCGCAGCGGGGCCTTATGCCATGCTCTACGTGGTGAACGCCTTCCGCAACCTCACGCAGGAACCTGCCGATGCGGTGGCGGTGCTGCGCGAGATCGAGGCCAAGAGCCATTTGGCGGCCACGGCCGTGGTGGGCAACTCCCACTTGCAGGGCGAGACTGCTTTGGGACACATCGTCGAAAGTGTCCCGTATACCCAGGCAGTGGCCTCGATGGCGGGCCTTCCCATTGCCTGCATTACCGCCCCCATTCAGGCCATTCAGCGGGAAAACACGGGGCCATGCGCCCTGGACGACATTCCCAATGGCTATGCTGTGAACGTGTACGTCAAGCCTCCCTGGTCCTAAGGGCGGCCCATTCAAGATGAGAGAGAGGCGCGGGCGGCGAGGCCCGCGCGCGAGTAAGCAAGGGAGGTTTCCATGGCGCGAGTCACTATCGACGATTTCTTCTGCAAGGGATGCGGGCTGTGCACCGATGTCTGCCCGGTGGGCATTCTCGAGCTCGACCCGGACGTCATCACGGCCAAGGGCTATCACCCGGCCCATTGCACCGACG
>ERZ832317.4697-NODE-4697-length-13035-cov-5.469414_pt1 | contig 13035 bp, 15 predicted proteins | sample MGYA00519695_ERZ832317 | MGnify/ENA primary metagenome ERZ832317 (study PRJEB31850, sample SAMEA3708726) | human gut metagenome | biome: human gut; feature: human-associated habitat; material: faeces | place: China | collected 2014 ...
CGTAGCAGCTAAAAGCCACTACGCTTTCAAATCTAACTTTTTGGGGTCACCACATTCTCAAAGTGCTGATTTGATGTATTAAGTTTTGCTTTGGCAAGTTGCAGGCAAGTTAAATAATGCCGTGAACAAGCCGTTTTTCTTGCTCTGAACATATTCTCGGCAAGTTAAACAACAAAACCGCCCTTTTTACGGAGCGGTTAGCTTTTGTTTCTTTGTTTTTCAAGTTCTTTAATTATTTCGTCAAGACGTTTTGAAGCTTCTTCGTTAGAACCATCTAAAACAGATTTGTTTATTTCTTCCATTCAAATAAACCTCCTTCTTGATGTTTACTTAAAAATTTATCAATAACCTTTCTGTATTCACTATCAGAACCTGTTTTTATCCTCTTTTTTTCCATTCGTTGTAACTCTGTTAAAAGTGATAGTCTGTCGTATCCTTTCAACTTTGTTAATACTTCAATGTTGCCATCGTTTTTCACAATAGTAAATGTTTTTATACTATCATTCTTAATAAATTCGATAATATCATTTAAAGAATAACTGCTGTTTCTCGGGTGATTGTGCATAACAAATAAATCTTTGCCTTGAAGTGCTGAACCAAAATCTATTTTTTCATCAGTTCCTTTAATAGGCTCTGTAATCATTTTGGACACATCATTTTTTAACACGAAGGCAACTTCTTTATTTTCATTTTGTTCTTTTGAAAATTTCAAAAGCTCCTTGTGTTGTTTTTGAATTTCCAAACACTGCTCTTCTGTATAACCTTCAATATCAACTTTAGGAATACGACTGATAGCTTTATCGGTTATCGGAGTAATAGGCTTTTTACTTTTCTCTTTTATTATACCACTTTTACCCGATTTTGCAACAGATTCAGCGGTGATTTTATTAACATTCCCTGCTTTTTTCGCCTTTTCTTCAAGCGTATTCGCCCTATCGTGCCACTCATCGGCTCGGGTTTGGGCAATGCGTTTATTGTCCTCATCAAGGCTGTATTCGGCACGGCGGTCAAAGCGTTCTGCCTGTCGCTGTGCATACTGCTGTTTTTCCTCAAGCCGTTCTCTACGGTCCATTTCTGCCTCTTCTTCGGGGGTGACAGGTTCGAGTGTCGTTATTTCCTCGTAATATGTACTTGTGCTGTCTTTACATCTCGGATGAAACAAACCGTTCTTGATTGCGGTTGACAGCAGAGGATAATTGCCGTCAGACTTCTTGCCGTTTGAATACACATCGTCAATAAACACCTTGCCGATATATTTTGCACAATCGGGGCAACCGCCCTGTCTTGAGTTCACAACAACGAGGGATACTCCCCAATCGGCTCGCTTTTCGCCCTCACCACGCAGATAGGCTCTTTTGTTGGCTGTTTTAACCGCCATATCCGCATAATCCGAGAGCGTATGCCTTGCACCGTTCTTGTATTCCACACAATTAAGACCTGCGTTGAGCATATCTTTGCAAGCTATATCAACGGCTTTTTCGTATGTAACCGCACCCGTGTTCATTGCAACCTGTGCGTTAAAAATCGCCTTGCGGTACTTGTCATTGCTCATTCGCAGAACTGCCGTTTCTGCTCGTTTTAAATCGTCCGTAGTCGATTTTACGAGTGCGTCAAGCTTTCTTTCGTTGACCTTAAAAAACTCGCCTGTGCTGTGTGCTGACGGCTTTTCTGGCGGTTTAAATCCATTCTTTACGGTTTCAAGTATTTCCGCCTCTTGGTCTGAACTGCCGTCAGCCTTTGCCGTGCGAATCATTTCTTCAACCTTGCTGTTAATGCTCTTAAACCTCTTGCCGAACTTCTTCGCATTTTTTCTGCGATATTCTTCAAGGTTCTTTAGCTGTTCGGCTTGCCACTGAGTCCAATTATAGCCCTCTTTGGTTTCCTCTGCTCTGTGGCGGCTGAAATTGCGCATCATACTGTCGATAAGCTCGTTTTCAATTCTCTCAAAAGCCTCTTTAATGCTGTAATCACTCATTGCTTACCTGTTCGCTGTTATCGTCCTGATTTGCGGTATCTTCGGGTTTATCTTCCGATTCGGGATTATCGGGTTCATCGCTCGTGTCGGTAAGGTCAACATCATCAAGTGAAGAAGTTTCTTCCTCGCCTGCAATGCCCTGTTCCTCTTTAATTCTCTGTACCTCTTCGGCTTTCCAATCGTCTGACTTACTGTCGCCGTACAATTCTTCAACAGAGGTTTCAACCGACATCAAACCGCCCTGCCTTGCTTTTGAAACGGTTTCAACCTGACTTTCAAAGCTCGGATTTGCGTACTCGCCGAAGTTTACGGATACCTCTATCCCGTCAACAATTCCCTTGCCGTTAAGCTCACTGTCGGCATTAAGTACGGCAAGGACAAGGCTCTGTAAAGCGTTCTGCGTAATTTTCACAAGGTTCTGCCTTGTGTAAAGGGTTGTCTTTTCCTTTTCACGCTGAGCGTCTGCATTATCAAGCTTCTTCGTATCAATGCCGAGAGTTGACGGAGATATAATGCCCTGTAAGCAGAGGTCGAGGGCAGTAATGTATGAACTCAAATAGCTTTCGTGCTGAATCTGCGGACTTTCGGTATAAATGCGGTTGCCGCTGCCGTTTTCAGACATATCGTTGCCCACGGTGATAAATCGGTTGTCAAACGGATTCGGCGATATTGGCTGACAGGTTTCGGGATTTCTCGGAACAAGGCAATCAGGCACATACTGCTTTGTTCGGCAGGCTCTAAGTGCGTCCATCCACTGTGACCACACTTCATCAAGGCTGTCGAAAGCGTCTGTTTTTATGCTGATAATGCCCGCACCTCTGCCCTTGTGGCACGATTTGCCGTAAAGGACGGGTACAGCCCACATATATGATTCGTCAAATGTAACGCCCTTTGAATCAATCCATGAAAGAGCGTCAACCGTGTGCAGGTCAATCTCTTTGCCGTTGTCATCATACAAAGCATAGTGAATATAGCCGTAACCGTATGTTTCTTCAAAGCGGTAACGGCGGTGTTTTTGCGTGTAATCGGTGTAAAACTTAACCTCTCGAATTCTGCCACGCACATATGTAAAGTCGATGTTTTCGGCAGGATACCATTCAACAATCGGAACATTTGATACAGCCGTGTCAAAGCTGACCTTAAAAGCACCGTCACCGACAACACATAGGTCACGGAGCATTTGCTTAACCGTGTCGGATAGCTTGTTCTGCTTTTCAATGTCTTCCCAACGCTCTGCATAAGCGGTTGAATTTTTACTTGTAACATCTGTGCCGTTGTAGTCGGCAATTACGATATTCACAAGCGTTTCGCAGATGAGTGCCGGCAAGCCCGTGTGTATTTTACGGATTTCAAGCCCCTTTGTGCTTTTTGCCGCCCAAAACATAGTTTTGTTTGTATCAATCTGCCTGTACAGCTCTGCAAGCTGTCTGCTGTTGCCCCAATACCAAATGCGATTGATAAAGCACTCGGTCAGATGATTGCTTGTTTCGGTGACGGTAATTGTTTTGTCGCTTGCAGGAGTAATCTGCAAAAAGTTTTTAATTCCCGATCTGATAGATTCAGCCATTCTGTTAATCAGCCCCATTTATTTCACTTCCAATAATATTTTTAAACGGCAGCCACGCATATTGACCGCTGTTAATGCAATGGTCGTGACCGTCCTCGGGTGTGTTGTCTTTATCCTCTCGCCAGCTGTAAATTTCAAACTCGGCAATCGTGTTTTTGCAATGGTCAAGCACAAAATAACAGTCAGTGGCAAGCCATCCGAGTACAAGATTGATTCGGTCGATAATCTTCGTTTTCTTCCATGCATTTGCAAAGTCATAAACACAGCCGTGCTGTCGCTTATACTTTTGAAATTCGGTAATAGTCGCTTGGTCGGCGCTGTCAATAAAAGCCGTGCGTACAAAGCCCCATTCATCACGGTTGCGGTCAAGAAAATCAATAAAATTCTTCACCGTGTCACTCGGGGCAATAGGTGTTTGCATTTCAGCGTTGTTATAAACTCTTTCATCAAGCTGAACACACTTGCCGTGATTGGTAATGCCGTAAAAAGTCATTGCGATAGTGTCAGGCGACTTCTGCGAATAGGCGGTATCAAGACCTGCGGTGAACTGAACAAAGTGTTCCGACTTGCGGTTACAGTTCAAAAACTTTCCTGCCCACTCTTTTGATTTGATATGTCTTGCCCTCTCAAAATTCGGGAACACAAGACCTGTTGCTCTGCCTCGCAAACCTAAGATTTTATTTTTATAGAGCTTTGTACCTTTCGGTGCAGAGTTCTTTTTCTTTTCAATCTGTTCGGGTGTAAAACTTAAATTGTCGGCAAAAGAAAAGAACCAATACCGCCAATTCGGTACAGGTTCTTCGGTAAGCTCCGCCGTAATCTCGGGAGGAACATCGTTTTCATATTTTTTAAAAGGACGGGAGCGGTTGACAAACTCCTTATACACAGGCAGGCTCGGATCATCGGGATTCAGCGTTGCAAGCATATAGTCATTACGGGTTGACATCTCTCGGATAAACTCGATATCGGCGGTGTTGATTTCGTCAATATAAACGCACCCAAACTGCGCACCGAGAACCATTTCCCATTTATCCCGACTGCTGTAACCGAGAATATAGATGATTTTGCCCTCAAACTTGATATGCGGCAGCTTGTAATCCTTGTCGCCGTTACCACAATAGACAGCGTTGCGGTGCAAGTCGAGAATACCGTTGTCCTGTTGAATTATAGTTTCCTCAGCCTTGCCCGTAGTTTTGGCGGCAATTGCGTGAAGCTTCTTCGGTGACTGCGACACCATTCGCATAAACTTAACGCCTGCTCCGACGGTAGTTTTGCCGGACGCTGTAGTTCCTTCAAGAAATTCAGCCGACACATTTGTTGTGTTGATAAAGTCGATATACTTTTGTGACAACGGGAATTTGTTACTCACTCAGTCCCTCACCACCCAACTGTCTGAACACATCGGATAGCTTTTCGGACTGCTCAACCTTTGCGTCAACCTTAACGGTGTATTCGCCCGTCATCTTGTTGAGCGTGTCAATCGCCCTGATTCTGTCGGAGGTGTCCTGCCCGTCATTCCTTGCAATGTCGGACAAAGCAACCTGTCTGTCCTTTGCACTCATAATGCGCTCGTCCTTGAGCTTATCGGAAAGCTCCTTGATGTATTTTGAAACTCCAACATTCTCCAACAATTCATATGCTCTTGCGTTTGCGTAATTTTCTGAATATCCTGCCTGTATCGCACTCTGAACGGTGTTACCGCTCTGCGCATAATATTCCGCAAACTTCCTCTGCCTTGCATTTAATTTGTCTTTCACGGTATCACCGCCCTTTCTTTTCCCTCACAACACAAAACCGCCCACAGCTGGAACTATGAGCGGTCTGTGCAATTTTTATCTTAGGAGAGTTCTACATATGTCCTGTTTGTCAAACTTTCATAATACCATTATACGCAGGGTGAGGGTGACATTCAATGACATTCCAAAATAATTTTACGAGAAATCGAACTTTTTTCGGAACGCCTGTAACGCTTCGCCGTGCAATCTCAGAGTATGCCTTACGCTCATTTCCATACTCTCGGCAATATCCTCCCACCTCTGACAATTTATGTAATACTCGGTCAAAATTGCAATGTAACGGTAATCGTCAAGTGCGTTGATTTTACTGCGGATTTCAGTTTTCAACCGCACAAGATTGTCAATTTCCCGATTGATTTCAGTCTGCAGGTCTGCAATCCTGTCAACAATCCGCATAGGGTCATTCACTCCTGATGTCTTAACAGGCTCGTTCTGCTTAACCGATACCTGTGCAATATTCAGCCTAAGTTTCGACAGCTCGTGTTCTTTCGTTCTGATCAGCTTATCCGAAACCCTGACCGAATATAAATAATCTTTAACCGTCAATCCGTATCACGCTCCTCAATAGGCTGATTCCAGCATTTAACGCAACTTATTTCACCGCAGTTTTCAAGGTCTTGAAGCCCAAGTATCGACGGACACATATTCATAGGCACGCCATTTTCACCAAGCTTAGCATTCGGATAGTTTTTCAACAGTTCTGTTAAATATGTTTTCTGTGGGTGTTCATTACTCCATTTCTGTACAATACTGATTGCCCTTTTCGGGTACTTATTTTCAATATTTGTGCAATCGTTACCGTGTCTTAAAGGGCAGTCGATACACTCCAAAATGCTTGCACACAGCCTCTCTTTTTCGGCAAAATAATTTGCAGTAATATTACAATCAATCATTTTCTTCACCTCTCAACGATTTGGCAATTCTTTGTTGGTTCTTGCAGATAAGGTCATTTATGTTGCAGAATAAATAATATGTCAACCCTCTTATCTCTTCTATATCATCTGTGACCATAATGCGATTGAGTTCACCGTCAATCATATCACGAGTGTTATTGATTTCCTGTCTGAGTTTCATTTCTATCATTCTCCTTTAATTTTTCGGTTATTCTTTTGGTTAAGCCGTTTTCGTTGGTTAGGCATTCTAAGGCTTGGAGGGCATTGATTACGGTTTGCTCGTTGGTTTGGGACTGATACATCTTACGGACGAAGTCGGCGCTTTTCTTTACATTATCCATAATTCTTTGGGAGAGCATACGGTATTCGTCTGCGTTGTCCCTATCACGCTTATACTCCGTTCTGAGCTTGTCCTGCCATTCAAGGCAGATGTTTATGTCCCAGCCTTTATGACGGTTGTTGTAGCCGACCTTTGCAAGCCTTGAAAAGTATTTATATTCGGGCGGAGGAAAGGATGAGTAATCAAGCTGACCGTCAATTGCTTTATCTTCAAGCTGTTCAAACACCTGTGGATTTTTAAAATCATATTTTTTCATATTACCTCTTTCGGAGGGTAGTGGAGGGTTTGGTGCGATTTTAAAGAACCCTTTCTATATATATAATATTAGTTTATTTTTCTTATACGAAAGGTTAGAAAAACCGTCAAACCCTCCACCACCCTCCACCTCAACAATCTTTAAAAAGTGAAATGCCGTTGAAAAAGTTATAGTTTTTGCCTCTTACCTTTTCAAATCGTTTGGCAAGCTCGGTGCTGAATTTGGTGTTTGACATACAATATTCGTTGTTATCCCCTGCCCAGCTTGTATAGGCGGCATAGAGCGTGCTTGCCTGAACCGAACCCTCTAACACACATCTGTCCTCGATAAAGGCGGAAATGACATCCATTTCACGCTTGTACTCTCTCACGGTCTGAAGAACGGCGGACGGCATTTTCAAACCCTCTCTCTGCCACAGAATACAGCCGTCGATACACCATTTGAAAATTGCGGTCATTTCTGCCTTGAGCTTATGCGTAAGGTTCTTGTCAACCTTATCCTCGGGAATCTGAACATTGAACGGTATCATGTGTATTCTTCGCCATATGCCCGTGTCGGTGCCTCTGATAATCGGTTTATGGTTTGTCGCCATCCACAGCTTAAACTCGGGCTTGAACTCAAATTCCTCACTGTACAGCTTTCTTGCCGTTACGGTATCGTCACCCGTAAGCTGTTTGAGAAGTCCCTCATTAATTCGTACGCCCTCGTTCGGCTCAACCGAGGTGACAAGTCTTGCGCCCTTTAACCGTGCAATGTCGCTGTTTATGGCACTGCTCTGAGAGTTTCTTACCATAATTGTTTCGGGTTGAATATTTGCGGCATAATCGCCGAACACATCACGGATAACATCAATGAATGTACTTTTGCCGTTTCGTCCCGTGCCGTAAAGGAAGAATGCACATTGCTCGGCTGTTGAGCCTGTCAGGCTGTAACCGACCGCCTTTTGAATGTAGCGAATAAGCTCCTTATCGCCTGCAAAAATATCGTCAAGAAATGCAAGCCAACGGGGACACTCTGCCGTTTGAGAACAGTCAACCGAAGTTATCTTTGTAAAATAATATTCGGGATTGTGTGCCCTCACTTCGCCGTTTTTAAGGTTGATTATTCCGCTTGGGGTGTTTAATGCCATACGGTATTTATCCATTTGTGCCGGAAGTACGGGGATATGGTGTTCAACCTCGTTGAGCATTGCTTTTTTTGATTTGTTTGAACGGCTTGCTTTCATATGCTTTTCAAATGCTTTTGACATATCTCCGCCGTTCTCTTCATCAGCTTGCAAGTAAAGCCTTGCTTCGGCTTTCATAGCCTCAACGCTTTTGTCCGCCATTCGCAAAACCACCCCGATATTGTCAACACACCACTTCATAGAATTGTAGTAGTACCATTTTTTCTCGGTGTAGCAATACCTTACGCTATCGCCGAATAAATCAACAAACCTGTCGGCGTTGCCCATATCGTCAAAGGTGTAGGCACGCATTTTTTCTTCGTCAACCGCTTGAACAGCCTTACCCTCACCGATTGAAATTGAGTAATCGTTATGCTGTTTTGGGTTGTAGGTCTGCGTACAGCCCGACACAGCCTTTTGTAGGGTTATAATGCCGTAGGTTGTACCGGACTGCTTTCTGTCCCACTTGTCACGCATTAAGCCTGATTGTCTGAAAATCGAATCCATCTTGTCGGTGTCGCATCCGCACCAAAACGCAAGCATATTGCAGAATGCCATATCAGCCTCGCTCTGTGACGCATAAGCCGAAAAATCACCGCTGTATAAGGCTCTGAAAAGATTGCCGTTTTTGGCATTGCAGGCAGCCCTTACGATATCGTCAACCGTATTGAGATTAACCTCAATGTTACGGAGCTGTGGCTGTGGCTCTGTTGCCTTGCCGAGATATTTTGAATGTAACGGCTTTATGCTTTCGGTGCAATCGTTTATGTAGGCATATTCCGAGCAGTAGTCGCCCGTTACAACAAAGAATCTGCCGTTTTCGTACATTTCAAAACCGCCCGAATCATTCTTCGCCTTTCTTCTGCCCTCGGGAAGAGTTCCCTTGCAGATGATATGCACGCCTGTTTTACTCTGCGAAAATTCGGTGTAGCTCTGCAAAGTGTTCACAAACTCGCTGATTATGTTGTCAGCTCCGCCGTTTTGGTAGTCCTGAATGTCATTCGGCATATCGTCAAGGTCAACACCGAAGAACGGTGAATTTGAGAACATAAAGCCTATGCCCGAATATTTGGCGGATTCTCTGACTGCCGTTTCAAAGTCCGACCAAGTGTCCGAGTTATTCGGCATTGCAAAGCCACCCGTTCTTGGATTTATCGGTTTCTTTGAAATTCCGCTGTGCGATTTCGGATCTGGATATGACTGCCAGCACACCCAGTTTTTATAACCTTTCAATTCCTCGGGAACTGCAAAATATTTATTTTTATTTGGGTTTAAATTTGTAAAGCCCATTTTTTCACCTCCATATATGGGTATAAATACGGTGAAAATTGCATTGTTTTATGCAATTCCCGAAGAAATTTTTTAAAATCAGAACGGTAAATCATCATCGAGCGGCATATCTTCAAAGCCCTGATTTGCTGTCTGTGCAGGTGCATAACTCTGCTGTGGCTGTGCATAGGCTGTTGCCGTGCCGTTCTGCGACTGTTTGAAGGTATGCTTTACTGTCGGATACTTTGTAGGATTGAGCCAGCTGACTTCTTCTCTTTTTTTGCCGTTCCATTCGCCGTGCTTAACGGTTACACGAACAGGCTTTTTCACAAGCTCACCGAGGAACTGTTCAAGGCTGTCGTAATCCTTGCCGTCGGGAAGTCCTGCCGCCTTGCCGAGAGCCATAACCTGATTAAAGCCGTATCCGTTTACCTGCATATCGTTCTCGGTCGGTTCTATGCGTTTCCACAAGGTATGGAAGATATATCCGTTTTTATACCCCTGCTCAACATCGTTTCGGATAACGAACGAAATGTTCAGGCAGGTTTTTTCCTCGCCTTTTGAATTAGTGTAGTCACGCTCCTCTGCCTTTGCTATAAGACACTCATAATCGCCCTCGGGCTTGAGTGAATCAGGCTGTGCCGCCTCGCTCCAATTTGCTTTAAATCCCATAATTTTACTCCTTTGTTATTAACTCTATCGCATCATCGGCACTTCTGCATACTCCTGCAACAGCACCGTTGAGCCTCATTATTTGTATAAAATTTTTCTGCTTTTCGGTTGGTTTACCTTTGGGAGTTTTAACCTCGATAAAAACCGCCCTGCCGTCTGATTTTCTGACACCGAATAAATCCGAAAATCCGGGCGGAACTCCCGTGTTGAAATATCTGCCGTCCTTTGTAAAGCCTGCACCTACATTTATACGGAAAATATCGCAGTATGGTGCAATTGCAATACGGATTTTGTTCTGAATTGCGTGTTCTTCTGTCAAGCTATCATTCCTCTCTTTCGTGCCTGAAAATATGCCCAGCCTGTTTTGTAGCCGTGGCTTTTTGCGTATGCAAGCAAGTCCGCATAGCTGTGGCAATCCTCGGGTGTGCTGAAATCAAGCTTAAAGCCCTCAACCTTAATAAGCTTTGCGGTAGTGTCGGTTTCAACGGTTCTTTCGGCTGTCGGGAAAACATAACCGCAATGTGGACACACGGCTTTCTGTCCTGCCGGCGGTGCTGAAAATGTAAAGAAACATTCGGGACATTGTCTGACCTTTTCCTCCTGCTCCTTTTCAACCTTTTTGACACTCTGCTTTTTGCGTTTTTCAAGCGTCCATTCTCGGTCGTCATCAGGCATTCCGTGCCTTGCATAGTTGCCCACATGGTCAATGATTACCGCCCTTTTGTTTGGCTTATAACGCATACATCGCATTGACTGCTGAATGTAAAGCGTAAGGCTGTGAGTAGGTCGAAGCAGAATTGTACATTCGCAGTCGGGTACATCAAAGCCCTCTGAAATCAAATCAACATTGCAGAGGATTGTAATTTTGCCGTTTCTGAAATCGGCTATAATCTGTTCTCTCTGTGCCTTTGGAGTTGCTCCGTCAATATGCTCGGCTGAAATTCCTGCGTCACGGAATACCTTCGCCGTTGCAAGACTGTGTTTGACCGATGAACAGTAACAGACGGCTTTTTTACCGTCTGCAAGCTGTTTGTAGTATTTGATAACATCACCGAACACGGTGTTTTTTATCATTGCCTTTTCGATATCGGCTGTGACATACTCGCCCATTTTTGTATGCAGTCCCGTAAGGTCGGCAACGCTCGGCGCATAGTAATCATACGGGGCAAGGCAGTTATGCGCGATGAGCCATTTTGTACTCACCCCGATTATGAGCTTGTCGTTGACATCGCCCAAACCGTCACCGTTTAATCGGACAGGGGTTGCGGTGACGCCAACCCTCGGAACATCCGAAAAATGTTCGTAAATGCGTTTGTAGCTTTGTGCAAGGCTGTGATGATTTTCGTCCGTGATGATAAGTGCAGGCTTAGGCAGTTTCTTCAATCTTCGTGTAAAGGTCTGCACCATACCGATTTGGCACAAATCCATAAGCACACCCCAGCGGACAAAGGTTCTGAATATTTGGTCGACAAGCTCTCTCCTGTGAACAAGGAACAGCACCCGTTTCCCGTTCCAAGTTGTTCGTCTTGCAATTTCTGCGACAATGCAGGACTTTCCGCCGCCGCACCCAAGGACTATGCAAGGGGCTTTGTAACCATCTCGCCAAGCCTGTCTTACCTGTTCAACAAGGTCATTTTGATACGGTCGAAGTTGCATTGTCTGCACCCTCTCTCTGCTTTTCCTGTTTCTTCTGCTTTATCAGCTTTGCAACACACTGCATACAGAGCTGTCTGCCGTAATTTTTTGTTGTGCCGTCAATGATCTGTTTAACGGTGCGTTTACCGTCCGAAAGTATCGGTGCTTTGCACTCATCACAATACTGTTCGGGTTGCATTGAATAGTATGTTCTCAATGCTTCATCAACAATTTTAAGGTCATTTGATATGTACATTGAATCAAACAAGCCTATCGGACTTTTACAGGTATCGTTACCGTCCGTTTGTGTTGCAAAAAGATACTTGCCGTCAACGACAACAGTTTTTAAAACCGTGGTAAACATTCCCTCGACCGAGATTTTTTCGTCAAGCAACTTGCCGATTGTTTTAGCTTTCTGTCTGCCGTTTTCGTCGGTTTCAATATGGCTGAGAAAATAAACAATCGTGTCATTCGGGAGAGTTTCAACCTCTTTCACAAGCTCCCAAAAATTTTTACCGATATCGGTAAACTTCTGAAAGCCTGTTTCCTTGGCTCTTCTCATATACTCGTTAGCCATGAGGTACTGTGCGTCATCAACTGCAATTGACTTGCATTTCTGCTTTTTGATAAAGTCCTCAATATCAATGTAGTTGTCGGAATTGATTGAAGAAGTAAATTTTGTTCTGAACGGGAGTGATTTTCCGTTTACATTCACAAGAGCAAGTTCATTTGCTTTGAAATTTCTTAAAGAGGCAGATTTTCCGCTGCCTGAATATCCTAAAACCAATATAGGTAATCCCATAAATAACACCTCACTTAATACTTAATGACTGCTTGGCTTCCATATGTACGAAGGGGATTTCTTCGCCCTTTTTGCAGAGAGCCTTGACATCATTCTTTTTCACTTCGGGCATACTGTACTTTAAGAGGTGGTCAAGATTGTGTTCCTCCGCCCACTCAACAAATGAAATTTCATCATCAACAACAAGGCTCGGAGCGTTCTTTTTAAGCGACATAACCGCTCTCGGCATATCAATCTTCTGTCTGCCGAGTGCCTGCATTGACTTAAACAGATAGGTTTTAAGACTCTCCGCCTGTTTTTCTTTTTGTGACTGTCTTTTTGCAATTGCCGCCTTTTCGGCTTTAAGCATTTTAGCCTCGGCAAGAAGCTGTTTGTAGTAGATTGCAATGCTCTCAGCTTTCTCGTCAAATTCGCCCTCAATGCCCGTGAGAGTATCGAACCACGCTGTCAACATCTTGTTGCGGTATGCGTCCACATTGGCAATGATATTACCGTCATCATCAATCGGCATTCCGTCTGCATTCGTATCAGGTTCCCATTCGTTGATAGCGTCAAACTGATTAAATAAATCCGAGTACATCTCGGTAAGCTCGTAAAGTTTCATTGTTGTTCCCCCTTAAAGATTTATGTTTTGTGTGGCAAGTGCCTCTATTAAATGTTCAACC
>ERZ832317.4705-NODE-4705-length-13001-cov-2.915804_pt1 | contig 13001 bp, 10 predicted proteins | sample MGYA00519695_ERZ832317 | MGnify/ENA primary metagenome ERZ832317 (study PRJEB31850, sample SAMEA3708726) | human gut metagenome | biome: human gut; feature: human-associated habitat; material: faeces | place: China | collected 2014 ...
CCCTTTAAAAAATTCTTAAACATAGATTACTTCCTCCTTAGTTGTTCAGATAGCTTCTTAAAAATTCCAGGAAACGATCCATCTGCTCATCTGTACCGATGGTGATACGCAGACGGTTGCTGATCCTGTCCTTGTTCCAGTATCTGACATATATGTCATTTTCTTTCAGTGCCCGGAACAGCTCTCCCGCCGGTACATTTTCATGGCCGGCAAACAGAAAATTGCTCATGGAATCTGTAAAGAAAAAGCCCAGCTTCTTCATTTCCTTTTTCACACGCTCTCTGGTTGCTATGATCTTGCCTGTTGTTTCTTTAAAATACGCATCATCCTTTACTGCTGCCGTCCCCATTTCGATAGACGGCAGGTTCATCGTATAGGAATTGAAGGAAAATTTTGCATCCTTCAGATATCTGATCAGCTTCTCATTTCCCATGGCATAGCCGATTCTCATACCGGCCATGGCTCTTGACTTGGAAAAGGTCTGCACAACCAGAAGATTTTCATATTTATCGATCAGGGGGAGGACGCTTTCCCCTCCAAAATCAATATAGGCTTCGTCAATGATCACGACCACATCCTGATTGGCTCTTATGATCTCCTCGATCATGGAAACCTCCTCAAGGACACCTGTCGGCGCGTTGGGATTTGGGAAAATGATACCACCATTTGGTACCAGATAATCCTCCTTCCTGATATGGAAGTCCTCTGTCAGAGGGCATGTCTTATAGGGGATCCTGTACAGATCTGCCCAGACATCATAAAAGGAATAGGTGATGTCCGGGAACAGAATCGGCTTTTTGCTGTTAAAAAAGGTCAGAAATGCCAGCGCCAGCACATCGTCGGAGCCAACGCCTACAAACACCTGGTCTGCTGCAACCGGGTGCTCTGGAATAGAAACCGCTGCTGCAATCGCTTCCCGCAGCTCAAGGGCCGCCGGATCGGGATACAGCCGCAGCTTATCCGCTTCAAACTCCAGCAGCGCTTTTGCCACACCCGGCGCAGGCGGATACGGGCATTCATTGGTGTTTAACTTAATGATGTCATTTCGTTTGGGCTGCTCTCCCGGTGTGTAGGGGACAACCCTGCGTACATTTGCTTCCCAGTCTGCCATGACAGCTCCTCTCTTTCTGATGCAGTATCCCTACTCCATCTCCGCTTCTTTTAACGCCTCCTGCTCCTGTTGTGCCTTTGCAAGCTCTACAAACTCCTCCAGGCACAGGTTATTTTCCTTCATAAACTTCGCCGCCTCTTCCCCAACGTAGCGGAAATGCCAGGATTCATAGGAAATCCCGGTGATCTCCACCTTGTCCTGCGGGAAACGGAGAATAAAACCATACTCCGCAGCGTGCTCGTTTAACCAGATCGCCTCTTTGGTGGAAGCCTGGGATTTATCCAGGCCCTGATGATTTTTTCCTACGATATCCACGGCGAGACCGGTGTGATGCTCGCTCGCACCGGTGAGGGCGATTTCTTCCTTTGTCTTGAAAAAAGCGTCCTTATAGCTCATGCCGCCCCTTACGAATTTTGCGATAGAGTTGTCCATCAGCTGATCCTGCTTTTGATAATCGCGGTAAGCGGAACAGACCATCAGGGGCAGCCCTTCCTTTTTGCCGTCTGCCAGCATCGTCTCAAGGGCTTTCTGAATCCGCCTGTCCACATACTTCCCATTGTCCGTCTTGGCCAGATCTACCTCAAAATCCTGCCGCAGCGGATTTTTTTCATTGACCAGCACGTAGTTCCAGTCCTCCAGGTCTACAGAAAATGGAATTTCCGGCAGATCCTCTTTCTCGCCGTCCTGCAGCATGACGGTCACATAGCCTTCCCGGGTTTCTTCCTCTGCATTGCTGCTTTCTTCCAGCTCCTTTGTCAGATCCTCCACCTGACTCTGTGCGTTTAACAGCTCGCCGCTGGTCTGCACCAGTTCTCCTTTTACCTTTGCATAAGACACATAAAACGAACTGGTCAGCACTCCTGCAAGGACTACAACCCCGCCTGCCAGTCCAATGAACCATTTTTTGTAATTATCGTTATTCAATTCATTCGCAATCCTTTTGTCGTTTTTATCTTTTTGTCAATTCAGTATATTAGTATATTCCCAATCCGAAACGGTTACAAGCCCTAATTTTATTCCCAGTTCACTCGTCCCTTCCTGCAGGCTGATTTCATGCTCGCATGAAAATCAGCCTGCAGGAAGGGACAAAGGGAGCGCCATGTTATGAGCAAAAGGAGCTGCGAAGCAGCGGGGAGCGTCGAAGACGCGCTTTTGCGAATGGCGCGGGTGAACTTTCACAATGCGCAGGCCAAGGTTCCGTAGCTTTGAAAAAAGCTTGACACGCTCCCTCAACCCGACTATCATAAGCAGTGGAATGGCGAAAGCTCGCAAAACGCGTTTCTTTTTCCGTTTCAGAATTTCATACTATTGCCAGGGGAGCGATTGCTGAGACTGAATATCCGCCCGGATTTCTGACCCTCATCACCTGAACCGGATAATACCGGCGTAGGGAGGCACATGTGACAGATTTTTATCTGTCCTGTTTTTCGTCCCCTCCTGTGCACACAAGGAGGTTTTTTTATGTCCAATTTTTTTGCAATCCCCATCACGGATGAATGGGGAACGACTTATCAGCTGACCACTGCCGGTTATACCGCACTGGTTGTCCTCATGCTGGCGCTTTTGCTGCTGGCCTGCTTTATCGGCAATTCTGTGAAGCAGCCCAAATTTTCCGCACGTCAGCTGGCATTTTCCGCAATGGCGATAGCTGCTGCCTTTGTCACTTCCGAAATCAAGCTGTTCCATCTGCCCTTCGGCGGCTCCATCACTTTATTTTCCATGCTGTTCTTAGTCCTGATCGGCTATTGGTACGGTCTGCGTGCCGGACTGATGACTGCAATCGCCTACGGCTTTTTACAGCTGGTCAGCGATCCGTATATCATCAGCGTACCGCAGATGCTCGTTGATTACATCTTCGCATTCGGTGCCCTGGGCTTATCCGGTCTGTTTTCCAAATCGAAAAACGGTCTGGTGAAGGGCTATATCGCCGGTGTACTCGGTCGTTATTTCTTCGCATTTTTATCCGGTATGATCTTCTTCGGCGCTTACGCTGCAGACTACGGCATGTCCGCACCGGTCTATTCCCTGGTTTACAACGGCATCTATCTGTCCGTGGAAGCGGTGCTGACGCTGATCGTCCTCTACCTGCCTCCGGTCAAAAAGGTCATGGGACAATTAAAAACCATGGCGACACAGAGATAAAACGCACGCTCTGCGAGCATTTCAGATTTATAAAAAAAGAATCCGGCGCACAGTCCTATCGCTGTCTGACGCCGGATTCTTTTTTATCGTACAGAAAACTTCGTTTCCATGCGATAAGAAACACTCCGCGAGGATGCGCACTCGGCGCAAGAATGTGCCAAGGCACATTCCTTTTCACAGTTCTGCAAAATTCAGAAAATCTCAATACTCCAGGTATTTTCATACCGCTCGCCTGCAGGCAGATGAACCAGGTTGGGCTGCTCGGAAAGGTCTTCGATCCTGCCCTTGCGGGAAGGAAGCGCAGACCAGGGCTCGATGCAAACATAGGGCGCATCGGTAAACGGCATATGCCAGATCCCCAGGAAATTCATCTGCGGATAGGATACCCGCACGCTTCTTGTTCCTTTTTCACTGCACAGGGTCACTGCCTTCGCCATATCAGTCAGCACGATCGCATCCTGATCGAACAGGTTGTGTGCAAGGGGCAGCTTACCGCCGTCAGATAAAATAAACTCGCTGTCCTCGCCATTTACGAAGCAGTCCTCAGAAAAGCCAACGCGGGTCGGATTCCCGGAAGCTTCAAACTGTAAGCAGTAATCCTCAAATGCAAGGCCTTTTTCCAGCGGAACGGCAAAGCCCGGATGACCGCCGACGCCGAAATACATCACCTTTTTGTCGTTATTTTCTACCGCAAAAGTAACATTTAATTTGTTGCCGACAAGCTCATAGGTCAGCCAGTAAACAAACGCAAAGGGATACATTTCTCTCGTGTCCTCGCTGTCTGTCAGCTTCAGCACCAGTCTCTGCGCCGTATGCTCTTCTATTTCCAGATCGGAGGAATTGACAAAGCCGTGAATCGGCATTTCGTAGGTCTTGCCATCCAGCGTATATTTGCCCTCAGTCAGACGCGCGATATACGGAAACAGATTCAATGCGCGGTCTTTCCAGTAAGTCTCATCGCCCTGCCAGAGATATTCGGCCCCGTCCTTTGTCTGAATCGACCACAGCTCGCCGCCGTGGGAGTTTACCTGAACCTTCAGGCTGTCATTTTCCAGTGTGTAAATCATACATTCCCCTTTCCGCAGCCGATGAAAAAATCCGCTGCATCCCCTGATTTCATTTTCCCGGAGCGCAGCATCCAATTTGCCCATGCCCCGAATTTTTTCTAAAAACGGGATACCCGTGTCCCACAGCTCCGCGTTTTTTTACTGGAATGGATTCCAGAAACGGCTGCCATCCGCAAATGTAATCGTCAGAGCAACCGCCATAAATACTACCGCAAATCCAATCGTCAGATAGTCATTTCGTACCAGCTTCTTTCCCATATACCAGGTACGTTTTTTATTTTTACCGAAGCCCCGCAGCTCCATGGCATTGCTGACCACATCGATACGATCCATGCTGGAAAACAGCAGCGGGAAAATAATCGTGCTCATCCGCCTGATTCTCGTCCAGAGGGATGTCTTGCTGCTCATCTCGATACCCCGCGCTTCCTGCGCATGCTTGATCTTGGTAAAGTCCGACTGAACATCCGGGATGTAGCGCAGTGCGATGGCGATGGCGTAGCCCACGTTGTAGCTGACACCCATACGATTTAAGCTTGCCGCAAACTCGCTCGGGTTGGTCGTCACGATAAACATCAGTACCACCGGCGTTACTGTCAGATACTTCAGCAAGATATTAAACTGGTAAAACAGCTGTTCCTTTGTGATATTATGATTGCCAAACAGGTGTAAAAGCTCCGTTTTTGTGCCGTAGATCACCGTCCCCTGGTTCGGGGAAAACAGCCAGATCGCAAATAGGTTGATACACAAAAACAGCAAAATAAACTGAAATACTGTCCCGACCTGCTTCCATTCCGTATGAGAAACCTTAAAGATCACCAGACTGCAGATCAGCATAACCATCAGCACTCTCGTATCATAGGTCAGCATACCGGTCAGCGACCAGAGCAGGAAAAAGATCATTTTAGAAACGCCGGAAAGCCGATGGATCCAGGTATCTTTTTCACTGTACGTCAGAATTCTGCCTGCCATCCGCTCTCACCTGCCTTTCATAATAAATAAACCGCTCTGCAAAGCCGGACGCATCCTCAATGCCGCAGCGCACCGCCAGATCGTACAGCGACGTCTTTTTCAGATAAGCACGGTCTGCAACTGCTTCATTGGTCAGCACCTTTGCCGGCTTGTCATCCGCAATCAGCTCGCCGTCTGCGATAACGATCGCACGGTCGGTATATTCCAGCATCAGATGCATGTCATGTGTGATCATGATAATCGTAATGCCAAGGGTCTCATTTAAGTGCTTTAAAAATTCCATAATTTCCGTATAATGACGGTAATCCTGTCCTGCCGTCGGCTCGTCCAGAATCAGGATCTCCGGATTCATGACGAGGATCGAAGCGATGGTCACACGCTTTTTCTGACCAAAGCTCAGCGCAGAAACCGGCCAGTTCCGGAAGGGATACAGACCGCAGATCTTTAGCTTTTCGTAAACCCGTTCCTTTACCTCTTCCTCCGGCACGCCCCGGACCCGCAGTCCCAGTGCCACTTCATCAAAAATCATCGGCTTGGAAATCATCTGGTTCGGGTTCTGCATGACAAGCCCGATGGCCTCGCCGCGCTCCTTGATGGATTTGTCCGCAATATCACTGCCATTTAACAGGATCTTACCGTGATCCGGATGGATAAAGCCGCAGATCAGATTTGACAGCGTACTCTTGCCCGCGCCGTTTTTACCGACAATTGCGAGCATTTCCCCTTTGTTAATACGGAAATGAATATCCGACAGGATCGGTTTGCCTGTAATATAGGAAAAGTCCAGATCCAGCACTTCGAGGGCCGGCTTTTCCTCTGCCTGAGTCTCCGGCAGGGAAACCTTCTCGAACCAGGTCCTTACCTTTTCCTGATAAGGCTCCAGATGCATCGTCTCGATATGCTGAGGATGATCCTTTGCCGCAACCTGACATCCCGCATGTTTGAGCGCCGTCACATACAGCGGCTCACGGATGCCCTCCTGAATCAGAATATCGGAGGCAAGCAGTTCGTCCGGCGTCATATCCGCTACAACCCTTCCGTCCCCGATCACCACAATTCTGTCCACATCCCGGTAAAGGGCATCCTCTAACCGGTGTTCAATAATGATAACCGTCTTGTGGCGCTCCCGGCAGATCCGGTCGATCAGGTCGATAGCCCGCTTGCCGGTCGCCGGGTCAAGGTTTGCCAGCGGCTCATCAAACAGCAGGATATCCACATCATCTACCAGCACGCCTGCCATGGAAACTCTCTGTTTCTGTCCGCCGGAAAGCTCCGTCGGTGCATTGCCGAGAAGGGCTTTGATATCCACAACCTCTGCCACTTCGTCTACTGCGCGGAACATCTCTTCCTGCTCTACGCAGTCGTTTTCCAGTGCAAAAGCAACATCTTCTGCAACCGTCAGGCCGATAAACTGGCCGTCTGTATCCTGCAGCACCGTACCGACGATTTTGGACATTCCAAAAATACCGGTTTTCGCAGGATCTTTACCGCCCACAGTCAAAGTTCCGCTGCTTTCGCCAGGGTATGAAAAAGGAACCATCCCGTTGATGCAGTGCACCAGAGTCGATTTTCCCGACCCGGACGGTCCCACGATTAAAACCTTCTCTCCGGGATTGACCCTAAGGTCAATGTCCCGGAGTGTAGGCTCTGACTGTGATCGATATTTAAAAGTATAGTTTTTAAACTCGATGATCGGAGTCATGTATCAGTCCTCTTTAGAAAGGCTTCCGGACTTTGCGCCGACCTTGGAGTAGGCAACTAACAGCAGAGTTCCCAGAATGCCGATGATAATTACATTTGCAACAAAAGCAGCCACGCCCTGTGTGAATACCTTATTTACAGGCTCCGCATAAATTACGATGTCCAGAACCGGAGCAACCAGAATCCATGCCAGTGCATTTGCAACAACCTGTACGATATTGAACAGACCGATCTCCTTGCCGCCGAAGCTGCCCTCTTTTACTTTATACTTCGCAGCAAACAGACCAACGATGATGCCGAATACAGCGTCCGGGAATACCCAGCTCCACCATACGCTTCCGTAAAATACTGCATCACCCAGTGCATGACCGATCAGACCGATGGCACCGCCTACAACGGGACCAAAAATAGCGGAGAAAAATGCAAGTACCGCTGCGCGGGTCTGCAGAGCTGTGTTCGGGATGAAACCAACCGGGATCTGCACGTTGGTTAAAACAACGAACAGCGCGGTTCCGATACCCATCGCTACGACATGCTTGATGCCAAACTTCTTATCCATGAGTAAATCCTCCTCATAAGTATTTATTTGTGGAAAACCACGTTCTTACTATAACGAATCACTCCGGATTTTTCAATCCCTTTTCTGTCTTTTCTCCCTCATTCGCATCTTCCAGCACAACCTCCGGCGTAAGCGTGTCGATATCGGAATAGCACACCCGAAATACCGCCTGCGCTGCATTCGCGTAAATATGGGGCAGCTTCGATTTTTCTTTTCCGGCGTCTTCCAGCACATTCAGGATTTCCCTCAGCACGTCCCTCGTCAGATACGAACCGCGCCAGTGAAACGTCAGGACTTTTCCTTTTTTTACCGCCTGCTGTGCGCGCTTTTTGACCTCCTCCATTTTCGTAAAGGAAAGCTTCTTTTCCTTATAATAAAAATGTCCATTGTCCGTGCACGCCGGCGCCGGCGCGATCAGCGGCTCATGGTCGCGGAACATCGCCTTATCGTCGAGGTTAAAATAATCGTAACGGTACTCGGCATCCTCCCGCGCCCCTCTGGTCAGACTATTGTCAAATGTCGCATCCAGATGATAATACTGCCCGCCGATGCGCACGATATTCCAGGTGTGGCGGTATTTGATGCCTTTTTCCGGATTGTTGCCGCAAATCGCAATCATACACCATAGCCCGAGGGCGTCGCAGAGCACCTTGACCGCCTTTGCAATTCCCTCGCAGACGCCTACGCCCTGCCCCAGCGGTCCGATGATTTCATGAGAATACGGCTTCTTTAACTTGTCATACCGTACATTTTCACATATAAAATCGTGTACATATTTTTCTTTTTCCCACTCCGAAAGTCCCTGCGCCTGCCGTGCAAGCTTTTCCACCCGCGATGTCAGCGCTATCTGATGCTCTTTGATTTTTCCTTTTTCAAACAGATATTCCGGCACGAAAATCAGGTTCGGGGAGTCGGGGTAATATTTCCATGAAAACCCGACCACCCAGAATATTTCCGGGTGATCCAGCCGCATCTGGAAAAAAATGTCATACAGCTCTTTTCCATCCACACGCGGCAGCTGAATCTGATCCGCCAGCTGCCGGACGCCCTGCAGCATGCCGTGATACACGGCCTGCTTCTGCCTGTCCATTTTCTGATAATAAAATTCTTCCATCTTACAGTGTAATCTCCTGTTCCAGCCCGAAGGAATAGATCAGCTTTTCCTTCACGCATTTTCCGGTCAGCCGCACAAGTGCTTCCTCATAATAGTCCAGCTGAACCCGGTAGCGCAAAGTCAGCTCCTTCGGGTCTTTTACCAGATCGGTCTTATAATCTGCCAGCACGATGCCGTCCTCTTCCTCCAGATAAACATCGATAATTCCCTGGATCAGCACGGTTTCATCCTCCGGAAAGTCTGTATTTAAACGGTTTGCCGAAAGCCCCAGCACAAAGGGCTGCTCCCGGTGCAGTCTGTTGCTTCGGGCAGCCTTTGCCATGCGCGCTGCAAGAGGCGTCTGTAAAAATGCCCGGATCTTGTATACATTGATCGCAGCAGCATATTCCTCCGACAGCCTTCGGTCTGCTTTGCATTCTTCGATGACCGTACGGATTTTTTCCGCCGTCCAGGTTTCCTGCCGTTCAAAGGGGAAAATCTCCAGCAGTCTGTGGTACGCACTTCCCCGTGTCGTCCCGCTCACGGTTTCTTCCTGTTCCCTGACAAACTGCGGCAGATACGGCACGACCTCTTCCTCCGGGAACAGCTCGAGCCCTTCCGCAGCTTCCTCCTGCATGCCTTCTTTTTTCAGCTCGGAAACGGTTGTTTTGACAAAAAGTCCCGCCAGGTTTTCATGTGCATAGGGCTTCTGCAGGCGCTCGCACAGCGCAAGCTCTGCCGCCTCCGGCTCTTTTCCGGCTTCCTCAAAAAGCTTCTGCCTGCTGTTGTATCCCAGGGACGCACGCACAAGCTCTGCCTGCAGCAGTTCTTCCTGCGTACAGATCTGAAGCCGACGTCCGACGGACTGCCATGCCGGAAGCACCAGATCATAATAGGAAGACGCTTCCTGCAGCCGCAGCGCCGAATAGCCATACGCACCCTGTACAGCATCCTCCTGGGGCAGCTTGTCTTCTTTACAGGTTCCGGTCAGAATCAGCTTTTCCTCCGCACGCGTCAGCGCAACATATAGAACTCTCAGTTCTTCTCCCATGCTGTCGGCATTTAATTTGCGCGCCAGCACATTTTTTTTCAGCGTCGTATGTCGGATCCGTGCTGTCGGATCCACCCAATCGATCGCCAGTCCCAAATCCATATCCATCAGCACCGGAGCTACGCTGTCCTGCCGGTTAAAGCGTTTCGACAGTCCCGACACAAAGCATACCGGAAATTCCAATCCCTTGCTCTTGTGAATGCTCATGATCCGCACGACATCCGCGTTTTCGTCCGACGCGCCCGTTTCGCCGTAATCAATGTCATATTTTTCCAGCTGTTCCATGTACCGGATAAAATGAAACAAACCGGAATAACTCGTCTTTTCAAAGCTTTCTGCCCGCGTCAGCAGCATTTCCACGTTGATTCTGCGCTGCACACCTCCCGGCAGCGCGCTGACCGTATACAGATAGCCCGTTTCCTCCAAAAACTGCTCCATCAGCTTGTGAATCGGCAGATAGACCGCGTACTCGCGGTAGCGGTTTAAAAAGGAAAGAAAGCTGCAGCATTTTTCGCGAAGGGAGGCATCGGCACCATTGCTTCCGCTGCCATATCCTACGCTGCCTTCACCACTTTCTCCTTCTCCCGCCGCCAGCTTCACGCAATCGTACAGGCAACGTTTTCCCGTCTCATCCAGTGCGCGCAGCGTCGCCAGCTGCGCATCGCTGAATCCAAACAGCACCGATTTGAGTACGCCGAACAGTGGGATTTCCTGCAGCGGATTGTTCAGCACACGCAGGAAATTCAAAACCGTCTGCACCTCCGTCGCCGCAAAATACCCCGTCTTGGACGTCACAAAGACCGGAATGGCATTTTCTTCCAGTATCTTTTTAAACGTCTCGTCCCAGCCGGATGTCGTCCGCAGTAAAATCACGATATCCTGATACCGCGCCGGGCGCAGCTGTCCGCTTTCGCTGTCCCGCACCGGGAGCTTTCCAACGATTTCGCGAATTTTTCCGGCGATCATTTTCGCTTCCAGCTCCTTCGGATCTTCGCCCTTTTCGCCGGATATTGCAGCAATGCAAAGCTCCGGCTCGTAAGGGGAGCGGGCGATCGAGGCTTCGCAAGCCGTACTCACCGGCACAGCACTCCCCTGCTTTTCTTCTCCGCCGAGCGCTACGCCCTTCTCCCGCGCGTCCGCTGCTTCGCCATCTGCCTCCGGGAACTGCGCCGCCGGGTACAGCGCCGCATCCGCGTCGTATTCCACTCCGCCAAGCTCTCTGTGCATCAGCTGTAAAAACAGGTCGTTGACGCAGTCCGTCGCCTCATGGCGGCTTCGAAAGTTCTGCTTTAAGTCCACACGGACGCAGCTTCCGTCTTCTTTTTGATAGGTCGCAAATTTTTCCAAAAACAACTCCGGCCGTGCAAGACGGAATTTGTAAATGCTCTGCTTGACGTCACCTACCATAAACCGGTTAAATCGCCCGTCGTCCTCGCCGGAAATACTCTGTAAGAGAAATTCCTGCACGAGGTTGCTGTCCTGATACTCGTCGATCAGAATCTCTACGAACTGCTCGCGGTATTCCAGCGCCGTATCCGACGGCACCATCTGTCCGTTTTCCTCTTCCCTTAACAGAATCTGCAGTGCCAGATGCTCCATGTCCTCAAAGTCCAGCAGGTTCTTTTCCCGCTTTTTCTCCGTCAGTCTTTCTCCGAACAAAAGCGCCAGATCCACCAGCTCGCACAGCGCTGCGTCCGCCTGTCTGCATTCTGCAAGCCACTGCTTCGGACCGGATGCGAAATATTTTTCGGAAAGCGTCCCCAAAAGGCTTTTCACACGCTCCCGCATCGCCTTGACCAGCTCCCGCTTTTCTGCCGAAACGCTGTCGTCTTTTTTCGCCGTCATACGGGCATAGGAAATGCCCTGCACGCGCGTAGCGAGGGTTTCGAAGGCGTCTGCGGCAGCGGACGTGTCTGTTTCGGCAGGCGACGCAGGCTGCTGCGATTCGCACGATGCGGGCATTGCTGCGCGCGCCAGCTCCTGTTCCAGCCCTGCGATCAGCTCCTGATCCTGTTCCAGCGCTACAGCGTAAAAATACGGCCCATCCGGCTCCTCGCACACCTTCAGCGCAGCTTTTTCCTGCTCTTTGCATTCCTGCAGCAGGGCTGAAATTTCCTGCATCATGCCTGCAAACCACTCTGTTTTTACAAGCTCCTCAAACGTCTCCAAATGATAATCCATGCGGTGCTGCCGCAGCCATTTTTCCGGGAAAGGATAGCTTCCGGAAAAGGTATATAACCGTTCGATCAGCTCTTCCAGCCGTTTTTCCCGACCATCGTAGGCAAAATATTCCACGCAGTCGGTAAATTCCTGCCGTCCCAGCGCAAACTGCTCTTCCAGAAGCTCTGACAAAACCTCCTGCTTCAACAGGCGTATTTCGCCCTCGTCCGCCGTCCGAAAATCCGGGTCGAGACCGATATCGTTGAAATGATTTTTGATCAGATATAAACAAAAGCTGTGGATGGTCATGATCTTCGCATTGTGGATCAGCATCAGCTGCTTTTTTATATGCTCGTTGTCCGGCTCTGCCTCTACGCGGTCGGACAGTGCCTTCGTAATTCGCTCCCGCATCTGTGCTGCCGCCGCATTCGTAAACGTTACGATCAGTAACCGGTCAATATCCACTGCCCGCGCCGAATCGCATCCTGAACCGGAGACCAGCTCTACAATCCGCTCGACCAGCACCGCCGTTTTGCCGGAGCCTGCCGCCGCCGACACCAAAATATTACAGTTTCTCAGATCAATGACCCGCTGCTGATCCTCCGTGAACTTCATTCCCATCGGCGACCTCCTTTCTGATAAGCTCCATCGCTTCGTCTTCTTTCAGGTTTTCCAGCTCGCGCATTACAAACCCGTCGATCTTTTTGTCAAATCCGCACACTTTCTGGTACGCGCAGTATTCGCAGGCGTTTCTGTTGCCCTGCTCATACGGGTCCAATGCGATTTTTCCATCCAAAATCTGTCGTCCCGCCTGCCGGATTTTCTGCTCCACAAATGCCGATACCGCCTGAAAATCCGTCTCTTCCAAAACGCTCGAACGCGCCGAAAAGCTGCCGTCCTTTTTCCGTTCCAGCGGCACCACATCCGAACGCCCTGAAAAGCCCTGATCCAGCCCCTCGACAACGTCCTCCCTGGCATTCACAATGCCGGTTGTCCGCAGAGCGCGCAGCACCTGCGCATTGACCTCCTCCGCCGAAGGCTCGCCCTCCGGCATCTCAATCATCGGATCCTGCACCCGGTAATACAGCATCGCCGCCGGGACGATTTCTTTCTCCGGATGCTTTTTTCCGGCAATTTCCATCGCAGCA
>ERZ832317.4711-NODE-4711-length-12993-cov-4.579533_pt1 | contig 12993 bp, 12 predicted proteins | sample MGYA00519695_ERZ832317 | MGnify/ENA primary metagenome ERZ832317 (study PRJEB31850, sample SAMEA3708726) | human gut metagenome | biome: human gut; feature: human-associated habitat; material: faeces | place: China | collected 2014 ...
ACTTTGAAGAGGTCTGCGAAGCAGGAAGCCCATTGGCTTTAGACAATGGGTAGTGCACATCCTCCTCAATAGGACAGAATGATACGTATAACAAAACGGATTGCTCAGACCCTCCGCACGAAATTCCCAAAACGGACCCAAGACACACTACCCTCCCCGGTAGTTGTGCCCCAAGCAAACAAAATTTAGTCTGGTAGAAAAGATAGAAAGATAGTTTAAATTTTGATTGATGATACAGACCTGCCGGAGTTGCCGGACGGGGTGAAATCCATGAGAACGGTCAGCGCTGTCCGGGCGCGGGAATTCCGCATGGCTGTGCGGCGGGTCTTTTCCAGTAAGCTGTAACGAATCTTTTGGTGCGAGTCCGTACAATGGGACACGCAATGAGGTAGAATAAATAGAAAATAACAAGTAACTGTTCCGCAGGTCTGCGCATTTACTGCGCTGACCGTAAGAAAACTTAGACCAGAAGGCAAAAATCCTATCGGCGCAGCCGATTTGAAATGGATTTTTGCGCGTAACTGTGAGGGGACGGAACAGTTACAATAACAAAAGCAGACAGAAAGGAAACAAACGGGAGAAGGGCAAAACAGAGAAGATGGAGAGACAGCAAGGAGGTAGAAATGGGATATCCGCTTATCGACGTGTTACGGACAGGACAGAGGTTAAAAGAAGCCTGTATTAAGAAAAATATCGAGGCAAAAGAAATCAAACAATTTTTGGGACTGGCGGCGATGCAGTCTATCTATAACTGGTTTCAGGGCAAGGCATTGCCATCGCTGGACAATTTTTATGCGCTGAGCAGTTATCTCGGAACAGAATTGGATTCCCTGATCGTGCCGCAGGGACGTCATCAGGAGCATGAAATATTGGAAGACGCCTCCTTTTTCAGAAGGCAGGCAGTTTATTTTGGCTTTTTGCTGGAAGCAGAAGCGCAGAGCAGTTCATAAAATCGTAAGGGACGAGTGAACTGTAATACCAAATTTTCCGGAAATCCCGCGGCGTGTGTTGTAGGAGAGAAAGTTCCTTGCTATAATAAAAAGATGAGGTTGGCGAGATCACAATGCAGTCAGGCTGCATCGCAGCCATAGGCAGGGGCAGCAGGAACGAACCGCAGACAGCGGGAGCGGAGGCTTACAGCATGATCACACGGGAACAGATTCGAAAGCTGGCAGGGTATTCCTATTCCAGAGGGGTAGATATCTGGCGGCAGGGCAAGATCAGGCGCTTTCAGATAAAAACTACGAAAAAAGGCAGGCAGATTCAGGCGGACGTCAAAGGGAGCGGGAGAAATCTTTATGACGTGAGGATCCTGCTGGATGAGGAAGAAGACAGCGTGCAGGAGGCATGGTGCGATTGTCCTGCATTTTATTCCTATGAGGGTCTGTGCAAGCATTGTACGGCGGTGCTTTTATATTATCTGGAAAATCCGGACCGGGTGGAAGAAGAGCATATGAGTCTGTCGGAGTTCCTGAAACAGCGTGGGCTGGAAGGCGTCCAGAAAGAAATCGGTGAAGCAACGGACGGGATAAAGATTCAGGAAAATCTCAGGTCCCCGGGAAATACTACAGCCTCCAGAAGCGATAGCATGCTTCTTGCCGGTGTTCCGAAGCGGAAGACGACCAGACAGTTAAAAGAGCTTCTGCAGAAACAGACTGCCCGGCATATGCTTCCGGTTCTGCAGGAAGAAAGCTTTGGGAAGGTGCGTCTGGAGCCGCTTCTTATTTGTGATACGCGTGAATGCCGGGCGGAATTTCGGATCGGGATCGGCAGGATGTATATTGTAAAGGATATTTTTTCCATGATCCGCGCGCTTCGGGAGCAAAGCAGCTATTCCTATGGAAAAAGTCTGGAATTTGTTCATACAAAAGGAAGCTTTACCGAAGAATCGCGACCGCTTGTGGAATTTCTGGAGCAGTGGGTTGGCCGTTATGAAAAGGCGTATCTGCAGACGAGCGGTTATTCCTATCTGTATCGGGCAGCGCTCCCGAAAGCTCGGACGATCGTGCTGGATGGCTGGGGACTGGATGGATTTCTGGATGCGATGGGAAACCGGGTATTTTATGTACAGCTGGATGGAACGGAGAGCCGTTGGCATGTCACGGACGCAGCACTGGAACGCAGATTGCAGCTGACGGGAACGGAAGGTGGTGCAGAGCTTTCCCTGGAAAATGTGTTCGGATATGCCTGTGAACGGGATCAGGTGTATTTTAAGGACGGACTGATTTATCGGGTTTCCAATGAAGGGCTGGGAGAAGTGACCGAGTTTTTGGACTGTATGAAAAAGCTCCCGAACCGGACGGCTTTTTTGCAGGAAGAGGATTTGCCGGCATTTTTCAGACAGTTGATGCCGATATTAAAAGAACATTTTCAATGCGAGATCAAAGGAGTCGGGGAAAAGCAAACGGAATTGTCGGCAGTAAAATTCCAGTTTTATCTGGATATGCCACAGGAGAAACTGGTCAGCTGTCGTGCAATCGCCTGCTATGGAGAACGGGAGTATAGTGTATACGATCTGACAGAGGATATTGACAGGCGGGATCTTGTCAGCGAGTCGGAAGCAGCGCGGATTTTAAGCTCCTATTGCAATACTTATGATGATCTGAAAAAAGAAATGATTATTTATCAGGACGACGAATTGTTTTATCGTCTCCTGACAGAAGGAATCGTGCAGCTTTCTGCAATCGGTGAGGTGTATGTTTCCGATGCGCTGAAAAAAGTACGGGTTCTGCCGTCGCCCGGCGTATCCGTTGGAATTTCCATGGGCGGCGACTTGTTGGAGCTGACAGTGTCTTCTCAGGATATGCCGAGGGAAGAGCTGATGGAAATTTTGTCCCGTTATGATCGGAAACGAAAATTCTACCGGCTCAAGAACGGCGACTTTGTAAATATGGAAGAAAATGGTCTGGAATCCCTGCAGGAGGTGCGTCAGGCGCTGCAGCTGACAGATAAGCAGCTGATGCAGGACAAAATCGAGGTTCCGGCGTACCGGATGCTGTATCTGGATGAGGCGCTGCAGGAAAACGCCATGATGGAAGTAATTCGGGATGTATCTTTCGCAAGTCGGATCGAGAAGCTGCAGAATCCGGATTTCGAAAAGGACTATGTGCCGGACTCCTTAAAAGGAATTTTACGGGAATATCAGAAAGCCGGTGCCGCGTGGATTGGAATGCTTTACAGTAACCAGTTCGGCGGAATTCTGGCGGACGATATGGGGCTTGGAAAAACGCTGCAGGTCATCAGCTTCCTATTGACAGAGCACACCGGATGCAGTCTGATCGTCTGCCCGGCGTCGCTTGTTTATAACTGGAAGCATGAGCTGGAACGGTTTGCGCCTTCGCTGAAAGCGGATATGGTAACGGGAAATGTTCAGCAGCGCAAGGAAGTTCTGGATCGCTGGAAAGAAGTGGATGTATTGATTACGTCCTATGATCTGCTCCGTCGGGATATCACAGACTATCAGGAGCTTCATTTTTTCTGCGAGGTGATCGATGAAGCGCAGTATATCAAAAATCACGGAACGCAGGCGGCGAGGGCAGTCAAGCAGGTTCAGACCGGATTCCGGCTTGCGCTGACGGGTACACCGATAGAGAACCGGCTGAGTGAATTGTGGAGCATTTTTGATTATCTCATGCCCGGGTATTTGTACAGCTATCAGCGGTTTCGGACAGAGCTGGAACAGCCGATTGTCCAGCATAAGGACGAAGACGCTGCGAAGCGGCTGCAGCGGCTGATCCGTCCATTCGTCCTGCGGCGCCTGAAAAAAGAAGTGCTGCAGGATTTGCCGGACAAGCTGGAGGAAAACCTGTATGCCGATATGGATGGGGAGCAGCAGGAGCTGTATGATGCCCATGTCAGACGTATGAAGCTGATGCTGGAGGAAAAATCCGACGAGGAAATCCGGACGGATAAGATCGAAATTCTGGCGGAACTGACGCGCCTTAGACAGCTTTGCTGTGATCCGGCGCTTTTGTATGATAATTATAAAGGAGGATCTGCAAAGACAGAGCTTGTGCGTGGGCTGATTCGAAACGCAGTGGAAAACGGGCACAAGGTACTCCTGTTTTCTCGGTTTACAACGATGCTGGAACGCCTGTACCGGATTTTGGAGGAGGAAAAGATTGCAAGCCACATGCTGACCGGCGCGACTCCGAAAGAAAAGAGAATCGAAATGGTGGAGTCGTTTGCGCACGATGAAGTTCCGGTATTTTGTATTTCTCTGAAAGCGGGAGGAACCGGGTTGAATCTCACGGCGGCAGACGTGGTGATCCATTTCGATCCGTGGTGGAACAGCGCAGTACAGAATCAGGCGACGGACCGTGCACACCGGATCGGCCAGAAAAATGTGGTCAATGTTTACCGGATTCTTGCCAAAGGGACGATTGAAGAGAAAATCGTGGAGCTGCAGGAACGCAAGCTGCAGCTTTCAGACAGAATCCTCGGAGGGGAGAGCCTGCAGGCGCAGGGTCTGACCCGCGAGGAACTGTTGGAACTGCTGCGGTGAGTGCTGTCAAATTCAGGATACGGCTCTCTGGCAGGCGTGCAGCAGATGCTCGTGCTCATATTTTTCCTTGGTTGCCATACCGCCGCGGATATGGCGCTCGGATTTGTTGATATCTAGTACCTTTCGGGCTTCTTTTGCCAGAGCCGGATTGACCTGCATCAGACGTTCCGTGATATCTTTATGTACAGTGGATTTGCTGATTCCAAACTGACGGGCAGCTTGTCGGACGGTCGCGTTGGATTCGATAATATAGCCGGCTACTGCCAGGGCACGTTCTTCAATATATTCTTTCATAAAATCCCCTAAAGAACATTTTTTACAAGATATTACGGGGACAGGGAAAATATGCTATACTCAGCGTAAGGGAAAAAGCCAGACAAATGAGAAATAAAAAACCGCATATTTTGCGGGATGGAGGGGAAAATGCTTTATTCGGGGAAGGATCTGCGGAAACTGATTATACCGCTGATCATTGAACAGATTCTTGCAATTGCTGTTGGAATGGCGGATACGATTATGGTTTCTGCGGCGGGAGAAGCGGCGGTTTCAGGCGTTTCACTGGTAGACACGGTCAACATTTTGCTGATCAATGTGTTCTCTGCTCTGGCAACCGGCGGTGCAGTCGTTTCAGGACATTTCCTTGGGAAAAAGAAAAGAGAGGACGCATGTAAGTCGGCATGGCAGATCTTATTGTTCGCCACACTGCTCGCGTTCGTTATTTCCGTTATTTTTATAACGGCACATGATCCGCTGCTGCGTCTGATGTTCGGTAAAATCGAGGATGACGTTATGAAGGCGAGCAAGACCTATCTGATTATCACGACGTATTCGTTTGTTGCACTTGCCATATATAATTCCTGTGCGGCGTTGTTTCGGGCGATGAACGAATCAAAGGTGACGATGTGGGTGTCCTTGCTGATGAATGTAATCAATGTGGTCGGCAATGCGATCTGCATTTATGGTTTGCACATGGGTGTAGCAGGCGTTGCGATCCCGACTACCATTTCCAGATATGTAGCGGCAGTTGTGATTTTTTTGTTGATGTTCCAACCGAAAAAAGAGATCAACCTCTGTGGGCAGATTACCTGGAAGTTTAATGGCGGTCTGATTAAGAAGATCCTGTATATCGCGATTCCAAACGGTCTGGAAAATAGCATGTTCCAGCTGGGTAAAATTCTCGTTATGAGTGCAGTCGCAACAATGGGGACTTCTGCGATCGCTGCAAATGCGGTTACGGGCACAATTGCGAACTGGAATAACCTGCCGGGCTTTGCCATCAACCTTGCGATCGTATCGGTAGTCAGCGTATGCGTTGGCGCAGGAAGATATGACCAGGCGCGTTATTATACCAGACGTCTTTGCAGGGATGCGATGATCGGGATCGGCTGTCTGTCGATCATTCTTTACCTGTCAGCTCCGATACTGGTAACCTTTTTCAATCTCGGACCGGATGCAGCTCAGCTGACGATTCAGATTGTACGGATCCATGCGGTTGCAAGTGCATTTCTTTGGATGCCGGCGTTTGGCGTTCCGAATACACTGAGGGCAGCAGGCGATGTAGTCTGGCCGATGAGTGTTGCTATTTTTTCCATGTGGGTATTTCGAGTCGTGCTTGCTTACGTATTCACTTATGTTTGTCACTTTGGCCTGGTTTCCATTTGGATGGCGATGTTTATCGACTGGGTTGTGCGGGAAATCTTCTATGTGCTCCGATATAAGGGACATAAATGGGAGCATTTTGCGCAAAAAAGTTGAAATAAGGTTACCGAATTGCACTGACTTTAGACGGTGAATGATTAATCGGTGCGATGGTCGATCTTTTTCGTAAATCAGAAAAGGAAACGGCATGGAAAACCTTTGACAGAACAGGGGATTCCAACTATAATTGTTCATTATGATGATATCAGGTCAGTGGTCATGGAGTGCGGGTACACTTTTTCAGACTGTTGGCCCTGTTGTTTCAAAATTAACTCGAGGAGGAGACGAATGGATCGGGAACTTGTTATTGTTCTTGACTTTGGCGGACAGTACAATCAGCTGATTGCCAGAAGAGTCAGAGAATGTAATGTATATTGTGAAGTGCATCCTTATACGCTCAGTCTGGATAAGATCCGGGAAATGAACCCTAAGGGTATCATCTTTACAGGTGGTCCCAACAGTGTATACGGAGAGGATTCCCCCAGATGCCCGAAAGAGATATTCGAAATGGGTATTCCGATTCTGGGAATCTGTTATGGATCACAGCTTATGTCCTATATGCTGGGCGGCAGCGTAAAAACTGCGCCTGTCAGCGAATATGGTAAGACTGAGGTTGCAGTGGATACAGAATCTGCATTATTTAAAAATGTATCCCCCAGCACGATCTGTTGGATGAGTCATACCGATTATATTGAAAAAGCACCGGAGAAATTCAAAATTACAGCCCATACACCAGTGTGTCCGGTTGCAGGAATGGAAAATGCAGAGAAGAAGCTGTATGCAGTACAGTTCCATCCGGAGGTTATGCATACTCAGGAAGGCACTAAGATGCTTTCCAATTTCGTATATGATATCTGTGGATGCACAGGTGACTGGAAGATGGATTCTTTCGTGGAGACAACGATCCACCAGATCCGTGAAAAGGTTGGAGACGGCAAGGTGCTGTGTGCACTTTCCGGCGGTGTGGATTCTTCTGTTGCAGCAGTTCTGCTGTCCAAGGCGGTCGGCAAGCAGCTGACCTGTGTATTTGTAGATCATGGCCTGCTTCGTAAAAACGAAGGAGATGAAGTAGAAGCTGTATTCGGCCCGGAAGGCCAGTACGACTTAAACTTTATCCGCGTAAACGCACAGGAACGTTTCTATTCCAAACTGGCTGGTGTTTCTGATCCTGAAAAGAAACGTAAGATTATTGGAGAAGAATTTATCCGAGTATTCGAAGAAGAAGCAAAGAAAATCGGTGCTGTGGATTTCCTCGTACAGGGAACGATTTATCCGGACGTAATCGAGAGTGGTTTCGGTAAATCTGCTGTGATCAAGTCTCATCATAACGTAGGCGGTCTTCCGGACTGCGTTGATTTCAAGGAAATCATGGAGCCGCTGCGTCTTCTGTTTAAAGATGAGGTTCGTCGTGCCGGTCTGGAACTTGGCATTCCTGAATACCTTGTATACCGTCAGCCATTCCCCGGCCCTGGTCTGGGTGTTCGTATTGTAGGCGAAGTGACTCCGGAGAAAGTTCGCATCGTTCAGGATGCAGACGCTATCTACCGCGAAGAGCTTGCCAAAGCAGGCTGCGACAAAGGACTGGGACAGTTCTTTGCAGCGCTGACCAACATGCGTTCTGTTGGTGTTATGGGTGATGAAAGAACCTACGATTATGCAGTTGCGCTGCGCGCAGTCATCACATCTGATTTTATGACCGCAGAAGCTGCAGAAATCCCGTTTGACGTGCTGTTCAAAGTTATGACCCGCGTCATCAATGAGGTGAAAGGCGTCAACCGCGTACTCTACGATTTGACGAGTAAGCCGCCTGGGACGATTGAGTTTGAGTGATGATATGAACTTGAAAAAGCCTTTATTTATGCGGAATGCAAGCAAATTTGTTTAAGCACTGGCAACGATTTGGCAACATTTCGGGTATCACTCACTAAATAACAGTATACTTCAATAACAGAAAAACCTTGCTGATTTTCAGAAATGAAGCTGAAAGTCGGCAAGGTTTTTTGTGTATTTCGAGACAAAAATAACACGCTCTATTGGGATTCAGTGTCCTTTTTCAAGGCTTCTGTGAGATAGTCGCTTAACTCCTTTGAGGGGACTACTTTATGCCAGTGATTCGAGGTATCTAATTCAGGATATTTATACCGCCACTGGTCGTATTCCTCTTTGGTTATCTCTCCCTGTTCCAGACGGGCAGCCTGTTCCTGCCATGCGTGGAACATATCAAACATGGTGGTGTAGGTTGTTCCGGTGGCTTTATCTAACCGCAGACATACTTCTCCGTCAATCTCTCCGATTTTCAAGCCATACATATCTTCCAACGCAAAAAGCGTGTGCATAAGTCCGATATAACTGTCTATTTCCGGCACAGTGATTGCACGAGGACTTACGTCAAGGAGATGTGCCATTTCCTTTACAAGGTCTTGTTTCGGTGTTCGGGATTCTGATTCGTACTGTGCCATACGGACATCAGAGGTCTTTCCCAGAAAACCGAGGAGTTCGCCTAACTGTTTCTGCGTCATGCCTTTCCGATTGCGGAAAAAGCGGATTCTTTTGCCGATTGCCATAATAAAACCTCCGATATTAAACATTTCTGTTGAAGTTAGTATAACATGATGAAATAGAAATAGCATGTAAAACTTAAATAAAAAAAGTTAATATTCTTCTGAAAACCACCTGACTTAACGGAATTTGTTTAGTATTATAAAATAATAACTTAAATAAAAAGAGTTAAAAACTAAATGATCGTCCAAACCGAACAAACGCCACGACCTTCAAAAGAAGCGAGCGTCCCTGATACAGAGGGACTGGCACAGCGCCGCACAGGGTTGCCTGTCAGAACGGGGAGGAGAGAACGGCAGGGATTTTAGGAAAGGAGAGGGTATGGATGGAAGAAAAATCATTTATGACGGTGGAAGAAGTAGCAACAGAATTACGGGTATCAAAGTCTAAAGCCTATCAGGTTGTGAGGGAACTGAACGCAGAATTGCAGAAACAAGGGTATATGACAGTAGCGGGGCGTGTAAACACTACTTTCTTTCATAAGAAGGTCTGTTACAGCGATTAAGTTGGAAGGGGATGATGGAAATGGCTGTATATAAAGACAATGCTACGGGAACGTGGCGGGTAATTTATCGTTTCACGAATTGGAAAGGGGAACGGAAGCAGACGCAGAAACGTGGGTTTGCAACAAAAAGAGAGGCACAAGTCTGGGAACATGAGGTTATGCTGAAACAGAACTCCAAACTGGATATGACATTTGCCAGTTTTTTTGAACGTTATGAAGCAGATAAAAAACAGCGTGTCAAGGAAAGCACATGGGAATCCAAAAGCCAGGTAATTCGCACAAAGATTTTACCGTATTTTGGAAATCGGAAGATTGCAGAGATTGAAGCAAAGGACATTATCGCATGGCAGAATGAGCTTATGGCGTATCGGGATGAGAAAGGGAAGCCCTATTCTGCTGATTTTCTAAAGACAATACACGCACAGCTTACAGCAATTTTTAATCACGCTGTAAACTTTTATAACCTGCCTTACAATCCGGCAAGACGGGCTGGCACAATAGGCAATGAAATTCCGAAGGAGATGGACTTCTGGACAAAAGAGGAGTATCTGAAATTTTCAGAAGCCATGATGGATAAACCACGTTCCTTTTATGCTTTTGAAATGCTTTACTGGTGCGGTATCCGTTCCGGCGAGTTGTTGGCTCTTACTGTTGCTGATTTTGATTTTCAGAAACAGACGGTCACGATCAGCAAGACGTACTATCGTTCCAAAGGGCGTGATATTATTACAAGCCCCAAAACAGCGAAAAGCAATCGTACTGTAAAAATGTCTCCGTTTCTTTGCGAAGAAATGCAGGAGTATATCAAAATGTTCTATGAAATCAAGCCGGATGAACGGCTGTTTACGGTTACGAAATCTTATCTCAATCATGAGATGGAACGAGGGGCAAAACAGGCGGGAGTGAAAAAGATTCGGGTGCATGATATTCGTCACAGCCATGTAGCACTGCTGATAAATATGGGATTTTCAGTGCTGGCGATTGGAGAACGGGTAGGACACGAAGCAGAAAAAATTACTTACAGATATGCTCATTTGTTTCCGACGGTTCAGACAGAAATGGCAGAAAAGCTGGAAATGGAGCGAATGGAAAAGGAGGACAGCAATGGAAAGAAGTCTTGATTATAAAGGGCGTTGGAGAAATCATACCGTAGCATTTCGGGTATCGGATGAAGAAGCAAAGCTGCTTAATGATTTGGTAGCATTGTCTGGTTTGACAAAGCAGGAATATATCATAAGACGATTGACGTGCAGGGATGTGGTTGTACAGGGAAATCCGAGAGTTTATAAGGCATTAAAAAATCAGATGGCAGCTATCTATGAAGAATTAAAGCGGCTGGAAACAGTAAGCCCGGATAATGATGAACTGCTCTATACGTTGCAGGTAATTGCAATTACGTTAGAGGGATTGAAAGGAGAAGATGAATGATGGGAAAAATGAAAACGACTGCTCCCGTATCATCTGTTGGCGCAGATGGGGCGCAGCCGAATGTAAAAAATCACAATGAAATTATAGCAAATTCACAGGAACAAATCAATCAGCAAGCCACCAAAAACCCAGAGAAATCCGGGAATAGCGGACTGCATACCATGTCCATGCCGGAATTGTATGATACTGTTTTTGTGCCGAGAGTACCGATTGTAGACGGTTTTCTCTATGGTGGCACATATCTATTTGTAGGCGCGCCAAAGGTAGGAAAATCATTCTTCATGGCACAGCTTGCCTATCATGTGGCAATGGGGATTCCGTTGTGGGATTATCCGGTGCGGAAAGGAACAGTGCTGTATCTGGCATTGGAAGATGATTATGCAAGACTTCAACGCCGACTGTCTGGTATGTTTGGTGTAGAGTGTGCCGATAATCTGTATTTTGCAACACAGGCAAAGACTTTGAATGAGGGGTTGGACAGGCAATTAGAAGAATTTTTGAAAGAGCATAAAGACGCAAGGCTGGTTATCATTGATACGCTCCAGAAAGTGCGTGAAGTCGGCGGGGACAGATACAGCTATTCCGGCGATTATGAGATTGTGACAAAGCTGAAATCATTCAACGATAAATATAGTATCTGCCTGTTAGTGGTTCATCATACACGCAAGCTGGAATCGGAGGATAGCTTTGATATGATTTCCGGCACAAATGGACTGTTGGGTGCGGCAGATGGGGCATTTATCATGCACAAAAAGAAACGGACAGACAATAAAGCAGTGATGGATATTGTGGGGCGTGACCAGCCGGATCAGGAACTGACTATAGAATTTGACAGGGAGCGTTGTGTATGGAAATTCAAGAAAGCAGAAACAGAGTTGTGGAAACAGCCACCGAATCCGCTTTTAGAGGCAATCAATGCGTTTCTGATAGAGGACAGACAGGAGTGGGAGGGAACAGCGACAGAACTTGTAAAGCAACTGCCGGATATACAGCTACAGGCGAATGTGCTTTCACGAAGATTGAATACCGTCAACAGCCAGTTACTCAATGACTATGGGATTTTCTATGATAATAAGCGGGGGCATGAAAGAAAAATCATTCTGAAACGCCTTGAAGCAAAGGAATAAAAGCGGCGATATGCGTCGGTTGCGACGGTATTTTTGGTAGCGGGCTGGTGTGGAAAATATCGACGCTATCGACGCAAACCGACGCAGAAAGGATTTTTATGAAAAACGTGCAAATCCCTTATGAATTATTTGTATCTCTGCTCCGCTATCATCTAATGGAAGAAGATGATTGTCTGAATGAAATCCGGCAGGGGGTGGAACGGAAATTGGATTCTCTGGTTCGCCATGAATTATATGCGAAATATAAGACTGCTCCCACACGGGAAGAACGGGAAAAAGCCAGACGGGAATATCTGGAAAAACGTGGAGTGCCGGATAGCTTCCGCTGGTAATTTTTCTTTGATGATAACAGACAGGAGCGTGTCACGCTCCTGTGGATAGCAGACAACGAGAAAGGTGTGATTTGATGATAATTCAGCCGGAATGGGGAACCCAGAATGTGAACAAATATTTTTACGAAAGTGAAGCCCGTAGGATTGTTGCCCCCGCCAGATACCTTGCGGCATCTGGCTCTCGCAGCAGTCGCCAAATGGACGTGCAAGCACGTCCGCTCTGCTACGGTCGGTGCAGAGCAGACGTCCCCCGGATGTCTTGCACCCTCGGAGAGCGCAAAGGCAGCTTTTGATGGACGGAACGGCTGTCAAAAGTGCTTTTGCGTTGCTTTCGACGAAAGTAACAAAGCCTATGCGCCGTATCCGGCGCTGATTACCCGAACAGGGAGAAAGGATATTGATTGAAGCGAACGATTAGCTTTATGACAGGAAAAGGTTCTGTCAACCATAACAGCAGAAAATTCCATGCAAAGAATACTGACCTGGAGAGAAGCTGTCTGAACGTGGAATACTGCAACAAAAATGTTAAGGACGTATATCACGAATTGTTTGATGAAGCACTCGCCCGGTACAATGAGAAACAGACCAGAAGTGACCGCCGGATTGACAATTATTATGAGAAAATCCGTTCCGGCAAGCAGGAAAAGCCATTCCATGAGATTATCCTGCAAATCGGGGATAAGGACAACATGGGAGCAAAGACGGAGAGTGGACAGCTTGCGGCAAAGGTGCTGGATAAATATATGCTGGACTTTCAGCGGCGAAATCCTACGTTGAGGGTGTTCAGTGCCTATCTTCATATGGACGAAGCAACGCCCCACTTGCATATAGATTTTGTAC
>ERZ832317.4713-NODE-4713-length-12981-cov-18.844809_pt1 | contig 12981 bp, 14 predicted proteins | sample MGYA00519695_ERZ832317 | MGnify/ENA primary metagenome ERZ832317 (study PRJEB31850, sample SAMEA3708726) | human gut metagenome | biome: human gut; feature: human-associated habitat; material: faeces | place: China | collected 2014 ...
GTTGGTTCGCGTCGGTGCGCAGGTCGATCCAGCGGTAGTCGATGCGCTGGTCGATGGAAGAGCGCTCGTGCCCCTTGCGCGCCTCGCGGTCGATCGGCAGCGGCGCAGCCAGAGACTCGATGATGATCTGCTTGGGGTAGATTTCAACGCCGCCGAGCTTGACGTACTCGCTCTCCACGGCCTTGCCGATGACGGTAATCACGGAATCCAGGGTGATCTGGTTGACGGCGTTATCCAGCGCCTCGTCCTCGCCCTTTTCCACGGTGATCTGCACCTTGCCGGTAATATCCTTGAGCACAATGAAGGCCATCTTGCTCTTGTTGCGGATGTTCTCCACGAAGCCGCAGACCTTGATTTCGTCCGCGCCGCGCACCTGAGCCGCATACGTTCTTTCCATAAACGATATCCTCCGATTTATTGGTTCATACAGATTTTATTATACCGTCATTTTCCGCCAAATCAAGACCCAAATGCGTTCGCGGCACAATTTTCCCACGACGGTTGACATTTTTTCGCATCGGCGGTATAATATCTTCTGCACATGCACTCGTAGCTCAGTTGGATAGAGCGTCAGACTCCGACTCTGAAGGCCACAGGTTCGACTCCTGCCGGGTGCACCAGTTTTATCCGTTGTTTTTCATCCGGAAGACAGCGGATTTTTCTTATATATTCTCGATTTTTCGTTTGCCATTTTGTTCTATTTCAGCACAACCCTAATCTTTTATTCTGGGCAAATGGTGACCATTAGGGCGACCATAGGCAGTCTTCGACTTCTTGTTGTAGTCAAAACGGTAGTCAAAAGAAAAAAGCCGGCTTATTCCCGGCTTCGATCTATGAGATCGTCAATTCGGCATCCAAGCACATCCGCCATCTTGATAAGCACATCGACTCGCGGCAAATGAACGCCACGCTCCCATCTGCTCACATCTTTCTGGCTGCATCCCAACGCGGCTGCCATCTGTTCTTGCGTCATACCCGCCGCCATCTGCGCCCGCATTCCCGCGCTCTCGCGGCGCTTTATGCCCTTCCATAGTTCTTTTCGTCTTGTCGTTTTTACCGCCATGATAAAATAAAAAGGGAAAAAGGAACGGCGGCGGTGTTTGATATGTACCCTCAATACTGGACACCTAGTATTGGGGGTACATATCAGCGTGACAGCACAATGCCTCGTTTCTTTCAGCAACGCCCTGCGGAGCTGCTCAGTCTCATAATCGGTAAAAGCCAAGGTTTTGCCTACTAAAATATGACCGTTTTAGTTCTTTCGGTCATATTATACCGTGCTTCTTTCCGTTTTACAAGAGCTGTGGGGAAAAACAATCTACGACAAGTTTTTCGGCGAGGACATTTGGTTAGCCTTGACAAACGTTTTAGCGTATGATACAGTATACACGCAAAAAAAGGAGCTGCTGACGGGCGGAAAATGCGTCCTTCAAACGACTTCCAAAGGGAGTTGAAAAAGCATGAATTACGGTTTAACTGCGGCGGCGGTGCTTGGCGTGCTGGCTCTGTCCGCGCCGAAAGAGCCGCAACACAATTTGATGAAGCTGCCCTCTTTCAAAGGGATTCTTGAGGTGCGAGCCAGCATCCCCGGCCGCATGCGGCTGCACGTGCCGTCCCTTTCGGGCAGCATGGATCAGGCCGAGCAGGCGCGGGAGCAGCTGCTCGGCACGGGCGTGGTGCATCGCGTGGAGCTTGAGCCGCGCACGGGCAGCATGCTCGTGTGCTATGACGAGCGCAAGGTTGAGGCTGCTGTCATCGAGGGCGCGGTCATCAAGCTGCTGGGTCTGGACGCGGTCATCAGCGGCAAGCAGAAAAGCCGCATGGAAAGCGGCCTGCACACCATTCTGGATGCGGTGGATCGCGGCGTGATGGGCGCGACCAACGGCCTGATGGATGGCAAAATGCTCGCCGGGACGGCGCTTTCCGTACTGGCAATTAGGGAGTGGCGGCTCGCGGGTCTGGCTGTGCCGGGTGCAATGACGCTGCTCTGGTGGGCTGCCCGCCTGTTCGGGAGGGATCGCCTGTGAATATCGTTGGAGAAACGTTTCTGCGCCACTGCCTCAAGCCGCGTGTGGAATGCGACCTGCCTGGGCGGCTGCGCATGCGCTTCCGCCACAGCGAGCAGTTGTCCAAGGAGGCACTGCCCTATCTGCATTATGTTCAGGATGTTTTGACGATGCTCCCCGGCGTAACGGATGTCACCGTCAACGCGCGCATCGGCACGGCGCTCGTGCTCTATGACGCGCAGACGACCAGCAGCCGCCAGATTCTGCGCTGGGTGGATATCGTTGTGGACACAGGACTTGAAATCGCCAAAGAGATCAAGCCGGAGGAGGTCGACGAACAGAAGCTGGAGCAGATTGTGCGCCAGCGGCTGATCCTGCGGCTTCCGCAAGTCAAAGAAGGTTGAAAAAAATGCTTCGCAGAGAATCAAACAAGGATTGGATGAAGGGGCAGATCGCCAGCAGCCTGCCGGGGCGGCTTCGCCTGCGGGTTGACGGGCTTGGCTTTCTGTTTGACGCGCGCATGGACGTAGCCGGGGAGCTGGCAACGATTGCCGGCGTGCGCCGTGTGCAGGTGACGCCCTGCACGGGCAGCGTTTTGCTGGAGTACGATCAAAACAAGCTGGATTCCGCAGCACTGGTGGAATGCGCGGATATGGTGCTGGCACGCTATGCGATGCCCGCCTTGCGCGCGCGCCACGCGAGCGGCAAGGAAGAAACGGCTGAGCAGCCAATGACGACCGCCCGTCTGGCCAAGCGGCTGGCGGTGAACGCGGGCGCAATGGTGCTGGGCAACGCGCTCTTTACCGCCCCGCTGCTGGGCGGCTCGCTGGCGAATTTCACCTCGCTGGAAGCGTTGGCGAGCCTCGGCCTTTCCGCGCCGATGACAAGGAGCGCGCTGGAAGGACTCCGAAAGGACATGCGGCCGAACGCCGATTTCCTGACCGTGACTTCCATCGTCGCGAGCCTGATGCTCGGCACGCCGCATTCCGCGCTGATGATTTTGGCGCTGTCGGATTTGGCCGAGCTGATGACTTCTTACACCATCGAGCGGACACGTTCTTCCATCAAGAAGATGCTCTCCGCGGACGACGGCGACGTGTGGAAGGTTCTGGAGGACGGCCGTGTGGCGCGCACCCCGATTGCGCAGCTGCACGCGGGCGACACCGTGGCCGTTCACACGGGCGAAAAGATTGCGGTGGACGGCGCGATTGCTTCCGGCGTGGCCGTCATTGACCAGAGCGCGATTACCGGCGAGTTTGTGCCGGTTGAAAAGCGCGCGGGCGACGAGGTCTTCGCGGGTACGGTGGTCAAGAGCGGCAACATTCAGGTCAAGGCGAACAAGGTCGGCGATCAGACGGTGGTTTCCCGCATCGTGGGCATGGTGGAAGCCAGCGAGCTGAAAAAAGCGCCGATTCAGCGCTATGCGGATAGATTCTCGAATTATCTCGTGCCGTTGAATTTCCTGCTCTGCCTGTCTGTCTGGCTGGTGACGCATAACGCACAGAAGGCGCTGAAGATGCTGGTCATCGATTATTCGTGCGGCATCAAGCTCTCCACGGCGACGGCGTTCTCCGCGGCGATCAACACGGCGGTCAAGCAGGGCGTGCTCATCAAGGGCGGCGCATACATCGAGCAGATGAGCAGCGCGAACACCGTGCTGCTGGATAAGACCGGCACCGTGACCGAGGGCAAGCCAAAGGTCGTTTCCATGGTCGTTCTGGATGACGAGATGGACGAGCGCGAGGTGCTGGCCTACGCCATGGCGGCAGAAGAGACGAGCACGCATCCGCTGGCCAGCGCGATTCTGGGCTACGGCCGCCAGATCGGCGCGCAGGCGCTCGACCACGGCGAGATTATCACTGAGGTTTCGCGCGGCAGCCGAACCGATGTGGACGGGCATATCGTCCGCGTCGGCAATATGAAATACATGAAGGAAAACGGCGTGACCACCGCGAAAGCCGTTCCGGACGGTCAGGGCGCGATTCCCAATTACGTCGGCATAGATGACAAGCTCGTGGCGGTGCTGTTCGCGATGGACAGCCCGCGCGACAACGTGCGCCGCGCGGTCAATGCTCTGCGCTATGACGGCGTAGGCGACATCGAAATCCTGACGGGCGATATGGAGCCGCAGGCGCGCGCCGTTGCCGAGCAGGTCGGCGTGGACGGCTTCAAGGCGCAGCTCCTGCCGGAACAGAAGGCGGAAGCGGTGCTTCGCTTGCAGACGCAGGGCAACGGCGTGGTGATGGTCGGCGACGGCATCAACGACGCGCCTGCGCTGGCATATGCGGACGTGGGCATTTCGCTGGGCAGCAAGTCCACGGATATCGCGATGGAGACCAGCGACGTGGTTATCAGCCGCGACGACCCGATGATGATCCCCGAACTGCGCAGGCTCTCCCGCGCAACGATGCACATCGTGCAGCAGAACTTCGCCATCGTCATCGGCATCAACACGGTCGGTCTGATTTTAGGCGCGGCCAGCGGTATTTCCGTGATGATGAGCGCACTGATGCACAACGCGTCTACGATTCTGGTCGTTGCGAACTCGCTGCGGCTGATGTTTTTCCCGCCGATGGAGGGCCGCTGACCGATGAGAAACGAAAAAGGAGCGCTTCACCTCGAAGTGCTCAGCGCGATGCCGGGGCGCATCCGCTTTCAGTTGGAAAAGCCGATTAAGAGCGACGTGCCGTTTCTGGGCATCAAGGGCGTGACGCACTGCCGTTATAATCCGCGCATCGGAACGCTGCTGTGCGAATACGACCAGCTCACGGCGACGGAAGAGCAGCTGCTGGTGAAAATCGGCGCGGTTTACGCGGGGCTGGTCGGCACGGCGCTGCTGCACATCAAGCATTCCGAAGAGGAAGGCTTTTCGATGGCGCCGAGCGGCTATCTGGCGCTGTGCTGCATTGCGCTGGACGGATCGCTGACGCTGATGGGCTCGACGCTAACGCGGTTTACGCGCTGGCTTTCAGTCGGCGCGACGCTGGCGGCGGTGGCCGAGCACGGCTATCAGGAACTGCACGCACGCGGCAGTTTTGACCCGGAAGTCATGTCTGTGGTATACTTAATCAATTCCATCGGCAAGACGAACGGCATGCAGGCCAGCGCACTGGCCTGGGCGCTGACGTTTGGCCGCCATCTGATTCCGCAGGAGCCGCGCGAACAGGTCTACATGGTGCGGCGCGCGGGCAACTCCATCAACCTGACCCCGGTGAAGGGCAGCGGCGACGAAGGCGGCGTGGCCTACGCGGGCAGCATGCTTCAGCGCGGCATGGAAATGATGGCGAAGAAGGGGTAAGGGAAAATGTTGGGGCGTTGCCCCAAACCGGAAATCTGGACTTCCCGACATCAAAACAGCGAATTTCCCATTTATCGCAAAGCGATAAATGTAGTGGGAAATCCAAGAACCTCAGGTTCTTGGCAGGGTTTGGGACAGCGTCCCAAATGTTCTATCAGACAAACAGGAGGAAAAAATGATGGTTAGCTGGAATAATCCGATGGTCAAGGGCGTTTTGATCGGCGTGGGTGCGAGCCTGGTGGGCTTTGCGGTCTACAAGCACAACGAGGAGAAGGTGGATGCGTTCCTCAACCGCCACGGCGTGAAGGTGAAAACCCCGACCGCAGGCTTTGAGACCATGTCCGTCGAGGATCTGATGCGCACCAAGGAGACCATTGAGGATCTCATCGCCGAGAAGGAGCTTCAGGAGCAGAGCGTGACCGTCGAGGGCGCGGCTGTTGCAGCGGAAGCGTAAAAAGAGAAGATTCATCTCAATGGGGAGCTGTCAGGCTAAAAACCTGGCGGCTCTCTTTTCATACATCGAAAAAACAGCCCTGGAGAACGTGATATGCTCCCTTTATGAGAGACAGTGAAAAAAACAAACTGTCATCATGAAGGGAGCATTGTTATGCCGCAAAAAAGCAAATTGAACGCAGAGGAAAAAGTGGAGATTATCAGGAAGTACCAACAAGGGGAAATAAGCTTGGCTCAAGCAGCTCGAGAGGCAAGTGTCGAGACAGCGACGATCTATAGATGGAGCACACGCTATGAAGCAGAAGGAGCAGGCGGCTTTTTATCATATCAGAAGAACCGCGTCTATCCATCAGAACTAAAGTTAAAGGCGGTACAGGAATACCTGTCCGGGTCTGGTAGTCTCAGAGAACTCAGCAAAAAATATAAGCTGCGGAACGAACGTCAACTCAGCAACTGGATAAAGGTGTATCATGCTCATGGAGATTTCAACTCAGTCAAGTTTTCCGGAGGAGGAAGCTACATGAAGCAGGGACGGGACACCACGCAGGAAGAACGTGTTCAGATCGTCAAGGACTGTCTGGCCAGTGGAAAAAACTACGGCGAGATGGCCTTGAAGTACAAGGTGAGCTACCAGCAGGTACGCACATGGACGCTGCGGTTCGAGGAGATGGGCGAGGCCGGTCTGGAGGATCGGCGCGGGAAACGGAAGAAGGACCAAGTACCCAGAACTGAGCTGGAGAAGGCGCAGATCGAGATCGAACAGCTCAAGCATAAGCTGTATTTGGCGGAAATGGAGCGTGACCTGCTAAAAAAATTGGACGAGATCGAGAGGAGAGATGCCTTTCGGAAGTGAGACAGCGCCATATCTATGCCGCGATCCGGGAAGCGCACACTGAAAAAGGGATATTCCATTGAACTGGCCTGTGAACTGCTCCATGTGGCACGCTCGGCCTACCACAGATGGGCTTCCGGCAAGCTGAGCCGGCGGGCCGCAGAGAACGAACATCTCGCGGATACGATCGAGAAGATCCATGAGGAAAGTCCGGATAAGGGTTACCGGAGACTCAATGACGACCTGCGTCATGACCACGGTATCCACGTCAATGACAAGCGGGTGCTCCGCATCTGCCGGGCCAGAGATATCCGTTCCACGATCAAGTGCAACAACCATGGCTGCACGCGGCGGGCGAAGAACCCGCAGTATCTTGCCGAAAACCTTTTGGACAGGCAGTTTTATGCCGCAAAGCCCAATGAGAAGTGGCTCACCGATGTGACCGAATTCAAGTGGTTTGAGGGTATGAAGGTACAAAAACTCTATCTGAGCGCCATCCTCGACCTTTGCGACCGGCGCATCGTGTCCTATGTGCTCAGCGAACGCAATGACAATCCGTTGGTTTTCAAGACCTTTGATAAGGCTGTGAAAGCCAATCCGGACGCGCATCCTCTATTCCACAGTGACAGAGGATTCCAATACACCAACCGCGCATTTCACCACAAGCTCGTGCAGGCGGGAATGACGCAGAGTATGTCCCGTGTTGCGCATTGCATTGACAATGGCCCCATGGAGGGCTTCTGGGGTATCCTCAAGCGGGAACGCTATTACGGCAGACGGTTTACCAGCAAGCGGGAGCTTGTTCAGATGATTCAACAGTATATTCGCTATTACAACATCAGACGGGTGCAGCGTAATCTGGGCGTGTTGACCCCGATGGAAAAGCACGAGCTCGCCCTCGCCGCATAAAAAGCGGCCAACAGCACATGGCTGTTGGTCGGAAAAACTTTATATTTTTTCACTGTCCTCTTGACGGGGTGCGGTTCACACCCTCTCTCCAAAAAAATTTTTAATTTTTGATTTGAAACTATGCGTCAAAAGACTGCAAAGCCCTGCACCACAAGGGATTGAGCTGCCAAAGAGAAATAAAAAGAATTTAAAAAAGAGAGGACTCCCAGATACCGTTTTTGGTATCAGGGGATCCTCATTTCAATTGTTTCGTTGAGCGCCGGACGTTTTTCGCCAGTGGTCTTTAGGTGGGGGGCTCATATCAGGTATGTTTTTTATTATTGCTGACGGCCTTTGTCGGACAAAGGGATGCGGAAGAAATCTTGGACCAAATGGGGGAACTCCCGACGCTAACACAGCACAGTGTTAGGGAACCTCTGAATAACGAAGATTGATACTGATTAGCAGACGGTTTATATTGATACTTTCCTGCGGCAAGTAAAATACCGTATTATTTGATATTCACTTTGTCCACGATATGTCATTGCAGTGAAGAGGGACATCATGTTACAATACTATGGAAGTAGATTTTATTTCACATTCTCCATACCGACCCGCTTTATTGAACTCTACACATTTGGGAGATTAGAGGGAGGATAGCATGGGCAAAGTTGAAATACTGTTTAAGTGTATTGATATCGCAATCGCCATAGTTGGATTGATTCTTGTTATAGTAGGATGGATCATCCCGCACAAGCACTCTCTTGAAATTGAAAAAGCAAGAATTGCAAGTGAAAATGAATTGGAACGATTCCGGTGGAAAAAAGGCTTGATCGATAAACAAATATCAGACCTCTATGGGCCCATCTATGCACTGATTCTTGAAAGCGATGTGATGTTTACAAGAATCTTATACCAGCTTGGACGTAACTGTGTTATCCCATGTGATATGAGTTTTTCGGACTTGCCGGAAAACGAGCAGGCAATTTGGAAACACTATGTTGATACATATAAGATCCCAATGCAAATCAAAATAGTGGAAATAATGCGGAATAACTTACATCTAATTTACAACTCAGAAATACCGACATGCTATAAAGAATTCCTTGACTATGCGCTGGGTTGGGAGATGCTTGACAATCAAAAGCGGAATCGAGTTCAAAACTACTACGAATATCATTATGTATTTAATTATCCGCTGGAATTTAACCATTACATCCGTTCAACTCTGACCTTACTTTTGCAAGAACAGTCCAAGCTCATTGAGCAAACGGAAAAGCACACCGTGTCACTATCCATCCGGTAACAACTCCGTTGTATAAAAGAAGTCCACCGCTTTCCAAAACGGAAAGTGGTGGACTTCTTTTGGGTCATGTTCGCTTTTGGCAAAGGAGGTTACTTGTTCAGAACGCAGTAACGCAAAACAATCCAGACCTCGATGGCCTGGGCTGTCATTGCCTCGCAGAGCGCACATACGGGGTTCACCCCGTATGTGCGCCATTCGGTTTCAGATACTGCTTATTTCACAAAGAAGCGGTACAGGAGCGTCACCATCTGGCCACGGGTGCAGACGACATCCGGCGCAAACCTGTTGTCGCCAACACCGTCCGTGATCCCGTTTTCCACCGCCCAGGCCACGGCCTTGGCGTAGTAGGCGTCGGACGGGACATCAGAGAAGCTGCTCGTGCCCTTGGGCTCGGGGCAGCCGACAGCACGCCACAGGAAGGTGACGATCTGCGCGCGGGTGCAGGGCTGGTTCGGTCCAAACAGGTTATTGCCAATGCCGCCGGTGATGCCCTGCTCCGCGGCCCACTTCACGGCTTCGTAGTAGTAGGCGTCGGTCACCACATCGGCAAACGGGCTGGTCTCGGCCTCCTCGGCAAAGCTGGCCTTGACCTCTACCTTGCCCGCAGGCATGGTGAAGGTGTACTTGCCGTTGCCCTTGTCGGTGAGCTTAAGGTCGTTGCCGTTCTTGTCGGTCACGGCGAGATCGTCGAGAACGTAGCCATCGTCCGGCTTCACCGTGATCGTCACGGTATCGCCGCGGCTCGCGTTCTTTGGGCTGACGCTCACGCTGCCGTTCTCGGTCTTGCTCGGCGTGCTCACGGGATAGGTGGTCGAACCGCCGCCACCGGTACTCACATAGTAGAGGGTGATGCTGCCCTCGATGGGATCATAGTTCTTGCTGTCAGGCGTAAACTTCCACTGATAAGCGGTGTTCGCCTTGACCTCGGTGGTAGCAGTATCCAGCACCTTGCCGTCCTTGTCCACCCACTGCACCGTGCCGCTGGGCCAACTGGCGTTGGCCGTCAGCGCGGCGTCAGCCAGGGTCTTGCCGCCGGCGGTGATGGCCGTGTAGGTGGGTGCGCCGGTGGGGGTGGCCTTGTCCACCGAGAAATGGATCGTGTTGGAGGCGGAGAGATAGTGCATGGTGTCGTCCGGGGTGAAGGTCCAGCGATAGGTCGCCTGGCCCGCGGCGGGAACGGTGGTGAGGGGGTCCTCCCAGGTGATGGTGCCGGGGATCACCGGGCTGTGAAGAACCAGGTGATCATCAGTGAGCAGCCCAACAGAATGCCGGGGATAATACCGCCCATGAACATACGGCTGATGGACGCGCCGCTGACTACACCGAAGAGGATAAATCCAATGCTGGGAGGGATAATGTTTGCAATGATAGCGGACGAGATAACAATGCCCGTAGAACGCGCCTTACCATAGCCGCGTTCACTCATCATGGGAATCAGCACGCCGCCCAGTGCCGCGGTATCCGCTAAAGCGCTGCCGCTGAGCCCTGCGAAGATCATGCTGGCCAGGATGGATACATATCCCAGACCGCCCCGGAACCGACCAACCCAGATGTAAACCACGTCCACAATCCGCTTGGTAATGCCGCCCTTGTTCATCAGCTCACCGGCCAGCATGAAAAAGGGAACCGCCAGCAGGGAGAAGCTATTGATACCGTCGATGAACTGCTGCACCACCAACTGGGCGGTGAAGAGATTCTTGGTGCTCATCAGTACGATCGCGCTGATGATCAGGGAGAAGGCCACTGGCACACCCAATATCAGAGGGATTGTCAGAGACAGCAGGAACAAAATCAGCATCAGTCCTCGGGGTTTTCCTGGCGAACGCTAACAATTCCTCCAAATGCGCGAGAAATGCCTGCATCTCTCGCTGAATGGCAGGCGGGAGCGGACAGCGTTCCTCTCCGGTCAGCAGCGTGGTCAGACGGGCGACGTCGTTTTTGTGCTTGCGGATGTCTTTTTCATCCACCTGCTCGCCCTGCTGTTTCCGGGTGCTCAGGTCGAGCCACGCCTTTGCCTTGAAGGGAATCAAATACTGGGGCGAGAGGATAGAAACACCGTCGATTTCAGTTCGACCTTGGAGCAGCAGAGTGTAATAATCTTCGTTCAGCAGGATAGCAGACAGACTGGAGACCTCATCACCCAAGGGAATCGGGACGCACGGGCCTACCGATTCATTCTCAAAAATATCGCCCTTTCGGGAAAACAACTCCAGCATATAGGGAAATTCCGGCTGAGTCGGACGGTCAAAGCGATAAAACTGCGGGGTACCGCTGCTTTTTGCTCGGTGTTCATATCCGCCGGCTTTGATGAAATCCCAGAATTTGCGGCCAAAGTCCGGGGTCAGAGCTTCCACCAGAAGGACGATGTCCAGATCTTTCGTGGCACGAAAGGCAGTGTCCTGCGCTTCAAAAATCAGGTCGCAGGCGGCGCCGCCGATCAGGACATATTAGTCTTGGAAGTCCTGAAAGTAGTCGCGAAATACAGAAATCCCTTTCATGGCAAGTAGTTCTCCTCTATCTCTTGAATGGCTCCATCTACCCGGGGGTCTTCCTGTTCCTCCGGTGTGAGGGATAGGATGGCAGTCAAAGGGTCGACCGCAAGGTAATTCTGAAAGGGCAATTCATAGCCCAGCTCTTGGACGATGGCGGTTGGAATCTCATCGGAGGGGACCTGCGGCTGCGTGGATAGCTTCTCGTCTGCCGCTATCTTTTTTGTCATTCCATAGACACGGGTATGCCCGTCGTCCAGCATGGAATAGTGGCAGACTGCGCTGATGCCGCTGAGAGGCAGAGACAAGTTCAGCGGCTCATCCAAGCGGTATTCCCGAACAACGGGATTCCGCAGGCTGGGCCTTATCAGCGTCCAATACGCCTTCCATCCACTATCCCAAGCGAATACGCGCCGCCCGTTCTTTTGGATGAGAGTCGGGAATAAGACTTCAATTTCATCCATGCATCGTGTTCCGGACATCCGACTGACGCCCAGCAGGTCGGCCATCTGCGCAGCGCTGGCACTGCGGATCTGCTGATAGATCGCAGTCAATAAAAACTTCTGCGTCAGCATGGAGCATTCCGACTTTTTTTCCGGCAGCTCTCGTGCCCGTGCGGATAGAGCTACGCCCAAAAATGGAAGAAATACCTCTGTTGTGCCTATTATGAATGGGATACCGCCCTCTACCAGCTTTTCTTTTTTATAAGGCTTCAAGGTGTCAAAGTAAAACACGCAGGTCAGACCGCTCTGCTTCATCAGTGCGGCCCAGTGCTTTCGTAGGGTGGGCAGGGGGATATTCTCGATAGGCTGTGCAGCCAGAAAAGCAGTCTGTTCGGTCTCTATTTTGTAGAAATCATAGCTGCCACGCAGGTAAAGCGGCAAGTGTACAGCATCTTCATAGGGAACAACAGTACATGGGATATGCAGCAAAGGTTCCAATAGATTGTCTTGCATAGCATCTCCTCCAGTTTAGAATGTAACTTGATTTTTAGAATTATAACATCAACTATGTTATAAGTCAAATTTTTAAGTTATATTCTGTGACTGCTTGAAGTTCAGAATGTTTGGTGCTCCTTTGCGGCCAATTTATAGAAGCTGGTCCGCTTTAGGTTGGTCAATTCCATCGCTTTCTTCGCTGTAATGTCGCCACGCTGCCAAGCGTTATAAACCGAGTTCCAGTTTTCAGGCCGAACTCAAATGGGACGGCCGAATTTCCGCCCATTTTCTCGGGCAGCAGCAATACCTTTCGCCTGCCGCTGTTTGATGGTGATGCGTCCCTGCTCCGCAATCGTGCCAAGCATTTCAAGCTTTTTTCCTTGTCTTCAGATGGAATTCCCTGAATATCTCAGCAGAGGAGACAGCTGCTGTCATATGCGTGTGACGGCTAAAAATGACTCTGTTCCGCTGGAACGGCCAATATGACGGTAACGGGACGCACACGCGTTCCGTTACCGTTGGGTTCTATGCGGTTTTGCGCGGCGCGGACGGTGCGGGGCAGGGGAGGGGATCAGCCGTCCAGACCGGCTTTCAGGGCCTCCACCGTTCGCCGCAGTTCCTCCAGATTGGCAAGGCAGGTGTCCAGCTTCTTCCGGGCGGTGGTGCGGTCCACGTCGGCTGAGAGATCCAGCGCCTTCAGCTGGGCGGTAGAACGCCGGACGGCCCGGCCAAAGGAATCCACCGTCCGCAGAGGATTGGCGGCCGGGGCGG